>Ga0306926_10001827_pt1 | contig 21293 bp, 18 predicted proteins | sample flu12Cox44000178_FD_203759 | JGI IMG/M metagenome (GOLD analysis project Ga0306926, IMG submission 203759) | Lab enrichment of tropical soil microbial communities from Luquillo Experimental Forest, Puerto Rico - flux8day.12C.oxic.44.000.178 (v2)... | ecosystem: Environmental > Terrestrial >...
CAGCTTTTACGCCAATACCGGTCAAACCATTGAAGAGAAAGTGGGAGTTGCAGCGGGAGCGCAAAGCGCCACCTTCAAAACCGGAACCAACACTGACAACGTGATCTTAGGCCTGTTGGCGTTTTGATCGAGAAACGTACAGCAAGTCTCGGCCGTCCGCAGTTTTCAGGTCGTGCTTACTACCACTACCGCCAATGTTGTAGCCTGGAGAGCTCATTCGCGGGAGAGTTGCCGGGATCGAGAGACTTCCGATCCGCTGGCCCGCGGATCCAGAATCCCTCGTGCCGCGAGAGCCGCTGCATGAAAGAGGGGAATAGAGCGATGCGCATCGATCGAAGGGAATTGCTCCGGCAATTCGGGGGAGCAGCAGGCGCCGCCGCACTCCTACCATCCATGGCCAAGACGGCCGACGCCTCCGTGGATTCTTCCACGCGCCTGGCACGCCTCGATCGCAATGAGAGCGCGCACGGCCCTTGCGAGAACGCCAAAAGCGCTTTCCGCGACGCCGTCATGGAAGCCAATCGCTATCCTGACAGCGAAGTCAAAAGTCTTTGTGCAGCTGTAGCCGCTCTGCATCATGTGCAAGCGGAGAACATTACCCTCGGCTGTGGCTCCACCGAACTACTGCGCATGGCCGCGGAGAGTTGTCTCGGCCCCGGTAAATCCTTAATCACGGCCTCGCCGACTCACGAGGCCATGGCACTCGCCGCTCGTCTCCTCGGCGCCGAAGTGCGCAGCGTTCCCTTGACCCGCCTTTACGGCCATGACTTGGACGCCATGCTGGCAAAAACCGACCAGACCACCGGCCTTGTCTACATCTGCAATCCCAATAACCCCACCGGAACCCTCACTCCGAAGGCCGACCTCGAAGCGTTGCTTTCTAGATTGCCGCCTGGCGTTGCGGCGCTCATTGATGAGGCCTATCACGACTACGTGGCGCCCAGCGACGGCTACGCCTCCTTTGCGGCGCGCGCCGCTGCCAATCCGCGATTGATCGTCACCCGCACCTTTTCCAAGGCTTACGGCCTAGCCGGGCTTCGGGCGGGCTACGCGGTCTCTACTCTTGAAACCGCCAAGCAACTGGCGGTCCGGCGTCTGCCTATGGACGTCAACGCAGTTGCCGCTCGCGTCGCATTGGCCGCGCTGTCAGATCCGGAGTACGTAAAGAAGATCGCCCTGCGCAACGCCGATGATCGCCAAGAATTCTACAATCAGGCAAACGCCCGCATGCTGCGCTCTCTCGATTCGCAAACCAATTTTGTGCTGCTGGCAACCGGCAGGCCTGGCAGGGAAGTGGCGGAGCTGCTGCGCGCCCACCAGGTGCTCGTTACGTCCGGTTATCCGCACTTTGAAAACTACATCCGCGTCTCGCTTGGTCTTCCCCAGGACATGAAGGCCTTCTGGCGTGCTTGGGATGCGTCCATGCCGCATCACCCGATGTAGTCGCGGGCGGTATGGAAGTCTTAGGTTGTTCGATGCAATGCCCTTCCGAACACTTCCAATAGGTCCCGCACGGAACCGCGCGGCTTTCCGCCTTGGACACCGTAATATCCGGCCGTCAGCTATGAGGCCCTTTGACATTCTAGGCGACGGCCCTTTCCACTAGTGCTGGTCGGGCTCGTTTGGCAATCAAACCGCATCCGGCACGCACGAAGATCATAGGCTTTCGGCAGGCGGTTTCAGTTGCTGGAACGGCCCGATTCTACTATCGTTGCTCACCGAAAAATCGAGAGTCCAACATGAATCGACGAGAATTTCTTGGCACGTCCGCCACGGCCGCTGTTAGCAGTTCCAAGATGTTTTATTCACTGGACGCGCTCACAGCCGGGGGTGAGTCCGGCATCTACCAATCGGCGCACAAACCGCTCGACCGTTTCGTCGAGCAATATATCCGCGCCATGAACGCTCCCGGTATGACCCTGGTTTTGGCCGACCGGGACGGCATCCAGCGCGTTGCCACTTACGGCTTCTCCGATGTGGAAAGCAAAGCTCTGATTCATCCCGATCAGCTCTTTCAAATTGGCTCGATCAGCAAAAGCTTCGTCGCGCTGTGCCTGCTTCAGTTGCGCGACGAAGGAAAGCTCGACCTGCATAAGCCGATCCTCGACTATCTCCGTTGGTTCCGCATTGAATCCTCCTACGAGCCAATCACCACGCACCACTTGCTCACCCACACCTCCGGACTTCCCGGCATACCTCCCGTCTTCCTCAGCGATCCTGCCGCCAAACATCGCGCCGCTTACGCGCCCGGCAAGCAATTTCACTACAACAACATGGCTTTCACGCTGCTCGGCCACCTTTTGATGTCGCTTGATGGCGGCGCTGTTCCGGAAATCTACCGGAAACGCATCTTCGACCCGCTCGGCATGACGGCAACCGAGCCGGTCATCACTTTCGACCAGCGCGACCGCACCGCCAAAAACTATTTCGCTTTCCAGAGCGACCGTCCTTTCGCGCACTTTGCTAGACTCAGCGAAGCCCCGGCCATCGTGACCAGTTCCGCTGCGGGCTGCATCGCCTCTACACCGCACGACATGGGACTTTATGTCCAGTTTCTGGCCCGTCGTGGAGAGGGTTCCCGCGAAGGTGCTCGAAAACGCCTGCTCAGCGAAGAAGGCTTTGCGCTCTTCTCAAAAGCCCACATCAAAGCCGAAGAGTTTGGCCCCACCGCGAGCTACGGATACGGAATTGCCGTCGATACGCTCGATGTCCATCCTCCGACATACCGGCGGCATGATTTCTTTTGCCTCCGCCCTGCAGGTCGATCTCGATGAAGGGGTCGGCGCTTTCGCCTCCATCAATGCCATGCAGGGTTACCGTCCCAACCCAGTGGCGCAGCATGCCATTCAGCTGATGCCGGCCGTGCGTGCCCGCAAGAACCTGCCCGCCCCACCCCCGTTGAAATCCGCTACCGACGCGGTAAATGCCTCCGACTATGCCGGAACCTTCCAGTCTTCCGACGGCAAGACCCTGGTTTTCGTCGCGCAAGGCCGCCAGATCTTCTTGCAGCAGCAGCAGCAGCGCATCGCGCTCGAAAATGCTGGGGACGGCAATTTCGTCGCTCCCCACCCTGGTTTCTCGCGCTTCGTTCTGGTCTTCGGGCGTTCCGACGCCAAGAATCCCAAATCGCCCGTCGTGGAAGTCGGCTGGGGCGGCGATTGGTACGTCAAATCCGGCTATTCCGGCCCGAAGACCTTCGATTACCCCAAAGCGTGGGATAGCTTGGTCGGCCACTACCGCAACGAAAACAATTGGATCGGCAGTATCCGCATCGTGCTTCGCAAGGGCCAGTTGCTTGTCGATGGCCTGACCGCTCTGGCTCCTCAAACTGATGGGACATTCCGCACGCAAAGCGATGAAGCCGACACCGAGTGGATCAGTTTCCACGATGTAGTGGACGGCAGCGCTCAGCGCCTCAAATTCTCGGGCGAAGATCTCTGGCGCGTCCTCGCCCCGTGAACGCCTGTGGATAGCGGGGGGGTTGGCGCCACCTGGCCTTATTTCAGACGTTGTGCGGAGGCCGCGACGTCCAAACTTTCTATGTTCGCTGTGATTGAACTGAGGAGCGTCTGTCTGGTGCGCGTATGAAACGATTCCTACGGCTCTGGTGTGTCAGCTGCGCGATGGTCCTCCTCTTTGGCTGCATCGATGCCATCGGTCAGGAAGTACCTTCCGCAAAGATTTATGTGGTTCTCTGGTTCGACACGGAGGATTACATCCTGCCGCCCAGCGATGACGCGGCCAAACGGCTGGCGACGTTCCTCACCGCGCAGGGAATCCGGGCCACGTTTAAGGTAGTCGGCGAGAAGGCGCGCACACTCGAACGGCGGCATCGCGCCGACGTCATCGCGGCGCTTCAGAAGCATGCCATCGGGTATCACGCCAACACGCATAGCCAGCATCCGACACCGGCCGAGTATGAGGCACTACTTGATTGGGAAGGCGGTACGGCCGAGTTTACGCGGCGTGAGCGTCCCGGTTTTGACGACGTACAGCGCATCTTCGGGCAGAAGCCGTGTTGCTACGGGCAGCCGGGCAGCTCATGGGCGCCGCAGTCATTTCCCGCATTGACGAGTTGGGGCGTGAGTCTGTATCTCGATGAGGCGGAGCATGTCGGGCTAAACGGCCAGCCCTTTTACTATGGCGGGCTTCTCAACATCTTCAACACCAGAGAAGGCCAGCAACTTAGGCCCAATGAGGACTGGAACAACCTCGAAGAGAGCGAGGCCAAGTTCCGCCAGTTCTACGAACAGATGCGGCAGGGCGGCGGCGGGCTAATCAGTCTTTATTTTCATCCCTGCGAGTTCATCCATAGCCAGTTTTGGGATTTGAACTTTCGGGCGGGGGCGAATCCTCCCCGCGAGCAATGGCAAATCTATCCTTTGCGGCCCCCCGATTCGCAAGAGCGCGCGTTCAGCTGGTTTGAGCAGCTGGTCCGCTACATGAACTCGTTCCCGCAGGTTCGGTTCATTACCGGGCCGGATGCCACTGTGCTTTACGCCGATGGTGCTAGGGAACGCAGATTTAGTAGCAAGGAAGTCGCGGAGATTGCCGGGCGCGTCGAATCAGACGTCAACTTTCAGGATCATGGAAGTTATACGCTCTCGCCGGCCGAGGTGATGACGCTGATCGCCGAACACTTGGTGGCTCAGCGGAGCGGAGCTGCGACCATCACTCTTCCTTCTACTGTCTACGGGCCGAGCTTACCGTCGGCGCGGTTGACGGGGTCGGTCGAAGTATCGTGGTCGCAGTTCGAAAAGAGCGTCGAGGACCTGCACAATTTTATTCAATATAAGCACCAAATTCCCAACGCCGTGTGGCTGGGCAGTACTGCGGTTTCTCCCGAAGCGTTTCTCGTAGCGATGGCGCGAATCGCGAAGAAGGATACTGCCAGCAGCGGAGCGCCGGGGACGGTGACTATCGAGCCTGCGCGGCTAGCTACGGAAAAATACATAGCAGAAGACTCGCCGAAACTGTGGTCTTGGCCGATCTTCCCGCCGGGATTTCATTCTGAACGCCTAATGGAATACGCCCGACTGCAGGCGTGGACGCTCAAGCCTGCCAAGCGCACCCAGTGAAGGGCTACCGCCCCTTAACTAATGGGAAATCAGCCGACAGGTCGGGCGGTAGACTGCCTCGCAGGCGGCCTAAAATAATTTACCGACAAGCTGAATCACTTCAGGAATCGGTTGCCTTGGAAGGTCACGTGAGTAAGTCTCCGCACTCCAACTCAGCTGGAAATCACGCAGCGGCTGCGACTCGCCGAAGCACCCGGATCGAAAAATCCGTTCCACTAATTGTGTTGGGGCAGAACCAATTTGGCGAGCCGTTTATGGAGAGAACGACGTCGATCACTGTGAGCAATCATGGCTGCCGCTATCCCTCGCGTCACGACTACGGGGTTGGAACGTCGGTTACGCTGCAGTTGGTGGGGTCGATCGTCGGTGGCGAAAGACCACAGACGGTGCGTGCGATGGTCCGTTCCGTCCATCCGCCGGCAAGCTTGCGGGAGCTGCAACAGGTCGGCGTGGAACTAGAAACGCCGGGGAATGTCTGGGGGGTCGTGCCGGCGCCGACGGACTGGGCGAGCGCTGTAGGAACGAATGCGTCGACGCCGAAATTGACAGGGGTGACAGCGAACGTGACGGGATCGGAGACAACGAAAGTAGGGCCGGTGGAGGCGCTGCGAACGCCAGAACCGAAGATGGCGGAGGTTACTAGTATCCCGCCGCCCGAAGCTCCTCGACCGCTTGCCACCAAGCCGGCAGGGGCTCCGCCGGTAAAGCGCGCGGTGGTCACACCTGATGAGCTGATCGCCGCGCTGCAAGGAAAGTTGCAGCAAGAGGCGGAGAAGGCGGTACAGGCAGCGGTCGCAAAACAAGTAAGCGACAGAATTCAAGATGCACTGCAATCGATTGACGATGCCAGGCAATTGAGCATGCGAGAGCTTCGGAACTTTGTCCCGGGACAAATGGAGGAAGTGAAACTCTCCTTAAAAGAGGCATTCGCTGCAGAATTGGCCGCGCAAAGGAAGGCGGAGATAGAAGCATACCGCGAGGGCGTCGACGAAATGGCGCAGGGCCTGAGAGAGCGGGCTTGCGAATTAGAGCGCGAGTTGGCGAGCGAGGCGCAAGGGTGCTTCGAGAAGATGACGCGAGAAATAGGTTCGCTCATCCCCGCGCGAATGACAGAAGCGGTGCGCCAGGCGACATCGGATTTCGAGAGCGGGGCGGCTGTAACTGTTGAGCGACGCTATGAGCAACTGCTTCACGATGTGCAGATCGCAACACAAGAGGCGATGTTGAATCTGAGTGCGCGTTCGGCGGAACTGCAGGCGCTGTCGCAAAACGTCGTGAATTCCGGTCTCGAGGACCTTCGACGGGAGACGGAACGGCACGTGAACATGGCTTTGGCCGATACACGGGAACGTTCAGTGTCGGCGCTGTCGTCGTTGGATGCGGAAAGTAGCGCCATTTGCGATGCACATCGGCAGTCGCTAGAGGCGGAGGTGTCGCGTTTGGCCGAACAGGCGACAGATGAGTTTCGTACCGGCCTGCAGTCGTTTCTGCATTCGTGCTTGGCGGCAGCCATGGGCGCAGTGGATAAACACTCGCGGTCGACACTGAATGAACTGGCTAAAGGGAGTGGAGAAATTCCCGAGGGGCCGAGCGAGGGATCGACTACCTAACAAGGAACGGCCTTCAGACGGACCATCCGCACAGGCCTCAGCTAAGGTCGCGAAAGAAGGCGGTCAGGTCGCCTGCCACCAGCGCGGGTGCCTCAACTGGGGCAAAGTGCCCGCCGCGCGGAAAGACCGTCCAGCGCTGGATGTTGTATACGCGTTCCAGGTACGAGCGCGGCGGCTCGCCTTCGGGAACCTTTTCGTGGGCAAAGACACCGAACGCCGTAGGTGTGTGGATGTATGCAGGGTCGACCGGGCACCGGCGATTATCCCAATAGTCGCGCATCGAGCTGGTGACGGTCTGCGTGGCCCAGTAGAGCGTTAGGCTGGCGCAAAGGAAATCATCGGAGGGCGTGACTTCGCTCCACGAGTGCCACTTCTCACCGAGGTAGGCGGCTAGCCCCGCCGGTGAGTCATTGAGTCCATACCCAACGGTCTGCGGCTTGGTGGACTGGATGGCGCTGTAGCCGCGTTCGGTCGCACACCACGCTCGGTTCCGCAAGAGGTACAAACGCTCGATCTCGGACAGCCCCGCGTCATCCACCACGGGCGCGATGTCCGACTCGAGTGTGGTGAGATGGATCCCGATGATCTCCTCGGGATGATCCAGCGCAAGGATCGTCGTCACCCCGGAACCGAAGTCATAGCCGCCCGCACCATAGCGCGAATATCCAAGCTCCGACATGAGGCGGTGCCAGCAGTCCGAGACGTGACGGTAGTTGATGCCGATTCTGGGTGGACGCGCCGAGAATCCATACCCGGGCAGGGAGGGTATAACCACGTCGAAGTGTTCGAGCATCGGCAGCATGCCCAAGTAGTCGAGGAAGCTGCCGGGCCAGCCGTGTGTGAGGATGAGCGGCACACCTTTACCCGATAGGGCACGCTGATGCACGAAGTGGATGCCCTCCCACGTGAAGTGGCCGAGCGCGTTCAGTTTCCGCTCCCAGGCACGCCAGTCGAACTCATGGGCCCAGTACGAAATGAGGCGCCGCAGCCAGTCCAGTTCGGTGCCTTGTTCCCACCCTATGCCGGGAATTTGGTCGGGCCATCTTGTCTGGTGCAACCGTGCCCGCAGATCGTCGAGCACCTCATCCGCGACGTGAATCCGAAGCGGTTCCACTACAACAACTCCCTTTTGGCCGTAGCCTGTGGCCAGTTGGAATAGTTTGTTCGCAACCGAATCGACGTGGTCATACGGTTTTGCAGTGTTCGTTGATGGCTTCATCACTCGCCGGTTGAGGAAGGCGTGTGAAGATGATCAGCGTCGTGTCCTTGTACTAGCGCTCAACCCGACTTCTTCCAATACACGCCGCTCTTATCGATCGCAATCAAGGGCGCAGCGATACCTGCGCGCTTGCGAAAGTCATCAACCGCTTGCCGGCAGGTATTTATTTCTCCATAGTCGTCGATGATTACGAAACCACCAACGGACACCCGCGCATAAAGATTCGCAAGGGCGTCCATCGTCGACGCGTACATGTCCCCGTCCACGCGTAAAATTGCCAGTTTCTCGATCGGCGCGGTGGGAAGTGTGTCTTTGAACCAGCCTTTCAGGAACTGCACTTGCGCGTCCAGCAAACCGTATCTGGAAAAATTGGCTTTTACTTGTTCGAGAGGAACGCCCAATACGTCACTCTTTTTCCAATGGCGGTCGCCTTGGTCTTGTTCATAACGTCCGTCAGGTTTTGGCAGGCCCTCGAACGAGTCAGCCACCCAAACTCGCCGCGTCTGGTCGTCGTAGGCCATCAGCGCAGCGCGCATGAAGATGCATGCGCCACCACGCCACACGCCCGTTTCTATGAAATCGCCCGGCACCTCTTCCCGGATGACCTGTTGAATGCAGTGGTGCAGGTTATCCAGTCGACGGAGACCTATCATGGTCTCGGCATCGGCCGGCCAATCTCGTCCCTCTGCCCGCCGCTCCAAATCGACCTTTGTTTCTCGATACACCACCATACCTCTCCGCTTCAGAAAGGCAGCTATGGGCGGATAAACAATCCACGCGAGATGCTTGATGGTCAGCGGCGGACGGCGCAGCGGCCCGGACGTCTCGGGGAAAATATATCGCGTTAAACATTTCTTCATTAAGTCTAGATACAGCTCGGACTTGCCGCTCTCGTTTGTCATACTCGCTGTGCCCTGGATTATATGACAGTGCTGCACACGACGGCCCGACGGGTCGTTTAGATCGAATAAGCCTGAAGGGAGGTTATCGGAGGCTCTTACGCAACCAACCGGAATCGGGCCTGATAGCAACTGGCCACTCCTGGTAGCGACGACGTCACAGATGGCATCAACTACCGACTTTGGTTGGCTCTGAACGCCAGTGATTACAGTCCGGCAGTCCTGTAAGGTTTACGGTTTTTTCCCAACGACCATGGACGCCGCAGCCGTAGCTTTTGCATATTCCGTCGCGAAAAGCGGGCTTTCTGGATATTCTTCGTTCAACTCGCCAAGCAGCCTTTGCGCCACGGTGTTTTGCTTTTCCCTGCGGGCGGCCAATGCCAGTAAAATCTTGGCAAACGGCTGCAGATATCGTCCGTTATCAATCGTTTTTTCCAACTGTTCCATGCCGAGCTTCTTGTCGCCGTGAATTCCTCCAAACCACAGCATGAAACGCGCTCCGCCGGAAAGACTTCCAATAATGTAATTGGCGGAGCCTAACGCGACGTATGCATCGGCGGCGTCTGGTTGCTCCACCAGCAATTGCTTGGCATATTCGTTCGCTTCCTTGAGCCGCTTCAGACTCTCGATATGCTGCTTCCTGAGCATCATGTCGGCGTTAGATTCCATTCCCGCGGCCAGCGTCAGCGCAAAAAGGGCTTCCGGCTCTCTGGCGTACTTGGTGAGCCGTTTTTTGGCTAGCTTACGGGCAAGGGAGATAGCCTGTTCGAAACTCTTCATTCTCTCGGCATCGGGTTTCCCTTCAATTCCATTGAGGAATCGTTTGTCATTCACAAAGAAGTCGCTGCTCAGAACGCCTTGACGGAAGAGCTCCTCAAACAGATAGCTGGCCGCGACGGCGACCTCGCCGAACGGTTCTTCGGGGTGTTGCGCTTCCCAATCGTCGAATTGTTCGCGTGCCCTAGAAAAGTTCTGCGCGTAGAGCGAATGGAATCCTGCCGATAGCTCCGGCACGGACGTGAAGGCCGGGCCACCGCTGCCCTGTTGAGTTACCGCGGGACAGGTTGTCGCTGTCAGTAGAAGAAAGCTCAGCGCGTCGATTCGCCGAAGCATGCGATTCGGAAGTTATTCCGCCTCCGGGGCCTGCGCCTTAAAGTCACGTGCGGGGCGATTCCAGCGCCAAGAATGATGCGCAAGTCTAGGCGATTTCCAACCGCGTGGCTACTGTTGATTGGCGTATTCAGATTTGGCGGCAGCGAGCAGCGGCAAGTCAGGGTCAGCGTCCTTCCACGACGCGAGAAAATCCTGATAGGCAGTGCGGGCTCTTGTATGGTCACCCTCCATCGCGTATGCCCGGGCGAGGTAGAGTTGCGCCAGCCATAGGTTCGGGTCCTGATATGGATCGTGCATGGCCAGCACCGACTGCAAAATCTTCTCCGCTTCTTGTGGCTGGTGGTTCGCGAGGAGAGCCAGCCCGTGTAACGTCCGGACGTCCACCCACGCGTTAGCGTAGGGAGCCGCAGACTTCAGGAGGTCCAGGGCCTTGGCGCCGTTACCGTGGTTGACCTCTATGCGCGCACGCACCGCGGGCACCCATAGCGACCGCACCCAGGTGTCGTGAGGACGCTTGCGAGCCAGGTCGTCGACAATTTTCAGTGCGCCTGCGTCGTTCCCCATCATGGCCTCGGCCTCCGCCACGCAGGTGCTAATCCTTTCACTCTGCTCGACTGCTAGGGCCGCCGACAGATCCACCTTCGTGTGGTTCCTGGCGCCGATTAGGGCAACATATTGCGCACGGTTGCAGACAGCCTGGGCCTGCGACTCGGGGAGTCCGGCGCTGCGTGAGGCATCTTCTATTCGTGAAAGAAGTTGCTCCGCCTTGCGCAGCTGTCCGTGGCCCGCCGTCCGCCCCGCTTCAGGCAGCAACGCGAAATCAATGAGACTGGCCGGATCGCCCGCGCCTAGCTGCGTCTCTTTTGCGAACGACGCGGCATCGCCCTCAATCAGAGCAACATTAGCCAACTCCGCGTGAAAGAGCGGCGCATCATTCGTTTTTTGCAGTGCAGCCTGAGCAACGGTCCTCGCTTCCTCAAAACGTCCCAGCCAGATGTACGCGAATGCCGCGTTCAGATAACCGTATTGCGAATCGGGAGCGATGCGAATGCCGTCCAAACTGTGCTTCAGTGCTTTCTCGTGATCACCCAGCAACGAGTACCCTACGGCCAGATTCGAGTACGGCGTTTCGTCATTCGGGTAAGTCTGCGCATACGTCGTCCATGTTTGCAGCGACTTTTCAATGTCGCCAATCGCGTCGTAATAGTGCCCCTCGATATAGAGCCGTTCTTTCTCGCTTGCCCGGTTCCTCAGGTCGAAGGCCTGCTGTTGGTATTGTTCGTAAAGGCCGAATTGGCCCATGTTGTGATAAGTCGTTCCCAGATAGGCGTAGGCCGAAGCGAAGTTCGGATCAATCTCGATGGCGTGTTTCAAGAGCGGCACAGCACCTGTTTCGTTACCGCGCGAGCGCAGAGCGAGCCCATCGCTGTACGCTTTCAGCGCTTCCAGCGATTCCGTCGTCGCTTCTTCCAGCGGCTTGTCGAATCTCTTGACGGACGCCAGAGACTCTCCGAGCTTGCTTCGCATGGAGGAAACGGCGGTGCCCAGCGTGTTCAAGACGTCTTCCTTCTTGGCGGCCTGCAATTGCTCCTGAGCAATGTTGTCGCCGCTGGCCGCATTCACGGCGCTTAGTGTGATCACGTACTGGCTGCCCAGTGCCGCAATCGAACCGGTCATCATCGCTTTGACGCCGTTGCGTGAACAGATCTGCTTGCCTATTTCCGGGGTGATGCGCGCATCGGGCGTTTGGCCCATTAGCTTCAGCGTTTGCTGGACTTTTTGGTCGGAGACGACGTTGAGATACGGAGACTGGCCGAGACCGACCGACGTTGCGCTTTTCAAGGTGCCGTCAAAGACAGCGTCACCGGTGGTGTTGGTAAAGTCAGTGACAAGGATCAAGTCTTTGTTGGTGAGGGCGCGCGCGGTCTTGTGGGAAAAGAAAAATGCGGCGGCGACTGCAACGAGTAAGGCAGCGGTGATCGCGCCCCAGGTTTTCTTGCTGGTGGTCCACGCGGGAACGGTGATGGTCGTCGAGCCGGATCTTGCGACGGACTGACCAGCAGACGCTCCAACCGAGGCAGACGCCGGGCCTGCAGTCGGAGCCGCAATGACGCCTGAAGATGGCGTATTGGGGACCGAGGCTGCAGCGCTCGCTCCCGAATCGTGTACGGCTGCAGGGACGGCCCGCGTCGTGGTGTCGCGCTTCAATCGAGCCAGGTCGGCATGCATTTCGGCCGCGCTCTGGTAACGCAAGGAGCGATCTTTTTCCAGAGCTTTGCTGATGATGTCCTCGAGCTTGGGAGGCATGTCGGGATTGATGCGGATGGCGGGCGTTGGCTCGCGCTCGAGAATCGCGTTGAAGATCAAAGCCGACGTGTCGCCGCGGAACGGAAGCGTACCGGTTGCCATCTCGTACAGGACGGCGCCAAAGGAGAAAAGATCGGTGCGGGCGTCCAGTTCCTTGCCACGCGCCTGCTCCGGCGACATGTAGGAGACGGTCCCAATCGCGGTGCCTGGATTGGTCAGGTGCTCGGGATCGTCAAGCGTATCGGCTGAACCCGCCTCGGCCTTGGAATTTGTCGCCGCCGTGATTTTCGCGAGACCGAAATCGAGAATCTTGGCATGACCACGAGTGGTTACGAAGATGTTGGCAGGTTTGATGTCGCGATGCACGATGCCCTTCGCGTGGGCAGCTTCCAGAGCCTCGGAAATTTCGATAGCCACTGACAGCAATATATCGGTCGCCATAAACGGGCCGGACATGGCGTATTTCAGCGTGTGGCCTTCGAGAAATTCCATCGCGATGAAGGCGCGGCCATCTTCTTCGCCGATATCGTAAATGGTGCAGATGTTGGGATGGTTTAACGAGGATGCGGCCTTGGCTTCGCGCTTGAAACGCTCCAGCGCATGAGCGTCCTGCGCCAAATCTTCGGGAAGAAACTTTAGAGCGACTGCTCGGTCTAGCCGGGTGTCTTCCGCTTTATAGACCACTCCCATTCCGCCCCCGCCGAGCTTCTCGACGATGCGATAGTGTGAGACGGTCCGGCCGATGAGCGACTGGGACTCAGGCATGTGGCGGACATTCTAGGTCGCGAGCTGGAAGGGTGTCAAAGGCCGTAAGGACGCGGGTTTCCGACGGCCCGAGGCGGTCTCTTTAGGAGGGATTCGTCCTGCCGGGTTTACCGTTGTGGGTTCGAATCAATTTCAGTTCGCTTAACAGTGTGCGACGGTAAAGCCGCGATGCACGCTGAAGAAAATCTTTCAGCACGTATCCGTTGCCCGGAGCGCAGACGAAGTCCCGCCCGTGGGCGCGTAAGCGGCATAAAGGAGAGTGCGTTGGCAGAAAGGAAGGTATGCCAACCCCGCCGCGCACGGCAAAACGGCTCCTTGCAGCTGTCCGAGGAAAAGCAAGGGCGTCCCGCTCCAGGCGAGATCCAGCAACAAAACCGCCGGAAACAACCAGCGAAACTTGCGACCGGCGTCAGGATAGTCGAGAGCCACTGCGGTAAGTTGGTAGAGACGCAACGGAGCGCCAAGCACGGCATCCACAATTAGGGCGCCGCCTAGCGTCATGGAGGCGTACAGCTCGAGACTTACCCTCAAAACATCGCCGAACTTGTAGAGCACCAACGAATACATTCCCAGGTATCCGAGTTGAATGAGCGCGAACAGACTGCGGACTGCCCAGCGCGGCAGAGAAAGCGGCGGCACAACAGCGAACGGAACTATCGCGGAATTAGGTCGCACGGCGGACTCCAGGCCGCGGCGCAGAACTTCAAGATCCAAAGCCAGATCACGAGCCGATGCGTAACGTTCCTCTTTGCGCTTGCGCAAGCATTTCTGCAGGATGCGTTCCAGCTCCGGCGGCGTCACGGGATTGTAGATCGCAATTGGCGGGACTTCCTCTTTCAAGATATTCGCAATTGTGGAAGAGGCCGATTGCCCGAGAAAGGGATTGTGTCCGGTGGCCATTTCGTACAAGACCAGACCCAGCGCGAAAAGATCGATGCGAAGGTCCACCGGCTTGCCTTCTAGCTGTTCCGGGGCCATGTAACCTACGGTGCCAACTAACATTCCCGCCGCGGTGGACATGGTTTCCGTCTCTGATGCTTCCGGGTTTCCCGTCAAGTCGCTGCCCATTGGAGGAAGAACCTTCGCGACACCGAAGTCGAGAACTTTCACCCGTTCTTGCGATGTCACGAATATGTTCGCAGGTTTTATATCGCGATGAACGATTCCCCTCTGGTGTGCGGCTTCCAGCGCGTCGGCAATTTGTATCGCCAGCTCCAGCAGGCGTACCGTACTGAATCGCTTCCTGCCGATGAAATGTTTCAAGGTCATACCTTCAAGCAGCTCCATGACAATGAAGCAGCGACCTTCACATTCACCTATGTCGTGCACGGTGCAGATATTGGGATGGTTCAAGGCTGAGGCAGCGTGGGCCTCGCGCTGAAAACGATCGACGGCTTGGCGATCCCTGGAAAGTTCGGGAGGGAGGAACTTCAGCGCCACCACGCGGCCCAACCTGGTGTCCTCGGCCTTATAGACCACACCCATCCCACCGCCGCCCAACTTCTCAAGAATTCGAAAATGCGAGATGGTCTGACCGACCATAATGGAGAAAAGACTGCGCTTGGCGCGCCATATTAGGCTGGCGCGGCTGGCAAGTCAAACAAATCGATTGCAAATCCTTCCATTCTGCGGGACTATCCCGTAAAGTGTCCGGGTGATCTGCAGCCTGTATCGCCCAAATCCTAAGATTTCAGCTGTCTGACCTGGATGACAGTGTCAGGGAATTACTGCGCAGCAGTGTCGGGTGTCTCCTGCGCAAGCCATTAGTGTTGCAAGTGCAAGTTCACGAACGCCATGGACTACCAAATGCAAGTGGGGTCTCAGACCTTTTCCCGGTTGAAGAGATCGCAAGGAGCCCAGCCATGCGACCATTCATATCAACCCTGTGTCTGGTTCTCACCTGTTTTGCGGCCGAGTCGTTGGACGCGGTGGAGTTGAAGCAAGAAACCTCGAACGCATTCGGTAGATACATCGTGCTCACCGAAGAGCGCATGGCCAGGTCGCTCCGCGATGGCGATTCCTTTTACTCGATGGATGGCAAGCCAGAGTTGCAGCGCGAAGCGCTCCGCAACCGACTCCGTCAAGGCGAAATTATCATCGATCAAATGGAGACGCTCGATGGGGAACGAACCATCAAGGTGCCGGGGGGGCTTGTGCACCATTGGATCGCCCTTGGATTTATCCCCGGCGTAAACCTGAACCAGGCGCTTGCCTTATTGCAGGACTACGAGCAATACCCTGTCATTTATCAGCCTGACGTGAAACGCTCGAAGCTGTTGAGCACCGACGGAACGCATTTCAATATCTATCTCCGCCTCTATCAGAAGACCATTGTCACTGCCACATTCAACGCAGAATTCGAAGTCACGTACTTCCGCATGAATGAGCGCCATGCCAACAGCCGATCCTATTCCAAACGGATCGCCGAGGTGGAAAACTCGGACCAACCACAGGAGCGGGAAAGACCGGTCGGGAACGATCGCGGCTTTTTGTGGCGGCTCTACAGCTACTGGAGACTCAAGGAACAAGACGGTGGGATCTATGTAGAACTGGAGTCGGTCGGGCTGAGCCGTAGCATTCCAGTATTCTTCGCTTGGTTGGTTAATCCTCTGCTGAAAAGTCTTCCCAGAAGCTATCTGTCGCGGGTCCTGAATTCTACTCGCACCGCCCTAACCAAGAGTCGGCTCACCTATCGGATTCATGAAGAAGGAGCGGCGGACTTTTTCAAAGCTCGTTGTTCTGGCCGCGTTCTTGAGTATCTCAGGTGCCGTTGTCTCCTTTCGAATGTACCTGCCGAAAGAGGCGCCCAGCCTATGGCTGAATCGGCAGCCAAGCTACGAACTTTCACCAAGAGGAGCAAGCCATATCGATCAGCGCCGTTCCGCTCCTTCAGGTTTCCTTGGTTCCTGCAAGCACAAACCAATGAATGCGCGATCTGGGTCGCGGGCCGGCGGGGATTTTGCAGGGGCCAGCCAATACAAATGGCGAAATGGCAAGTCGAGTTGACCCATAGCCGAGTTCCCTTACGTTCAAAGCCTGTGGTGTAAGGGCTCAGAGCACAGAAGGAGGAATTATGAGAGTTCTGCATCTGTTGTCAGCCATCATGGCTTTCTTGGCACTCTCAGTTTCGAATCTGCTCGGGCAACTGGCAAATCCCCGCGCGCTCTCTGGCGAACAGGTCGTCGAGCGGATCTCTCCGTCAGCCGTTTCTATCCTGGTGGGCAGGGGTGACGGACAGGTTGCGGGCGTCGCTTCCGGAGTAATCATTCGCAGCGACGGGATAATCCTTACCGCCAACCATGTGGTGAGAGGGATGCGCGAGGTCCAGATCCGCCTAAAAAACGGCGAAAGGTATGACCAGGTCGAATTGATAGCATCCGACGAGCGCCGCGACGTCGCCGCGCTGCGCATCGCCGCCATCGGACTGCCGGTCCTGTCGGTCGGTAACACCGCCAACGCGGCACCCGGCGCAACAGTATATGTCGTGTCGAACGCCGTCGGTCTGCCCTGGACCGCGTCTTCGGGGATCCTGAGCGCCACGCGAATGGCCGACGATGTGCCCGGGGCCGGTAGTGGCTATCGGATCTTGCAGGTCACCGCTCCCTTGGCACCAGGCTCAAGCGGGGGAGTACTCGTTGACGCCGACGCCAAGATTCTCGGAATAGTGGTCGGTTCATCGAGTGCGGGCCAAAACATCAATTTTGCTGTGCCCGTCGACAGTGTGGCAGGACTGGCCACTGTGTCGGGCGGTACGCGCTTTGACTCAGGCGCGCGTTTGCGCTCGCCCGCAGATAACGCTACGACTGCCACGCCTCCTTCGGCGGGAGTAGCCCCTCCGGCACAAAATCTTCCACGCCCGGAAGCGCGGCTGTTGCATACCATTTCCGTGCACTCCAAAACGATCTATCTGCGCCGCGAGCGATTGCAAGACGATATCCAAAAGGCAGCGATGTTCCGCCAGCTAGGATTGCACTTCGCCGATTACGGACAGACAGCCGAAATCCAAGTCACCGTCGATCGACCGGTTATGACTTTTGATTGGACCTACGCGCTGGTATATCAGCCGCGCACGCTGACTCTTTCCTCCGGAATGATTGAAGCCGCTGATGAATTTGACGCTGGTCCCAAGCTTGCGGCAGTCATTGTGGAACAGCTTGCTGCCGCACTGCCGCTGCCAAGAGATGTGCTTGATAAATCAGCCGCGATATCGGCCGAGGGTGATACTGGCATTCGTCGCGCCGAGAACGAGCCGGACCAGATCCTCCGTTCAGCTCGAACCATATTCGTCGAATCGCACACCATCTGGATGAAAGGAAACTTACTACAAGATGCCCTTTACGTTCGCCCTGAACTGCGGAAATGGGGCATCCGGATCGTCGACGACCGCAAGGAAGCGGACATCTATATCGATGTGACCAGACCGTTCTTGACGTACGACTGGGTCTTTCAGATGATTGGCTCCAAAACTGGTACGGAAATTCGCAAGGGCAGGGTTACAGCGATTGATGGTCCGGCAGCAGCCCAGCGCCTGGCCATCGACATCGTCAATCAGATCCGCAGCGTTCGTCGCTCCACTTCGATCGCTCCGCCAGCCTGATTCACGGCGCGAGCCATCGCTCGTCACGGGAGCACGACATGCGTATATTAGCCATTGCTCATTGCGTTGGCCCGCTAGCTTCCGACAGCGGTGAGTCAGTGTTTCAGACGTTGCACCAACGGAGTGCACCATTTCGGGGTAATAGAATCCTTGGCTTAGCTCCCCGAGAGCCTTGCATCTCTGCGACGCTCGCTTAACTTTGATAGCACCTTTAAAGGTGCTATCATCTGCTACGGTGAGGGAGAATATGTTCGACATCAAAAGAGACATTCAAGCGATGACGACATTTCGCCGCAATCCGGTGAAGTTTCTGAAGCATCTCAAAATGACGAAGGAGCCGCTCGTTCTTACGATAAATGGTAAAGCGGAAGCGGTGGTGCAGGACGCCGAAGCCTATCAGCGCTTGCTTGACATCGCTGCGCAAGCCGACGCTTCGGAAGGGATCCGGCAAGGTCTGGAGAATGTAAGGAAAGGTCGTTTACGCCCAGCCCGGGAAGCACTGGAGAAGTTCCGGCGCGACCATGCAATACCTCGTTAGGCTGACCGACCGCGCGCTGCGGGACATGAAGAGCATCTATGAATATGTTGAATTTGCTTCCCTTGAGTCAGCGTTTGCCTGGTTCAATGACCTTGAGGAAGCGGTGTACAGTCTGGAGCGGTACCCCGAACGCGGCAGGGTGATTCCGGAAAACAAAAAGCTTCGTCACCTGCTGTTCGGCAAGAAGCCAACGGTCTACCGAATCATCTACGCCGTCGACAAGAACAGGCTCGTCGTTAACATTGTTCATATTCGTCACGGTGCGCGTTCCGCTCTGCGCCGGCTTCGTAAGCCGTGACACTGCACTATTTTGGTGCATCCAAATCTTTGGCTCGGCATACTTAAACCAAAGCAGAATCAAAGCGTTAGCTCACGGCGTGATTGGTTCTGATTCGTTCTGCCGCGATTTGAACGGACTGGTTGGGTTCATCAGTCGGCCGTGACCGCTGGTTTGCCTACCTCTTCTTCGTGGTTTTAGCCTTCCTCTTTTCCATTCCCACCATCATGCCCGAGGGCGGGTCCTTCCTATTCAGTTTCACCGCCTCTGCAATCAATTTCTTTACTGCTGGCCTCTTCACTTCGCCAACACTGCGCAGTTTGACGTGTCGCACGCCCTTTCCTGTTCCCTCCAGCAGCTCCTCCGGGTCGGGCAGTAAGGCCCCGCGCAAGAAAGCGAACGTCACATGATTTTTACCCGCTATGAAGCAGCACAGCGGTCCGTTCGAATCAAACGACGGAATCTTCCAGGGACTCACGTACTCCTCGCCGCCCTTTACAGTTTTTTTCAACAGAGTTCGTACTGCCTTAGTCACGACCGCAAGCTTCCCCGCCTTCTTCACATAAGCATCAATCCAAACCACTGCTTGTTTCCCCTCAATCGTCGGCATCGGCTCCTCCTAACCGTCCGTTATTCTATTCCTCTCTTGCTTTCAGGACAGTACTAGGTCGCCTGTGGCCGATTAGCCCTGCGAGGACAGTCGATGCAACACCTCTCGGGTCGGTTGATCCCGTAATAGTTTCCAACCGAGCCGGTCCAGGATACGGTAGTGAGAGATTGTCGTGCCGCTGTACGACGAGGAATCGGCCATTAGGCCTGCATCTTAGGTGCAGACGCAAAGTAAGTCAGCGACGAGGCAGAGCGTGATAGAACGACGGTGCTACCTCCGGTCCTCTAGGCCGACATCACAATCAGATGCAGAGGCGCGGCCCGCTCCAGAAGACAATTAAAAAAATGCTTGACAGCCTATACTGTGCATCATACAGTATGTGACATACACTATATGATGCATGGTGCGAACCATTTCGAGCTGTTCGAGAACTTGAGGCTGGAGCTGCGCCGAGGATCGCTCGTGCTCGCCGTGCTGGCCGCGCTTAAGAAGGAACAGTACGGCTATACGCTGCGAAAGACTCTGGAAGAGCAGGGTATGGCGATCGATGAAGGGACGCTGTATCCCTTGCTGCGAAGGCTGGAGTCGCAGGGGTTGCTGGCTAGCGAATGGCGGGAAGAAGAAAAGAGGAACAAGCGGTTTTACCGTTTGTCGGCGGATGGGAAGGCAATTCTGAAGCAACTACTGGGGGAGTGGGAGAGCATCAACGAATCGCTGAGGGGATTAGTTTAGGCCGGGCAGGGAGGGTGCCATGACGCGGGTTCCATTGGAACGTTATTTAAAGAACGTAGCGACTGGGCTGCCGGAGACGCAGTGCGAGGATATTGTTCGGGAGTTGCGGGAGGACATCCAGAGTGAGATGGAAGACAAAGAGCGAGCGCTGGGGCGTGCGCTAAGCGATACGGAACAAATGATGGTTCTCAAGTCGCGGGGCAACCCGTTCGTATTGGCGGCGCACTACCGACAGGACGACAGGTCGGTGGCGTTTGGAAGGCGGTTAATCGGGCCGGTGCTGTTTCCGTTTTATGCCAAGGTGCTTTCATTCAACTTGGGTCTGACCGCGGTGGTGATCGGAACGATTTTTCTGGTGCTGGGACTGAGCGGACAGAAATTGAGCGTCAGCAGTATTTTTTCGACATGCTTGCTGCAACTGCTCATTCAGTTTGCAATCGTTACGTTCATTTTCACGCTGGTGGAGAAGCAATTTGCGAAGAATCCAGACAACTGGGATTTGAGCGGGAAATGCGGCAGGCTGCGATTTGATCTGAACGCCGATAAACTGAGTACGGATTCGTTGCCGACCGAGAGGAAGATTTCACGGCTGGAGTCTGTGTCGATTATCATCGCGTGCACGGTGGCGCTGATCTGGTTGGCGGGAGTAAAGAACTATCCATCTTTGATTCTGGGACCGGCGGCGGCATTCCTGAAACTAGCGCCGATCTGGTATCAGGTTTTTCTTCCGATCGGATTGCTGACCATGGCGGAGATCGTCCGGGCGGCGGTCAACTTGGTGAGGCCCGATTGGGTGTTGTTTCGGCAGGTGTATGGGTTATTCGTGCATGCGGGGGGATTGATGGTGGTGTATTCCCTGATCCGCGCCGGCGTCTGGGTGATGACAGAACAGGAGCAACAGTATGCACCGGGAGCAGTGATCGTGAACCAGCTGATCTACTATGCGCTGCTAGTGACCGGAGCGATTTCGGGCGTAATGCTGGTAGTGAGGTTGATGCGAGTAATCAGAGGCGCAAAAAGCAAGACTGGAACGGCAGGGAAAGCAGGTAGACAAGTCATACCTAGTGCGAGATAACTCAAGCACTTCACCCGCTGTCCTTGCCTTTGAGAAGCAGGCGACCTCCGCATGATAAATCAAGAGCTCTGCGAGACGTCATTACCCGGTACGGGTATGAAAAAAGTGCCAGCCAATGTTCTTGATGTTTACCGACTAGATCTGTCGCTTCCATAATTTTTACAGCTCCGAGAGCGCGAGGCAATCATGCTGGCCATTCGACTTCCACAGTCCATCGAAAAGCGCTTGGAGAAGCTGGCGCAGCGCACCGGACGCACCGAAACCTACTACATCCGCGAAGCAACCTCGAACACTTGGAGGAGATGGAAGACCCGTATCTGGCCGAAGGGGCAAAATTCTTTTATGGTAGGCCCGTTTACACGACCACTTTTTTCGAAAGTCTGGTCCTAGCCGCCCGGTGGCCCAACCCTTTCTTGCATTGGCGTCGCCCGAATCGAAGGTCAAGTCGCTGCCAACAGAAGCGCACTCCAGCT
>Ga0306926_10001828_pt1 | contig 21280 bp, 14 predicted proteins | sample flu12Cox44000178_FD_203759 | JGI IMG/M metagenome (GOLD analysis project Ga0306926, IMG submission 203759) | Lab enrichment of tropical soil microbial communities from Luquillo Experimental Forest, Puerto Rico - flux8day.12C.oxic.44.000.178 (v2)... | ecosystem: Environmental > Terrestrial >...
GGTGAGCGTAAGGGGGTAGAAGGTGCCGGAGGTCAGCCGGCTAAAACAGTGGCTCGATGACGAACGGGCAACTATGAATGAGCGGCAAAAAGACCGAGATCAGCGTAAAGCAGGACCGGAATTCTCTGCACGACGTTGGTGAGCTTGCCGGTAGCGTTGTCAAGCGGTAGAAGCGCAAATTTGCGAACCACTTGCGGGCGCAGCACTTTCTTATGGGTGTATGATTTCGGCCATGGCCTCCCCAGGACAGCAATCCGAACCGCTCGATATTCGGCTTCTCGTCGATTCGATCCCCGCGCTCGTTCACACCGCCAGGCCTGACGGCTACCTCGACTACTTCAACAAACCTTGGCTGGAATACCTGGGCGTCACTCTCGACGATGTGATCGGCTGGAAATGGAGGGCCTTCATCCATCCCGAGGACGTGGAGGGGATTGTACACAAGTGGCAGGCCTCGCTCGCGACCGGTGAAATCTTCGAATACGAAACTCGCGTCCGCCGGGCGGATGGGGAATATCGCTGGATGCTGCACCGCAAAGCGCCACTCCGCGATGAGCGCGCCAACATCGTCAAGTGGTATGGGTCGAGCATGGATATTGAGGATCGCAAGCGCGCCGAGGAAGCCCAGCGGCGCAACGAGTCCTTCCTTGCGGAGGGACAGCGGCTTTCGCACATGGGTAGCTGGGCATTCAACCTTGCTGGTTTCGCCCACTGGTCTGCCTCTTTGTTTGAGATCCACGGCCTTGATCCGAGCGGCAAGGCCCCGAGCTTAGAAGAATACATGAAGCTCGTACACCCGGAAGATCGAGAGTTCGTCGCGCAAGCCTTTCAGAAGATGTTTACAGAACGTGCACGATTCGATTTCACGAGACGGATTGTGCGACCTGATAGAAAGATTCGTCGCGTACGGTGCGTGGGCGTTCCGACGACCCACAAAGGGACATTCCAAGGTTTCGTCGGTATCGGGATAGATGTTACCGAGCAAGAGCAATTAACGGAGGAACTACGGCGAAGCGAGCACTATCTCGCCGAAGCGCAGCGACTTGGCCGCACAGGGAGTTGGGGGTTCAACCCTTCCGGATATTATGACTACTGGTCGGAGGAACTGTTCAGAATCTATGGTCTCGACCCTCGGTCAGGACCGCCGAGCTTGGAACGATATCTGGCTTGCGTCCACCCGCAAGACCGGGCGTTTATGGCCGAATCCATACAGAAAATGGTGACTGAAGTTTCGGGCTGCGACCTTAAGAAACGTATCCTCCAACCAGACGGTGCGGTTCGCTACATCCGTTGCGTGGGTGAGCCACTGGTCGAGGACGGGGCCTTGAAAAGGATTATAGGCACCGCAATGGATGTGACGGAGCAGGAACAATTGACCGAGGAGTTGCAGCGCCGGGAGGCGTATCTAGCCGAGGCGCAAAGGCTCAGTCATACCGGCAGCTTCGGCTGGAAGGTGTCAAGCGGTGAGATCTTCTGGTCAGAGGAAACCTTCCGAATCTTTCAGTGTGATCCGACGACGAAACCGACGGTGGAATTTGTCCTCTCTCGTGTTCATCGCGAGGACCGCGACCTAGTGCACCAGCAAATCGATCGAGCATCACGTGACGGTGAGGGGTTTGATTTTGAGCTTCGCCTCGAACTGCCCGACCGTTCCATCAAGCATGTCCGTGTGACGGCTCACCCCTCGCGCGATAGTTCGGGCGACCCCGAGTTCGTGGGAGCGGTTACCGATGTCAGCGAGGAGCGCCGGGCAGAAGCGGTGATCCGGGAGCGAGAGGGTGAGCTTCGCCAGATTCTGGACCTCACGCCACAGCACGTTGGTGTACTTGGCGCTGATGGAAGCCCACTCTATGTCAACCGCGTAGCTCTCGAATATTTCGGCATCAACATCGACCAATGGCGAACGGAGGCGGCTTTACCCCAAGCCACTCATTCATGGCTAGGGTCTCGACTTGACCTGGTTCATCCAGATGATCGTGAACGCTTTCTCGGCGGAAGAGAGAAGCAATTTCTGGCCGGCGAGCCTCATGAGTTCGAAGCTCGGTTGCGGAGGCACGAAGGGGAGTTTCGCTGGTATCTGTTCCGCATGAACCCTCTCAAAGACGAACAGGGGCACATCACACGATGGTACGGCACAGCTACCGACATCGAGGATCGCAAGCGGACGGAAGACAGGCTTCGCCACGAAAACGTCGCTCTCCGTGAGGAAATCGACAAAGCCTCCATGTTTGAGGAGATTGTTGGAGCCTCTCGCGTGTTGCAAAGTGTACTCTCGCACATCTCCAAAGTTGCGCGCAGTGATTCTACGGTCCTCATCATGGGCGAAACAGGAACAGGCAAAGAGCTTGTTGCTCGCGCCATCCACCGAAGGTCAGATCGCAGCTCGCGCGCATTCGTTAGCGTGAACTGCTCGGCCATCCCGCGCGACCTGGTCGGCTCGGAGTTGTTCGGACACGAGAAAGGTGCTTTCACCGGGGCCACACAGCGACGCCTGGGCCGCTTTGAATTGGCCGGAGGAGGCACGATCTTTCTCGATGAGGTTGGGGAATTGCCCGACGAAACCCAGCTTGCTTTGTTGCGTGTTCTGCAAGAGCGCGAATTCGAGCGCGTAGGAGGGACGGCACCGATACGCTCAGACGTTCGAGTGATCGCCGCCACGAACCGTGACTTGCAAATGGCTATCGCGAGTGGCGGCTTTCGAAGTGATCTGTTTTACCGGCTCAACGTTTTCCCGATCGATGTCCCTCCTCTCAGGGAGCGCACGGAAGACATTCCTATGCTGGTTGAGTACTTCATCGATCGGTATGCTAGGAAGGCGGGCAAGAAGTTTCGAGGGATAAACAAGCGAAGCCTGGAGTTACTGTGCTCCTACCCCTGGCCAGGCAATATTCGGGAGCTCCAGAACATCATCGAGCGATCCGTGGTCCTGTCTGAAACGGAGACTTTCTCGGTGGATGAGAGCTGGCTTTCGCGGCAGCCTCTCGGCGTGGCGAGAAGTCCGCGGGATCTCTCTCGAAAGCCGGCGGCTGAGCAAAAGGAGGTGATTGAGGCCGCTTTGCGCGTAAGCGGAGGACGGGTGTTCGGACCGTCTGGTGCGGCGGCCAAGCTGGGCATTCCACGATCGACGCTGGAATCGAAGATTCGCTCGCTGAACATCAACAAGAACCTCTTTAAGACCTCATTGTAAGAAGGTTGGTTCATCTGGCCTCAATTCGGCTAGGACGCTTCATCGACTGAAGGCCAGAGCCTCGGAGCATTGCAACAATTGCCAAACACCGGCAAGCCGTTGGCAGAGTTGCGGAGAGCCAAAGCTGAGCCAGTTCAGAGCGTCACGCCTTCGCTTCGATGATTCGATCGCCTCGCCCAGATCTCTGTTCCCCGGAGCGCCCGGACCTGTCGCTCAACTCCTTTAGCCACTCGAACGAGGAGGAGGTAAGCATGTCTTCGCGGCTGCGCCAGCGCCAGTTCCCGTCCGCACGACCCGGCACGTTCATACGTGCGTCTCGGCCCAGGTTGAGGAGGTCCTGCAAAGGAGCTATCGCTAGGGCCGCCACCGACGACCAGGCCAGTTGCATCAGTGCCGGAGCCGCGTCGGCACTGTCGCCTGGAGCGCGCTTGAGGTAAGTCCACAAGTTCTGTCGCTCGAAGTCAGGTAATTCCTCATACCATTGTCGAGTCGGGGCGTTGTCGTGCGTTCCGGTATAAGCGACCGTGTTGGAGACGAAGTTATCCGGAAGATAGGGATTGTCTCGATGACCGTCGAAAGCAAATTGTAAGACTCGGGTACCTGGCAGTTGAATCTGGTCGCGCAAAGCCCCGACGTCGGGCGTGATCAGACCCAGGTCTTCGGCGATGAATGGTAGATGGCCCAGTTCTCTTTCGACAGCGTGGAAGAAGCCGATGCCCGGACCTGGCACCCATTTCCCGGATTGTGCCGTGGGTGCCTCGGCCGGAACGTGCCACGCTGCTGCGAAACCACGGAAGTGATCCAGACGGACTATATCGACATGCGCCAACAGAGCCTGCAGCCGCTCCACACACCACCGATAACCAGTGGCACGAAGGGCATCCCAGTTGTAAACAGGATTGCCCCACAGCTGCCCCTGCGCGCTGAAATAGTCAGGCGGAACCCCGGCGACGAAGAGGGGCCGACGCTGCTCGTTTAGCAGAAACAGCTCTGGGTTAGCCCAAACATCACTCGAATCGGGAGAAACGAAAAAGGGCAGGTCACCAATCAAGCGAACCCCTTTGGCGCGCGCTCTCTCCTTCAGCTGATCGGCCTGGCGGATCAACAAGAATTGTGCAAAGCGGACCTGATCGACCTCGCTTGCCAACTCTCTTTGCGCCTCGGCTAGGGCTTGCGCGCGGCGCTCTACCAACTCGGTTGGCCAGTCGAGATAATAGGCACCGCCATACTTGACTTTCAGCGCTCGAAATAATGCATAGTCTTCTAGCCAATGCGCCTGCGTATGACAAAACTCCTCATAGGCGGATCGCAGGTCGCTACGCTCTCCGGATTTAAAGTTCGTCCATGCCTTCCGAAGCAGCCCTTCTTTGTAAGGAATAACCAAGTCATAGTCGACCACGTCGGCCGGGAATCGAGATTGGCAATCACTTGCTTCTAGCAGGCCGTCCGAGATCAAGCTGGCGGGACTCACCAGCAAGCTGTTGCCGGCAAATGACGACAGAGCCTGATAGGGCGAGTTTCCGTAACCGGTCGGTCCCAGAGGCAACGCCTGCCACCAGCCTTGGCCGGCGTCATGCAGGCGGTCGATCCAAGAGAGCGCTGATCCCAAATCACCGATACCATACGGAGAGGGCAGAGACGTGACGTGCAGCAGCAGACCACAAGCGCGGTAGGGTGGTGGAAACGGCGGAACGTTCATCAGCCTAGCTGACCCCGAGAGCCTTGTTCACCATCTGTTGCGCTTCGTTCACGATCGCATGCAGATGAGTCTGGCTTTGGAAGCTCTCGGCGTAAATCTTATAAATGTTCTCGGTGCCCGAAGGGCGGGCTGCAAACCAGCCGCTCGCCGCCACAACTTTTAGGCCGCCGATGGGCGCCTGGTTGCCCGGCGCTCGGGTCAACTTGGCGGTGATGGCCTCGCCGGCGAGGTCTGACTCTGCCACCGCGTCGGGTGTAAGTTTCTCCAATCTTGCCTTCTGCTCGGGCGTGGCGGGCGCATCGATGCGCGTGTAGTACGGGCTGCCGAACTCCGCCGTCAACTCGCGGTAATGCTCTCCCGGATCCTTCCCCGTGCGCGCCGTAATTTCCGCCGCCAGCAGGTCCATTATGGGCCCGTCCTTGTCGGTCGACCACACCGCGCCGTTCAAACGAAGAAAACTCGCTCCAGCGCTCTCTTCCCCGCCGAAACAATATGAACCATCGAAGAGGCCCGGCACAAACCACTTAAAGCCCACCGGCACTTCGCGAAGCTCACGACCGAGCTTTCCGACGACCCGATCAATCATGCTGCTGCTGACCAGCGTTTTTCCGACTACAGCCTCAGGACGCCATTGCGGGCGGTGGGTGAGCAAGTATCGGATGGCCACCGCCAGGTAGTGATTCGGGTTCAGCAATCCCGCTCGGGGCGTGACGATCCCGTGTCGGTCCGAGTCTGGATCGTTGGCGAAGGCCACCCGATAGCGATCTTTCAGGCCGACCAGTCTGGCCATCGCATACGGGCTCGAACAGTCCATGCGAATCTTGCCGTCGTGGTCGACGGTCATGAAAGAAAACGTGGGGTCAATCTTGGGATTGACGACGGCGATGTCCAGTCCGTAAAGAGAATTGATCGGCTCCCAGTAGGGGCCTGCGGCTCCTCCGAGCGGATCGACGCCCAGCTTGAGGCCCGAGGCCCGAATCGCTTCCATGTCAACGACACTCTTGAGGTCGCGAACGTAAGGCAGCATCAAATCTTCCTGGTGCGTCGACGATGCTTGGACGGCTTTGACAAACGGGACTCGCTTGACTCCCACATTCCCGGCCCTGAGCAGTTCGTTCGCTCGGTCTTCCACCCAGCGCGTTACCTCCGTGTCGGCGGGACCACCGTTGGTTGGGTTGTATTTAAACCCCCCGTCCTCGGGTGGGTTGTGTGACGGCGTGATAACGATGCCATCGGCCAGTTGTTGATCGCGTCCGCTGTTGTAAACCAGAATCGCCCGCGAGATGACCGGGGTTGGAGTTACGCCGTCCCCTTGCTGGATGATGGTCTCCACCTGGTTCGCCGCCAGCACCTCAAGAGCGGTGCGCTGCGCAGGGCCGGACAGCGCATGCGTGTCCTTCCCCATGTAGAGGGGGCCGTCGGTACCCTGCGCCCGGCGATAGTCGCAGATCGCCTGGGTAATGGCGAGGATATGCCACTCCGTGAAAGTGCCGTGCAGGGGAGAGCCCCTGTGTCCGCTGGTACCAAAGCTAACAAGTTGATTGGGATCACCCAGATCAGGACGGCGCTCGAGGTAAGCTTTTTCCAGCCGGCCGACATCGATCAACATCTCTTTCGGGGCAGGCTTGCCCGCGAGCGAGGAGATCTGCATTTCGCCAGCTTCGGTCGGCGCTAGGCGTGGGTCTAAAGCACTGGACATGGCGCCACCTTCCAGATATCGGCTGCGTACTCAGCAATGGTGCGGTCGCTTGAAAACTTCCCGGAGCTGGCCACATTCAAGATAGCCTTCTGCGCCCATCGAGAAGGATCCGCATACAAGACGCCGAGCCTGTCCTGCGCCTGGCAGTAAGAGGTTAGATCGGCCAAGTGCATGTAGTAATCGCCCTGGGTCAGTAGCGTATCGCGCAGTGGAGCAAACACGCCCCGTTCACTAGGGCTAAAGTGATCCGAGAAGATGAGGTCGAGAGCCGCTCGAGTTTCCGGCTCGTTTTCATAGTGCCAATGCGGGTTATACCAGGCGCGGTTGTTCTCGACCTGTTCTACGGTGAGGCCGAACAAAAACAGGTTCTCCTCTCCCGCCTCTTCGGCCATTTCGATCGTAGCGCCGTCGCGAGTTCCGACCGTCAAGGCTCCATTCATCATGAACTTCATGTTGCTTGTTCCGCTCGCTTCATAGCCGGCTGTTGAGATCTGGTTGGAAACATCGGCGGCTGGAATGAGTCGTTCTGCCAGCGAAACGTTGTATTCAGGGAGAAACACGACCTTGAGTCGACCGCGGAGCGCCGGGTCGGTGTCGATCGTAGCCGCCAGGTTGTTGATGAACTTTATAATCAGCTTCGCCAAACGGTAGGCGGGCGCCGCCTTGCCGGCGAAGAAGAAGGTGCGCGGCGCCATCTTGGTGGTGGGATTTTGCCGCAGCCGGTTGCAAACCACGACGATGCGCAGGGCGTTCAGCAGCTGCCTCTTGTACTCATGTATGCGTTTGATTTGGCAGTCAAAGATGGTGTCTGGGTCCACGATCTCTCCCGAAGTCGATTTGAGCCAATCGGCAAACCGGGATTTGGCGTCGCGCTTGGAGGCCAAGAACAGGTCTTGAAAGGTTCGGTCTTCGGCAAACGGTTTCAGTTTGTTGAGCTGGCTCAGTTCCGTCATCCAACCCTCGCCAATGACTTGGGTGATGGCATGGGCCAATGCGGGATTGGCTTGCAACAACCAGCGGCGGGGTGTCACCCCGTTCGTCTTGTTGCTGAAACGTTCGGGAAACATTTCCGCTAGATCTTTCACGGTGGTCGTGCGCAGGAGTTTCGAATGGACTGCGGCCACTCCATTGGTGCTGTGGGAGCCGACGATGGCGAGGTTGGCCATACGGATCTTAGGTGGATTACCTTCCTCGACGAGGCTCACACGCTGGACACGTCCCTCGTCACCGGGAAAGCGGGTCCGCACGTCGTCAAGTAGCCGCCGGTTGATCTCGTAGATGATCTCCAAATGGCGAGGAAGAAGTAGCTCAAACCACGCCGCCGGCCATTTCTCTAAGGCTTCGGGCAGCAACGTGTGATTGGTGTAAGCGAGTACCTTCTGCGTCAGGTCGCAGGCTTGGTCCCATCCCAAGTGGGCATCGTCCAGCAAGATCCGCATTAATTCAGGCACCGCCAGCGATGGGTGCGTGTCATTGAGTTGGATCGCGACCTTCTCGGGCAGTGTGTTCCAATCCTGGTTGTCCCGCCGAAAGCGACGTACCAGGTCGGCAAGGGAACAGGCCACCAGGAAATACTCCTGTAGGAAGCGCAACCCTTGTCCGGCGGCCGTCGAATCGTCAGGATAGAGCACTCGCGTAAGCGATTCCGCCGCGAGCGTTTCGCTTAGGGCGCCGACAAAGTCGCCCGTGCCGAACTCCTGAAAATTGAAATAGTCAGGAGCAGCCGCAGCCCAAAGCCGGAGAGTGTTGATCGTCTTGCCTCCGTAGCCCACGACGGGCCGATCAAATGGAATGCCGAACAGGGCCGACGGCCGAGCCGGGATCAGGCGGAGATTACCAGCTCGCAGCTCAAAGGAAACATTCAGCTTCACTTCCACCTTTTCGTGCGGCCGTGCGACTTCCCAGGGATCACTGTCGCGGAGCCAATTATCGGCGTTCTCCTGTTGCCAACCCTTTGCGATCGATTGCCTAAACATGCCGTACTCATAGCGCAGACCATAGCCCACCGCGGGAAGCTGCATGGTGGCCATGGAGTCGAGAAAGCATGCTGCAAGACGCCCCAGACCTCCGTTCCCCAGGCCGGCATCCGGTTCCTGCTCAAGCAACTCCAGCCAGTCGATGCTCTTTTCGCGAACCGCCTGCCGCACCAAGGGATCGAGCAAGAGGTTGGTGACGTTATTGGCCAGCGACCTACCAAGCAAGAACTCCATGGAAAGGTAGTAGACGCGCTTCGGATTCTCGCGGTCATAGGTCTCCTTGGTCAGCACCCAGCGTTGCGTTAAGATATCGCGTACGGAACGGGATACCGCATCAAAGCGCTCACGCGCCGTCGCCACTTTTGGGTTGATTACCCTGTCAAAAACGAGATGCCGCTCATAAAACCCGTTTTCCGTCCCCACAAACGGAATCGGGCCACACCCGTATTGCCGCAGCAGGTCAGCGCTGCTTGCTGGACTTGTCAAAGGTGCTCTTCTCGTGCTCATGGAAGATCCTTTCTCCATTGAAATCGGTCCGACTCCCTAGCAACTGCGTCCACAGCTGAGCGACTCAGGCAGCCACATGATGATCGTCATTCCAGAGTCGGATCACCGGCTGGGACAGATTGTGTTCATAGCTCAGCGCGCTCAGACTCGCTGTGCTCAGTAGAAAATACTTGCCCGCAGATCCGGGCCCGACGGCTAGCCAGCGAGCAGCCAAAACCCTAAGGAAGTGGCCGCTCGAGAAAAGAAGCACATCTCCACGCACTGCTCGCACGCGTTCGACGACCCGGTCCGCCCTGTCGCCGATTTGTGCGGGCGATTCGCCTCCCGGACAACCGTCTCGGAACAGCTGCCAGTCTGGGCGCTCACGGAGAATCTCAGCCGAGCGCTTCCCCTCATATTCACCGTAGTTCCATTCGACAAGGTCAGGATCGATCTCGGCAGCGCCCCCAAAGCCAGCCAGTTCACAGGTTCGCGCGGCGCGCTTTAGCGGGCTGGTAAACACCTTCTGAAATGTCATTCCCTTTAGACGTCCCCCGAGCAGCCGCGCGTGATATTCGCCAGTCGCGGTCAGGGGCAAGTCTGTGAGACCGGTATGCTGGCCCGACTCGGTCCATGCCGTGTCGCCATGCCGGGCGAGATACACGACGGGAAGCTTTTCGCTCATGCCGTCTCTCTCCTTAGGGAGTCACTTTCTTCGACCGGTTTCGCAGGTCCACATGGGAGCCCTCCGATCCGTGGCCATTTCCATGCCCCTAGCTTCCGCTCGGTCAAGACTCTAGTCGTGATACTAACCCGCCCAAAACAAGGCAGGAAGTGCATGCCGCGGGCCACTACGAAACGCTTGAAAAGGCGATGGATGATCGAGGTGCAGGTGACAGAATCATTAGCAAGTGATAAATGATTGGCAGGCACCGAAACTCGGCATGCCTACTATCCCTAGCACCGTGATCTCCTTCCCGACAGATCAAGAGATTGGCGAGGGTGGGGGCGGACGCTTGGTCCGGGCCCGTTCAGCCTCGCTGCGCGTGGGAGGGCCCGTGAACAGCAAACCAAACATGATACTGCACACGGGCAAAAAGTCGCACCCACGGCCCCTATCTGGCTCGACGGCCACCTCTTCGGGTCGGGCGAGGATCGTGCTGGGTAGCTGTCATCTGTCAAATGCTTGTCAGTTTCCTGCGGCTCTCTCGGTCTCACGCGGGGAGCCGGACGGCGCGTCTGCCGGCCAGAACACGTTCCTGTGCTCACGCTTAGAGCCTCAGGCGGCTGTGCGCAACAACAAGGCTCGCGAGTGGACTTCGGAATGCCCTGCAGAAGCAAGCCCGGTGAAGCTGCGGGTTGACTAGGGATTTGATGGTTTAGAGGTCAAACAGACGATCTAAACGAACAATGGCTGCGATGGTCCACTGCTACTTTTAGCAGTGAACAAGCTGCAAACGGTGGTTTTAGGCTAGGCTAGCGGTGAGGGTTTGATACCCTCGTCGAGGGATTCAAACGAAAGGTTGCGTGTGAAGGTATTGGTCATTGATGTGGGTGGGACGCATGTCAAGGTACTGATCAGTGGTGAGCGCGAGCCTAGGAAGTTTGAATCAGGACCGAAGCTGACTGCCAAGCAAATGGTTCAAGGAGTGAAGAAGATCGCTAGCGACTGGAAATACGACGCCGTCTCCATCGGCTTCCCTGGGCCCGTGTTGCGAAATCATCCCATAGCGGAGCCGGTCAATCTGGGACGGGGTTGGGTCGGTTTCAACTTCAGATCCGCATTCGGGTGTTCGGTGAGGCTAGTCAACGATGCTGCGATGCAGGCTTTGGGGAGCTACAAGCGGGGCAAAATGTTGTTCCTCGGATTGGGAACGGGCCTGGGATCGGCCCTAGTCGTGGACGGGATTGTGGAGCCGATGGAATTGGGCCACCTCCCTTACAAGAAGGGGACCTACGAGAGTTATGTGGGGAACGCGGCACTAGAGAAAAAGGGGAAGAAGAAATGGAGGCGCCAAGTGGCGGACGTCGTCGCCCGGTTGGTGGCCGCTCTCGAACCCGAGGACGTAGTGCTCGGAGGTGGCAACGCGAAGAAACTGAACGAGCTGCCGCCCAAATGCCGTCTAGGTGACAACAACAACGCTTTCAAGGGAGGCTTTCGCTTGTGGGCGGAAGCCAGCGAGTCGGTAAACTCCGCACGAATTTCAAACGAATAAATAACCAAGAAGGGAGGAGACGAGACATGGCCACACGACTACAACCGATGCCCCATCGCCCGGGCAACACGCGGCAGGCATGGAAGGATCTGGCAGCTCACTATAAGAAGATTCGGGAATTACATCTGAGACAGATCTTTGAAGAGGACCCCAAGCGCGGCGAGCGTCTGACTGCCGAGGCGGTGGGCATTTTTCTCGACTATTCGAAGAATCGGATCACCGATGAAACGCTCAAGCTGCTGATTCGGCTCGCCGAGCAATCGCGCCTCGCGGAGCGAATCGATGCCATGTTTCGCGGGGAGAAAATCAACGTCACTGAGAAACGAGCGGTTTTGCACACGGCCTTGCGCCAACCACCCGGCGCCTCGGTACTCGTGGACGGCGAAAACGTCGTGCCAAAAGTGCACGCTGTGCTCGACCACATGGCGGACTTCGCCAGTCAGGTACGAAGCGGCGAGTGGAAGGGTCACACCGGCAAGCGCATTCGTAATGTAATCAATGTGGGCATCGGCGGTTCCGACCTCGGGCCCGTCATGGCCTACGAGGCCTTGAAGTTCTACACCGATCGAACCATGACATTTCGATTTGTATCGAACGTCGACGGCACCGACTTCGCCGAGGCTGTCCAGGACCTCGAGCCGGCGGAAACGCTCTTCATCATCTCCTCGAAAACCTTCACCACGCTTGAGACGATGACGAATGCCCAAACGGCCCGTGCTTGGTCACTGGCTGGATTGGGGGGTGAAGAAAAGTCGGTCGCCAAGCACTTTGTGGCTGTTTCGACAAATGCCTCCGAGGTTGCGAAGTTCGGCATCAATACGGACAACATGTTTGAGTTTTGGGATTGGGTCGGGGGTCGCTACTCCATGACCTCGGCTATCGGCCTCTCGACCATGGTGGCCGTAGGTCCGGAGAACTTCCGCGCCATGTTGAGCGGGTTTCACGCGATGGACGAGCATTTTCGCACCACGCCGTTTGAGAAGAACCTGCCGGTGCTCATGGGTCTGCTCAACCTCTGGTACAACGACTTCTTTGGAGCTCAAACCGTGGCGGTCTTGCCCTACGAACAATACTTAAAGAGGTTCCCTGCCTATCTTCAGCAACTGACCATGGAGAGCAATGGCAAGCATGTCACGCTGGATGGCGAGCGAGTGGCCCAGGATACAGGTCCGGTCTATTGGGGGGAACCCGGCACCAACGGTCAACACTCCTTTTACCAATTAATTCATCAGGGAACCCGGCTCATCCCGTGCGACTTCATCGCTTTTGCAAGGCCTCTCCATCGGCTGGGCCGGCACCATGACCTGCTGATTGCTAACGTTTGTGCGCAGACGGAGGCACTCGCTTTCGGCAAAACTTCGGCAGAAGTCGAGGCGGAAGGCACACCCGCGTGGCTGGTTCCTCACCGCGTATTTGAAGGCAATCGTCCGTCGAACGTGATCTTTGTCGAGCGACTCACCCCAGAAACGTTGGGCAAATTGGTGGCCTTATACGAGCACTCTGTGTTCACCCAGGGCGCTATCTGGAACATCGATTCCTTCGATCAGTGGGGTGTCGAGCTGGGTAAGCTTCTGGCGCAGCGCATCATCCCTGAACTGGAGAGCAAAACAGAACCGGAACCTTCGCACGACAGCTCCACCAACAACTTGATCCATTACTACAGAAAATCAAAGGAGAGCGCATGAAAACGATTGGCTTCGAGCAGGCCTTGTACATTCTGCCCTTTGATCACCGCGGCTCGTTCCAGAAAAAGATGTTCGGATGGGACGGCGAGCTGAGCCCCCAACAAACAGCGGAGATTGCGGCTGCCAAACGGGTCATCTTCGATGCATTTGAACAGGCGGTCCGCTCCGGCGTACCCAAACAGAAGGCCGGGATTCTCGTTGACGAGCAGTTTGGCGCCGCGATTTTGCGTGATGCCATAGCGGAAGGCTACAGCACCTGCTGTCCGGCCGAAAAGAGCGGACAGGATGAGTTCGACTTCGAATACGGTGAAGACTTCGGCAAGCATATCGAAGCCTTTCACCCCACCTTCTCGAAGGTTTTGGTTCGTTACAATCCGGAAGGCAATCCAGCTCTGAACCGGCGGCAATCGGCCCGTCTGAAGCTATTGTCCGAATATCTGCACAGCAACGCGAGCGAGAGCCGGTTCATGTTCGAGTTGCTGGTCCCGGCTGAGAAAGCCCAGCTGGATCAACTCCAAGGAGACAAGAAAGCCTACGACCGGCAGCTCCGTCCCCGGCTGATGGCTCAGGCGATCCAGCAACTTCAGGACGCGGGAGTCGAGCCGGACGTGTGGAAGATTGAAGGTCTCGAGGGCCGCGAAGACTGCGAAAAAGTTGTGGCCGCGGCCCGCCGCGGAGGCCGCAACCAGGTGAGTTGCATCATCCTGGGCCGCGGCGAGGACGACAAGAAAGTTCGCGAGTGGCTCACCACTGCCTCGTCGGTTCCAGGTTTTATCGGCTTCGCCGTCGGCCGCACCAGCTTCTGGGATCCGCTCGTTGATTGGCGCAGCCAGAAGATAACGCGCGACGCCGCCGTAGCTGAAATTTCTCGTCGCTATCAGCAGTTTGTGGAGATTTTCGAAACCCGCGGGAGAGTCGTTTCTGCCTGAGAAAAAGGGAGATTAGATGGAACACGATTCTGTGAAGTTGGCCCCGTCGATCCTAGCAGCTGACTTCGCTCGGCTGGGTGAACTCGTGACCGAGGCAGAGAAGGCTGGGGCCAACAGGATCCATGTGGACATTATGGATGGGCACTTCGTCCCCAACCTATCGATGGGGCCACCGATCGTGCAGTCGCTCCGGCGCGTCACCCGGCTTCCTCTCGAGACGCACCTGATGATTTCCGACCCGGACTTTTTTCTCGCCGAATTTGTCGATGCCGGCTCCGACTCATTTCTTGTCCACTGGGAGGGCAACAGTAATTTGCATCGCACCATTCGGAGGATCAAGGATCTCGGACGGGGAGCTGGAGTTGTGATCAACCCTGCAACCCCCGCCGCGGTGCTCGAAGAAGTTTTGCCGGAGGTTGATCTTGTCCTGGTCATGACCGTAGATCCCGGCTTCGGCCACCAACATTTCCTCCACAGCACACTGCCCAAGATCACGCGAGTGCGCCGCATGATCGAACACGCCAACTTGCGCTGCGAGCTGGAGGTGGATGGCGGCGTGGATGAGGCCACTGCGCCGCTTGCCAGGGCGGCCGGAGCCGACGTCTTTGTGGCTGGCTCGTCGATTTTCGGCGACAGCGCGGGAGTGGCCGCGGCCGTGAACCGGCTGCGCACAACCCTCGTCCAGCCGAATAGGGTCTTGGCCACTTCGTAGACACTACTTCTAGGGAAAGGAGATCGTATGCAACTGGGAATGATTGGGCTTGGAAGGATGGGCGCCAACATGGTACGGCGGCTCATAAAGAAGGGCCACAAGTGCGTAGTATTCGACAGGTCCCCGCAGGTGGTGAACGAGTTAGCGAAGGAGAAGGCCGAAGGCGCTACCTCGCTCGGAGAGCTAGTGAAGAAGCTCGATAAGCCCCGAGCCGTTTGGCTGATGGTGCCGGCTGGGGTTGTCGACCAAACGATTGGCGAACTTCTGCCTCACCTCGAAGCGAGGGACATCCTAATCGATGGAGGCAACTCTTACTATGTGGACGACATCCGCCGTGCCAAGGAGCTCGCTCCCCGGAAGATTTCCTATGTGGACGTGGGCACGAGCGGGGGCGTTTGGGGACTTGAGCGGGGCTACTGCATGATGATCGGCGGCGAATCGGAAGCCGTCAAATCGCTCGACCCGATCTTTCAAGCCTTGGCGCCGGGACGCGGCGACATTCCTCGGACACCCGGGCGAGAAAGGCTGGATGGGACAGCGGAGCAGGGCTATCTGTATTGCGGTCGAAACGGCGCCGGTCATTTCGTGAAGATGGTTCACAATGGCATCGAGTACGGCATCATGGCCGCGTATGCCGAAGGGCTGGGCGTGCTGCGCGGCGCCAATGTCGGCAAGCAGGCAAATGCCGAACACGATGCGGAAACGACTCCGCTGCGGGACCCCGAACACTATAGCTACGATCTCAACCTGCGTGATATCACCGAGGTATGGCGCCGGGGAAGCGTGATTGCCTCGTGGTTGCTGGACCTAACGGCGAACGCCCTCGTCGAGGACCCGGCTCTGTCGAACTTCGCCGGGCATGTTTCCGACTCGGGCGAAGGACGGTGGACGATCAAAGCGGCCATTGACGAGGCCGTGCCGGTGCCGGTTCTCTCCTCCGCGCTGTACCAGCGCTTCACCTCGCGTGGTGAGGCCGATTATCAGGACAAGGTGCTCTCCGCAATGCGCTACGGCTTCGGCGGGCACTTGGAAAAAGCAGCCAGCAAGTAAGCTGGCAAGATCTGGAGATGCACATGAGCGATTCCCAATCTGACGCACTTGTCTTTTTCGGGGCCACCGGCGACCTGGCCTACAAGAAAATCTTCCCGGCGCTTCAGGCGATGACCAAACGCGGGCACCTGGACGTGCCGGTGATTGGTGTCGCCAAAGCGGGTTGGAACCTGAACCAGCTTCGGGCGCGGGCAAACGACAGTCTCGAGAAACACGGCGGAGTTGACCCTGCGGCTTTCGCAAAGCTGAGCAGTCTACTGAGGTATGTGGACGGCGACTACGCGGACTCGGCCACCTTTGAGGCCCTTGGCAAGGAACTCGAGGGGGCGCGGCGGCCTGCGCACTATCTGGCCATCCCGCCGACGGCCTTCGAAGTGGTCGTTGATCAATTGCCGCATTGCGGCTGCACAACCGGTGCTCGCGTCATCATTGAGAAGCCGTTTGGTCATGATCTGACGTCTGCGCAAGGCCTCAATAAGGTCCTGCTGAGAAATTTTCAGGAAGCATCCATCTTCCGGATCGACCACTATCTCGGCAAGCGACCGGTACACAACATGATCATCTTCCGTTTCGGGAACGCCTTTATGGAGCCCTTCTGGAACCGCAACTACATCGAGAGCGTGCAGATGACCATGGCAGAGGATTTTGGTGTCCAAGGACGCGGCAACTTCTACGACCAAACCGGGGCGATCCGCGATGTCGTCCAGAACCATCTGTTCCAGGTGCTGTGCAATCTGGCCATGGAAGCTCCGGTGAGAATGGACAGCGAATCGATTCGGGACGAGAAAGTCAAGGTACTCAAGGCCATCCCGGCATTGGAGGAGAAGAACCTCGTTCGTGGACAGTTTCGCGGTTATCTCGACGAAAAGGGAGTGGCACCGCAGTCGCAAGTCGAGACCTTCGCCGCGCTCAAACTGGAGATCAATTCTTGGCGCTGGCAAGGGGTTCCCTTCTACATCCGTGCCGGCAAGTGCCTTCCGGCCACGTGCATGGAAATCGTCTGCCAGCTACGAAAGCCCCCTGCTTCGTTACCCGCAGCTGCTGTGGGCTCGAACTATTTCCGGTTCCGGATCAGCCCGAATGTATCGATTGCCATGGGCATGACAATCATGGCTCCGGGCGAGAACATGGTCGGTCAACCGGCGGAGATGGTTGCGAGTAGACATCCTAGCGCAGAGGAGATGGAGGCCTATGAACGAGTGCTGGGAGATGCGATGGAGGGGGATGCCACGTTGTTTGCGCGCGAGGACTATGTGGAAGAGGCCTGGCGAATCGTGGATCCCGTACTCAAGAAAGGGACGCCCATCTATTCCTATGAGCCAGGTAGCTGGGGACCGAACGAGGTTGAGCGCGTCACGCCGCCCGGGGGCTGGCACAACCCGATGGTCGGAGGCGAGACTTCACTTGTTGCGAGCCAGTCTGCTTGAGTAGGACTCGGTCATAGCCTAGCTCACTACGACAGGTGGGAGGAGCTCGAGTGAACATCTCACCTGGCGTGGTCAGCAAAACGGACAATAAGGTGGCCTCCCGGTCAGCTACACACAGAAAACGCTCCAGCTGGGAAGAGACCGAAGGGAGTCCGTTGCCGCTTGGCGTTTGCTGGATTGAAGACGAGCAAGCCTTCAACTTTGCGGTGTACGCCGAACATGCCGAAAGTGTCACTCTGCTGCTTTATTCATCCGCCGATCTAGAGAACGCTCTGCTTACGGTGCCCTTCGATTTTCTGCGAAACAAGTCCGGTCGCATTTGGCATTGTCGCATTCCGGCTGCACAGATGGGGGAAGCGCGCTACTACGCCTACTCTGTCTCCGGAGAGACTGTCCCTAACCTTCACAGCTTTGACCCGCAAAAGGTTCTCTTGGACCCCTATTCAAAAGGCGTGTTCTTCCCAGCGGCTTTCGATCGCCAGCTGGCCGCCCGGGAAGGGCCGAATGCCGGCCGGTCACCCTTAGGAGTGCTGACGGCTCACCGCTCGAGGTTTGACTGGGCCGAAGACGTGCCACCGTATCACGAGTCAGATGCAGTCATCTACGAACTTCATGTGAAGGGCTTCACCAAGAACCCCAACTCAGGCGTAGATCCGTCCCTCGCTGGAACGTATGCGGGCTTGGTGGCCAAGATCCCATATTTGAAAGAGCTCGGGATTACGGTTGTCGAGCTGATGCCCATCTTTCAGCGCGATCCACAACAGGGTGACTACTGGGGCTACATGCCTTTGAACTTCTTTGCACCCCATGCGCAGTACGCACGTAGCGGCAAGGACGACGAACAGCATCTTGAGTTCAAAAACATGGTGAAGGCCTTTCACGAGGCTGGCATAGGAATAATTCTGGACGTCGTGTACAACCATACATGCGAGGGGGATCATCGGGGGCCGATCTATAGCTTCAAGGGTTTCGACGCTACCGGCTATTACATGTTGTCCTGCGATCCGACCAACCCTTACGTCAATTACTCGGGCACGGGCAACACCTTGAATTTCGGCCAAGGACATGTGCGCAAGATGGTGATGGACAGCCTGCGCTATTGGAAAAGAGAAATGCATATTGACGGGTTTCGCTTTGATCTCGCTTCCGTGTTTAGCCGCAATGCAGATGGATCTCTCAACTGGCGCGAGGCTCCCATCTTCAGTGAAATCGCCGCGGACCCGGAGTTGGGCCGGCTGCGTTTGATTGCCGAGCCCTGGGACACCGGCGCCTATCAGCTCGGACGCGGATTTCCGGGTCTGACTTGGCTCCAATGGAACGGGCGGTTTCGCGACGATGTGCGGCGCTTCGTCAAGGGCGACCCTGGCATGGTACCCGACCTGATGCGGCGCATCTATGGCAGTGACGATCTGTTTCCGGACAACCGCAGCGACGCCTATCACGCCTACCAGAGTCTGAACTATGTAACCTCCCACGATGGCTTCACCTTGTACGATCTAGTTTCCTACGACCGAAAAAACAACTGGGCGAATGGACATAACAACCAGGACGGCATGGACGCCAACTACAGTTGGAACTGCGGCCATGAAGGAGACGAGGGCGTGCCACCAGCGGTGCTGGCCTTGCGCCGCAAGCAGGTTAAGAACTTCTGCTGCGTGCTGTTTCTGTCAAACGGCATTCCTATGTTTCGCGCCGGGGACGAGTTCCTGAACACGCAATTCGGCAACAACAATCCCTACAACCAAGACAACGAAATTGGGTGGCTCAACTGGCGCCAGCTCCAGTCGAATCAGGACATCTTCCGTTTCTTTAAAAGCATGATTGCGTTTCGAAAGGCCCATCCGACCTTGTGTCGCAGCCGCTTTTGGCGCGAGGATGTCTGCTGGTACGGAGTGGGCCCAGTGGCCGACTTGTCCTACGACTCTCGCAGCCTGGCTTTCTGCCTGCACGGAGGTTCTCAGCGAGACGATGACATTTATGTGATGATCAATGCGTACTGGGAAGAGTTAGAGTTCCAGATCCAGGAGGGTGCGGCACACGAGTGGATGAGAATCGTGGACACTGCTCGGGCCAGTCCCGAGGATTTTTCGCACAGCGGTGTACCTCTTGAGCAGGCACGATATCGGGCGGCTCCCAGATCGATTGTCGTCTTATTACGAACCAAGTGAGCGTCGCTCTTGCTCACCCAACGCTGCGCATACTTGCACCACGCGCTCCTTCAATCCCGGCGTCTTTGACGACAATGCAACAGCGAGGCGGTGCGCGCCGTGGTATCCCACCGGGCGACCCAATGGAACTCCTCTGAGTCAACTAGGGTTGCCATCCGTGTCCCAAAGTAGGCTCACTCGATTCGCCGATTCCATTGCCCCTGCCCGCCGCCGGCGCGGCCACTCTGCAATGAGGATCGTAGATCGTGGTGAGCCGTGCTACCGCAAACGGATCAGGCTGACGCCGCCTTCCGGCTCACCTGGGAGCGTGCATAGTCTTCCAGGCGTTTTGCGTCGCTGTTGAAGTTGCGAATACCCTCAGCCAGTTTGTCTGTGGCCATGGCATCCTCGTTGTGCATCCAGCGAAAGGTCTTTTCGTCCAAGTGCAGTCTTTCGTCCTCGCTCGCCTGCGCTTTCGCTGGATCGAGTCGACGATCCACAACGCCTTCGGTTTTCTCCAGCTGGTCGAGGAGATCCGGACTGATGGTGAGCAAATCCGCTCCAGCCAACCGAACGATCTGATTTACATTTCGGAAACTGGCCCCCATGACTTGAGTCTTGTAGCCGTATTTCTTGTAGTAGTTGTAGATGCGCGTGACAGACGCAACGCCCGGATCTTTGTCCGCAGGAATTTCGGCGCCACCGCCCTCCTTCTTGTACCAGTCGTAGATGCGGCCGACGAAAGGTGAAATCAAGGTCACACCGGCCTCCGCGCAAGCGACCGCCTGGGCGAAGCTAAACAGAAGGGTCAGATTGCAGTGAATCCCTTCCTTCTCGAGCGATTCGGCCGCTCGAATACCCTCCCAGGTACTAGCGATTTTGATCAAGATGCGTTCGCGCGCCACGCCCTTGCTCTCATATAGCGAAATTAGCTTGCGCGCTTTGGTGATGGTGGCCGGCGTGTCGAAGCTCAAAGAGGCGGCGACTTCGGTAGAGACGCGACCGGGCACCACCTTGAGAATCTCGCATCCGAACAGAACAAAAAGGCGATCAATAAACTCTTCCGCCATTTCCACTTTACTGCCACCGCGCTTCAGAGCCAGTTCGACCGCCTCTTCGACGAAGTGTTGATAGGACGGCATCTGCGCGGCGTGGAAAAGAAGCGACGGGTTGGTAGTCGCATCCTGCGGACGGTGTCGAGCAATAGCCTCAATATCGCCCGTGTCCGCGACCACAGTCGTGTATTTCTTGAGCGATTCAAGCAATGTCATAGTTATCTCCTGTCAGGCAAGCTGAACAAACTCGATTACCGACCGTCGCGCGGTTGGCTGAGCGTGCTGGCCTCAAGCTGCGCTACCTTGGCGAGCCGACGACGATGTCGATCCGCACCGCTGAACGTGGCGCCGAGGAAGTTCTTCGTGCAGTCCCAGGCTACCGCGACGCCCATGGTTCGCCCGCCAAAGCAGAGAATGTTCAGGTCGTCGTCCTCTACCCCTTGGCGAGCCGAAAAATCATCATGACAGAGTGCTGCGCGCGCGCCCAGCACCTTATTGGCGGCCACCGACGCCCCTACGCCGCTGCCGCATACGAGAACGCCGCGCTGCACCTTTCCATTTGCCACAGCCTGGGCGAGGGGGATGGCAAAGTCCGGGTAGTCATCGTTGACGTTGTAGGTCGTGTTTCCAAAATCTACGACGTCGTGCCCAGCTGTGGTCAGTAGCTTGGCGAGTTGCTGCTTCATTTCAAATCCGCCGTGATCTGCTCCCAGCCCGACTTTCATACGCCCCGTCCTTAGTTCCGAGACTGGTGCCGCGCTATCTGGCTCTTGGCTGAGGCGACAACGTTCTCGGCATTGAAGCCGAACTTTTTTAGTAACTGCTTCAAGGGCGCCGAGGCTCCAAACGTTTCGATGCACACGTTGTGCCCCTCGGAGCCTGTATATTTGCTCCAGCCAAAACCGGAGGCCTGCTCGACCGACACGCGGGCCTTCACCTGCGAGGGCAGAACCGACTCCCGGTAGTTCTCATCCTGATCGTCAAACAATTCCCAGGAAGGCATACTGACGAC
>Ga0306926_10001829_pt1 | contig 21272 bp, 18 predicted proteins | sample flu12Cox44000178_FD_203759 | JGI IMG/M metagenome (GOLD analysis project Ga0306926, IMG submission 203759) | Lab enrichment of tropical soil microbial communities from Luquillo Experimental Forest, Puerto Rico - flux8day.12C.oxic.44.000.178 (v2)... | ecosystem: Environmental > Terrestrial >...
ACGCTAGCATTGTTTGCGCGCGGCTTTCCGATCGCATCGGAGATCTCGGCCGGCGTCATTGGCTCGTCCATGTCGAGCAGAGCGCGGATAATGGCGTTGCGCTCTTTTGAGCGGCGGAAGTCGTCGGCGCCGACCAGGCGCAACCATTTGCCGGTTTCGTCATCGCATTGCATGGCGATTTCGGCTTCGAGCACGTCCCTGCCGCGCACATACAGCAGCGCGAAGGCGTCCTTGGGCTCTCGCTTGAGCACCAGGATCGTGTCGGCGCTGCCGGTGATGCCGGCGGTACCGCTGACACTTTCGAGCGGGTCGCCGGCACTCTCTTTGCGCAGGTGGTGCACGACCAAAAACGCGACGCTGCATTCGTCTGCGATAGTCTTTAAAGCGCCGATGGCTTGGTAATCGTCGGCATAGACGCCATCGTTCTTGGCGCGCTGGCCGCGGATCAGCTGTAATGTGTCGATGACGACAAGCCGCGCTCTAGGGTGCGCTTTGAGCCATGCGCGCAAATCATGGAGGCCGCCCTCGTCAGCGCGGCGCCATCGCGTTGCGATCTGCAGCGCCGCCGGCGCCGGCTGGCCTTGCAGAACGGCTTTTAGACGCTGATTGAGGCGCCGGTCGTTGTCCTCGAGCGCCAGCAGCAGCACGTCGCCTTGCTGGCAAACAATGTTGCCGAGCGCTTCATAACCGCCGGCGACTGCGACGGCGAAGTCCAGCGCTGCCCAGCTCTTGCCGGTCTTTGGCTTGCCGGCCAGGATTGTCAGCCCTTCGGCAACAACTTGCGGCACCGCCCATTTTGGCTCTTTGAATTCGCGCGCGACGAGCTCGGCCGCCGAGGTAAGTGACAGCGCGCGGCGCTGCGCAAAGTCAGCGATTGCACGCGCGCAGGCCTCGGCATCTGCGAATGTGCCGGCATCCGCAAGCCCCATTAAATATACCGAGCCACCGAACTCAGCGAGTGCGCCGTCACGATCGAACTGGGCCTTCAGCGTAAAGGGATTGGCGGGTGCCCCAGCTTTGATGGCTTTTGTGATTGCAGCAAAAATGCGGGCGTGCACGCCAATCGCGAAATCCTCCGGCGAGATGATTTGCGCGACGCGATCGAAGGCGTGGTTGTCGCAGAATATCGCGCCTAGAAGTGCCTGTTCGGTGTCGGGGTTGTAGAGGCCATTTGACGCGGGCGCCGGGTTAGTCATCAGCTCTCTCTGAGACGACGACCAGCTCGACGCGCCGGCCAGGATGGCGGCGGACGTGCCTCGACACCTCTTCCTCGAACCAACCGCGAAAGCCGATGTTCTCCGAGACCTTGATCAGGATTTCGGCAACGCGCTGTGCACCGTCACGATCCAACAAATACTTGAGATCGTCGGCGAATCTTTTGTCTAAAGATCGGGCCATCGTCGGCCCTCAATGTCGGCGCCGGGGCTCTTGACGGCATCGGAGCGATCCGATATCAACGCGCCGTCGTTGCCATTGTCCATGTTCTGAGGAACGCCCCGCCTGGTTGCCGCCGCGGCGGGGCGTCGTCGTTTCGGGCCCCACCGCGGCATAGACCCGAGGCCGCCCATCAGCCGGCCCTCCGCGGGCGGCCGCGACGTGGTGGTTCAGCGGCAGCCTCCTGCTGTCTCAGCAGTTCGGCGAGATATTCTTCCTCTGCGCCGTCCGGATGGAGGATGTGTCGCCCATGCCGCGCCCACTTAGGGCCGATGCCGCGCCGGCGGTTGCGGCGCCTAGTTGCAACGCTTTCACCCAAGAGCCCGGCTGACTCTTCTTCACCATGCCATCCGGGAATCTTTGGCTTGCTGTTCTTCCTTCCCGGTGAACGCCCGGCAGTTAACGAGAGCCGATGATTTTTAGTGGATGCTCCAACTACCTCGGTCTCTAACACAATGCCCTCCAGTGTTCTGCAATCGACACCGAAGGTTCATGTAAAATGTTTCGAGAGTCATTCGATTTAATAATTCATTATTTCCACGAATTGTAATCTTATTTCCTCGAACGGCGGGGATAAAAAATTGAATGTAGATCGGAAAGAGTGGACTGGAGCGTCACTGAGATATTAGCGAGATTAGCGTGCGTCTGAGCTATCGCCTCCTTGATGCCCGTGGCTTGATCGTTGACGATCAGCGCAAACAAATCTTCACCCTGGGCCTGGAATTTCTGGCGGTAAATGGCAGGGTTCGCCAAATATTTTTTATGCAATCGGGCAGCGGTGGATGGCAACGAGTGGCCTTCGGCGCCGGGGGCAACTTTCTGTGCTGCCTGCCAGGGGGACATTTTCTCAGTCTCCACGAGCCGCGCTATATCCACTAAATGATTTTCGTCGTTGATTTGATGGCGGCCACCCCCTTCCCGACGTTTACGCTGCGCAGTTGGTCCTCGGCGCGTCACCGCCGCGCCCTCTCGATCGGCACGACTTCGCCGACATGACTTTCTCGGGCAGCATTGCCCATGACAATCGCGCCGACGCGCTCGGTGGCCGCGCGCAGCGGATCATCGAACAGGTGGGCATAGCGGGCGGTCGTGCCGGGCTGGGTGTGCCCGAGCAATGCACCGATGACCGGCAAGCTCAACCCGGCACTGGCGAGCACGCTGGCATAGGTGTGGCGCAAATCGTGAAGCCTTACGCCTTGCAGATCTGCGGCTTTGCACAGAGCAGTCCATGAGGTCTTGATCTCGACCATTGGCCCGTTGCCAACCCGCGCGGGAAAGACGTAAGGCGATGGCGCGCGACCTTTCGCGCTGGCGGACTTCTCTGCGGCTTCTTTAATTTCGGTGAGGAGTTGACGAGCCGGCGCCGACAGCGGCACGCGATGCTGGCTTTTCTGCTTCGTGTGCGAGCTCGGTTTCGTCCAGACGCCCGCCTCGAGGTCGAAGTGTTCCCAAGTTGCACCAAGCACTTCGCTGCGTCGGGCTCCGGTCAATAGGAGTAATCGTACGGCGTTCGCGGCAGCTTGGCTGGCGTGGCCAACCAGCGCCTCGGTCAACCGGCGCAACTCGTCGCCGGAGAGGTAACGCTGGCGGCGTTCCTCGGGGTTGCGTTCGACTCCCTTGGCTGGGTTGTCTGCTCGCATGCCCCAGCGAATCGACAGCGCGAACATTTTTGATAGTAACGCGGCGAGGCGATTCGCGGCGTACGGACTTCCGCGCCCCGTTACCTCTCGGTGCAGGGCGTCGACGTCCGCGAAGGTGATTGCAGCGACCTTACGATTGCCGAGACGCGGTCGAATTGACTTTTCGATCATCGCTCGGTCGCCGGCCGCTGAGCGCTTCTTGACTGCGTGCTCGGCGAGGTAACGGTCGCACAGTTCATTAACCGTGGGCGCTGCCCGAACAGCTTCACGCTCCCCGAGCGGATCTTTGCCCGAATCGACTTCTCGACGGAGCCGCTTCGCTTCATCGCGCGCCGCAGCGACGGACCATGCGGGATAGGCGCCAATCGTCAGCCGCCGCTCGCGCCCGGCAACATAGTAGTTCAGGATGAAGGATCGCGCGCCGGCAGCCGTGACACGGACCCCAAAGCCCGTGATCTCGGTGTCATAGGTGCGCCTGTTACCGCTCGCCGGCGGCCTCAGATCCCGGATTATCTTGTCGGCGAGCTTGCCCCGCTGATCTTTATCCATTAGGTTTGGTGGCCGCCATCGATCTGCACCCGTGTCCGTTTCGTGTCCGAACAGGAGTGTGCACCAAATGCGCACGAGCGTATATCAAAAATCACCGGGTGCGTTCAGAAAATGCGCTTAATACCTCGCGTTCTGCGCCTCTCCACGGGACAAGTGTGTCCGTACAAAGACTTACGATGGCGCGCAAAAATCGACTTTTAATCAGTAGGTCTCGGGTTCGAATCCCGACGGGCTCACCAATTAAATCAAACTCTTAACGCTGATGCTGATCATCCTGATGGTGCAGCTGCAGAGCTTCCAAAAGATGTTCCTGGTGATCAGCGTCGCACCCCTGGGTCTGATTGGCGTCGTTGCCGCTTTGTTGCCAACCGGCACGCCGATGGGCTTTGTCGCGATCCTCGGGATCATCGCTCTGAGCGGGATGATCATTCGCAATTCGGTGATCCTTATCGACCAGATCGACATGGACATGGCCAGAGGCTTGCACCCTTGGGACGCAGTGATCGACGCAACGACGAACCGCTTGCGGCCGATCGTACTGACCGCAGCCGCCGCCTCGCTCGGTATGATCCCGATCGCCTCGGAGGTCTTCTGGGGACCGATGGCCTACGCAATCATCGGCGGCCTGTTCGTCGCGACCTTGCTGACCCTGTTGTTCCTGCCTGCACTCTATGTCGCCTGGTTCCGCGTCAAGGAGCCGGCAAAGGAGCAGCAGGTCGGAGTGCCGGAGCCCGTGCGGGCGGTTACCGTTTGATGCGACCTTAAAAAGCGGCACTAGTGCGGTGTGGCTTCCGCGCTAGGCGTCGGGCCGACCAAGACCGGCCGTCACATACGATGAAGAGAGCGAGATCGAGGAGGAATTGATGGCAAATGCGGTGTCTGACCAAGAACTGGGACTGATGGATGCGTATTGGCGGGCCGCCAACTACCTGTCGGTGGGCCAGATCTACCTCTACGACAACCCACTGCTCAAGCAGACCCTGACCAAGGAACACATCAAGCCGCGGCTGCTCGGTCATTGGGGAACGACCCCAGGGTTGAATTTCATTTACGTCCACCTGAACCGTCTGATCAAGAAACACGACCTCAACATGATCTACATCACCGGCCCCGGGCATGGCGGGCCTGGTCTGGTCGCAAACGCCTACCTCGAGGGGACATACAGCGAGGTCTATCCGAACATTTCACCCGACGAGGAGGGCATGAAGCGCCTCTTCACGCAGTTCTCGTTCCCCGGCGGAATTCCCAGCCACGTCGCCCCCGAGACGCCCGGCTCGATTCACGAAGGTGGTGAACTCGGCTATGCCGTCTCGCACGCCTACGGAGCGGCCTTCGATAATCCCGATCTGGTCGTCGCCTGTGTCGTCGGTGACGGCGAGGCAGAAACCGGAGCGCTGGCGACGAGCTGGCACTCCAACAAGTTTCTCAACCCGGCGACCGACGGGGTGGTTTTGCCGATCCTTCACCTCAACGGCTACAAAATTGCCAATCCCTGCATTCTCGCCCGGATCAGCCACGAGGAATTGGACCACCTGTTCCGCGGCTATGGCTACACCCCGCACTTCGTCGAGGGGGATGAGCCGCAAGCCATGCACGAGCTGATGGCCGCCACACTCGACACTGTCATCGGCGAGATCCGCCGCATCAAGGCCAATGCGCGCGAGAATGGTTCCACCGAACGCCCGCTCTGGCCGATGATCGTGCTTCGCACACCAAAGGGCTGGACCTGCCCGAAAGAAATCGATGGCCGGCGCACCGAGGGCTATTGGCGCGCGCATCAGGTGCCGATGGGAGAGATGCACGAGAACCCCGCTCATGTGCGGATCCTCGAAGATTGGATGAAGAGCTACCAGCCCACGGAACTGTTCGACGGCAACGGCCGCCTCCGAACCGAATTGGCCGAGCTCGCCCCGCAAGGCGGCCGCCGCATGAGTGCCAATCCGCACACCAACGGCGGCTTGCTGCTGCGCGAACTGCGGCTCCCGAATTTCCGTGATTACGCTGTCGACGTGACCGCACCCGGCGCCGTCACGGCCGAATCCACCCGTGTGATGGGGAGGTTCCTGCGCGATGTCATGAAGCTGAACATGGACTCCCGGAATTTCCGGCTGTTCAGTCCCGACGAGAGCAACTCAAATCGCTGGCAGGATGTACTAGAGGTCACCAACCGGGCCTGGGTCGCGGAGACCGAGCCATGGGACGACCATTTGGCGCCCGACGGGCGGGTCATGGAGATGTTGAGCGAGCACCAGTGCCAGGGTTGGCTGGAAGGGTATCTCCTAACCGGCCGGCACGGGTTCTTCTCCTGCTACGAGGCCTTCATCCACATCATCGATTCAATGTTCAACCAGCATGCCAAATGGCTGAAGGTCTGCCATCACATTCCCTGGCGGCGGCCCATAGCGTCGCTGAATTACCTGCTGTCGAGCCACGTCTGGCGACAGGATCATAACGGGTTCAGCCATCAGGACCCGGGGTTTATCGACCACGTCATCAACAAGAAAGCCGAGGTCGTCCGCGTCTACCTGCCGCCCGACGCTAACTGCCTGCTGTCGGTCACCGACCATTGTCTGCGCAGCCGTAACTACGTCAACCTCGTCGTCGCCGGCAAGCAGCCGGCTCCGCAATGGCTGACCATGGAGCAGGCTGTCAAGCACTGCGAGGCCGGACTCGGGATCTGGGAGTGGGCTAGCAATGACCAGGGAGGAGAGCCTGACGTCGTGATGGCATGCTGCGGCGATGTGCCGACTTTGGAGACTCTGGCCGCGGTTGACCTGCTGCGCAAGCATGCGCCGGATTTGAAGATCCGGGTCATCAATGTCGTCAATCTGATGAAGCTGCAGCCGTCGAGCGAGCACCCGCACGGGCTCACGGATCACGATTTCGACGCGTTGTTCACCACTGACAAGCCGATCATCTTCGCTTTCCACGGTTATCCGTCGCTCATTCACCGACTGACCTATCGGCGGAACGGCCATCACAACATTCACGTGCGCGGCTACAAGGAAGAGGGCACGACCACGACGCCGTTCGATATGTGCGTGCTGAACGACCTTGATCGCTTCCATCTGGTAAGTGACGCGATCGACCGCGTGCCGAAGCTCGGGGCGCGGGCCGCTTACGCCAAGCAGGCAATCCGCGATAAGCTCATCGATCACAAAGAGTTCATCGCCCGCTACGGTGACGATATGCCCGAGATCACCGGCTGGAGATGGGGACAGGAAGCGGCGTCCGCAGGCGTGCGGTCGACAGAGGCCGACAACGTCTGACCGTCAGGAGACGAGGGTGAACGTCTTTGCGATCAGGCATGGGGAAACCGTGTGGAGCCTCAGCGGCCAGCACACCGGCACGACAGACATCCCCTTGACCGACAACGGGCGGCGGCTTGCCGAACAAATGCGGCCAGTGCTCGCCAAGCAGACGTTCGCGCTCGTGCTCGTCAGTCCGATGCAGAGGGCGCGCGAGACCTGCGCATTGGCGGGGCTCGGCGATGCGGCCGTCATCGATTCCGACCTCGCCGAGTGGAATTACGGTGAGTATGAGGGACTGACGCCGAAGCAGATCCATGAGATCGCGCCTGGCTGGCTGATCTTCCGAGATGGATGCCCGGGCGGTGAGGTGCCGGAGCAAGTGGGTGCGCGGGTGGATCGGGTGATAGCGCGAGCGCGGGGTGCCGATGGTGACGTTGCGCTGTTTGCCCACGGACACGTGCTGCGCGCCCTGGTGGCACGGTGGATCGGGCTGCCCGCCCACGCTGGCCAACATTTCTTGCTCGATACCGGCACCCTGTGCGTCCTTGGCTATTACCGCGATATACCCGCTGTGAAGATCTGGAACGGGCCCCTGGCTGATTAGCCGGCATCGATCGACAATAAATAGGAGATGGGAGGACGATAATATGAGCGAAGCGAATGGAGAACGATCAACGCGGCAATCTGAAAACGAGTGCGCCTTCAGTAGGGATCGGTACGACGCCGTCCTGCTCGACCTCGACGGTGTGATCACCGACACCGCCAGCGTGCACGCGGCGTGTTGGAAACAGATGTTTGACGAGTACCTTCAAAAGCGCGCGACGCAGAAAGGCGAAGTATTTCACCCTTTCGATTCCGCCGCAGATTATCGGCTATATGTCGATGGGAAGCCTCGCTTCGACGGTGTTCGCGACTTTCTCACATCTCGCGGTATCCAGCTCCCCGAGGGAACCCCCGACGATCCTCAAAACGCTGAAACGGTGGGCGGGCTGGGGAACCGCAAGAACGAGCTGGTCAATAAGGTCATTGAAGAGAGAGGGGTCGAGCCCTACGAGGGAAGCGTTAAACTCATTCATCAGTTCCGCCGTCGCGGGTTCAAAATCGCCGTCGTCACCTCAAGTCAGAACTGCGCGACCGTTCTAAGGGCCGCTAAGTTGGATGGCTTTTTCGACGTGCAAGTCGACGGCAACGTAATACATGCCCGGCAGTTGCGTGGAAAACCTGCCCCGGATACGTTTTTGATGGCAGCAAAGTTACTCGGGGTTGAACCGACACGCGCGGTCGTCATCGAGGATGCTCTCTCGGGAGTGGAGGCCGGGTCTGCCGGGGGCTTTGGCCTTGTGATCGGCGTCGCACGCAAGGGGAATGCCGAGGAGCTTCGACGCCATGGCGCGCATCTGGTGGTGAACGATTTGGGCGAACTGGCTGACTGACTTGCCCCGATGCCGGCTTAGGGAGGAAAAGCCAGATGATCCATCATGAACGCCTCAGGCCGCCATCCCATGATTACCCGGCCGACGAATGGAACGTCATCGAAAAGGGGTTTCACCCCGAATTCCTGGCCCAGCTGGAAACAATGCTGGCGCTCGGCAACGGATATCTCGGCATGCGCGGGTGCCCAGAGGAGGGCGGCCCCAATGCGGAAAACACCACCCTCATCAACGGGTTCTATGAAACCCGCCCGATCGTGTACCCGGAAGACGCTTATGGGTTCGCGAAAGTCGGCCAGACCATCTTAGGTGTGACCGACAGCAAGATAATCAAGCTCTTCGTCGACGACGAGCCCTTCTGGCTGCCCAATGCGAACCTCTTGAGCTATGACCGGCGGCTCAACATGAAGTCCGGCACGCTCGATCGAGAGATCCTCTGGGAGACGCCGACCGGCAAACAGGTGCTGATCACATCCCGGCGTTTGGTGTCTTTCGCCAATAGGCACGTGGCCGTCATGTCCTACAAGGTGACCCTTCTTAACGCCGCGGCATCCCTCGTGATCTCTTCGGAGATGGCAGTAAATGAACCGACCACCGTCACTGACGCCAACGATCCGCGACAGACGAGGTTCTTTGCAAAGCGAGTGCTCCATCCCCGCACCAGTTACGCCAAAGACCATCGGATCGTGCTCTGCCACGCGACCGAAAAGAGCCACTTGACCCTGGCCTGTGCCACTGACCATTCATTAGAGACTTCGTGCCCGCACGCTTACAAAGTTGCCTGCAGCGATGACTTCGGCCAAGTCGCCTTCACGATTCATGCCGGGCCCGACTGTCCGATCCACCTTACTAAGTACATGGTCTATCACACATCGCAGACGGCTTCGGCTGAAGAACTCTGCGGCCGTACCGAGTGGACCATAGATCGCGTGATGACCCAGGGGTTCCAACAGCTGCTCGCTTCGCAGGAGCAGTATATGGACGCTTTCTGGCGCCGCAGCGATGTCCGGGTAAGGGATATCAGAGAAGAACGCACGAAGCGCAGCACCGTGGAGATCCAGCAAGCGGTCCGCTTTAACCTTTTTCACATCCTGCAGGCCTCAGCGCGCGCCGAAGATGCGGGCGTGCCGGCGAAAGGTCTCACCGGACAAGCATATGAGGGGCATTATTTTTGGGACAGTGAGATCTATGTACTGCCGTTCCTGATCTATACCTCCCCGCGGATCGCCAAGAACCTGCTGACTTTCCGTTATAAGATGCTGCCGCAGGCGCGCCTACGCGCTCGACAATTGGGCCACCGAGGCGCGATGTTCCCCTGGCGTACTATCAATGGAGAAGAAGCGTCGGCATACTACGCCGCCGGAACAGCACAGTACCACATAAACGCAGACATCATGTACGCGCTGCGCAAATATGTGCAGGCAACGGGCGACGAGCTGTTCCTGCGGGAGTGCGGCGCCGAGATGCTCGTGGAGACCGCACGCCTGTGGCTGGATTTAGGTTTCTACGCGGACGCTAAAGGAGGAAAATTCTGTATCAATTCCGTTACTGGGCCTGACGAATACAACACAGTCGTGAACAACAACGCATACACCAATTTAATGGCCCGAGAAAATCTGCGCTACGCGGCTCACACCGTCCAGCACCTGCAGGCGACACACCCAGATGCGTATAACGCGTTGGTCCACAAAACGGCACTCGAACCCTCTGAGGTGGAGGCGTGGGCACAGGCGGTGAAGAGCATATACGTGCCATACGATGAGAAGCTTCAGATAATACCACAGGATGACAGCTTTCTGGATCGAGAACCCTGGGATTTCCAGAACACCCCGCGCGACCGCTATCCGCTGCTGCTGTTTTACCATCCGCTCAATATCTACCGTAAGCAGGTGATCAAGCAGGCAGACGTGGTATTGGCCATGTTCCTGCTGGGGAATGCGTTCTCCGCGGAAGCAAAGAGACGTAACTTCGAGTTTTACGACCCTTTGACCACCGGCGACTCGTCGCTGTCATCTTGCGTTGAGGCAATCATTGCGGCGGAGGTCGGCGATATAGACAAAGCAGTTCGGTATGGGATGGCGGCACTACTGATGGACCTGGCCGACGTGGGCGGTAACGTGAAGGATGGCTGCCATATCGCTTCAATGGGCGGTACTTGGATGATGCTCACTTACGGGCTCGGCGGCATGCGAGACGATGACGGAACGCTGTCATTTTGGCCACGTCGCGCGCCAGAGGATAACGCCACACTTCGGTTTCCCGTCACCTACCACGGCCAAATGCTGGAAGTCGAAATCGGTATAGAGAAGGTGGAATACGCGCTGCGTGAAGGCGAATGCCTTGTGATCCACCATGAAACGGAAGAAATTCAGCTGACGCGAGAACAACCGCTGGCCGTTCGACCGGTCAGCAGGTGGTAAAGGAAGTAATGGTGGTTTGAGCTGAACCATAACCACCGGGCTGACGCTTGCGGCGGCACTTGGCGCATAGGCGTATTGGCGGAGCGCGATGGCGCCGAAGACGAGAAGGAGATATTCATGCGACCCCGATCACCACACTGCTTGTCGGCGGCGCTCGCGGTATGCGTTCTTCTGCCCGCGGCGGCGCAGGCCCAAGTCATCCCTTTCGCCGGAAACTTTGGCCAGGGTCTCGCGCCTTCTGATAACCAAATGATATTCGAGAGTGTGGCGCGGCTGAATGCGGTCGAGCCGAGCAAGGTCGGCCAGTCCGACTCGTGGAGTAATCCGGAGACGAAAAGCTCGGGCACCTCAACCATACTTCGGGTGTTCCACTCGGGTGGCATGGCTTGCCACCTGGTGCGTCATCAGATTACCGCCGGAAGGCCACCGCCTCGCGACTACCGCCTCACTTGGTGCCAAACGTCGAACGGAGAATGGAAGATCAAGGGCTGACCGGCCGAACGACGCGCCGCCCTATTGCGGCGGGCCAGCGGCTGGCGCCGGCTACAGGTCCGAAAAACCGCCTAATAGGAAGCCGCTTGCCAGACTCCGGGTTGCAACAGATTTTCGAGTGACGCTGATAGGCAAGGGGCTAAAACGACATCCGGGTACCGCCGGATAATGCAAAAAGGAGGAGACCGCTGCCGAACGAGACTAAGACGACAGGAGATAAAGCCGCAGAACAAATACGCCTTGATGAGGCGCGGGAGAAGGGGGTGCCGTGGAAGCAATGGGGCCAATGGGGCCCCTACCTCAGCGAACGCCAATGGGGCACCGTCCGCGAGGATTACAGCGACAACGGCGATGCTTGGAACTACTTCACGCACGACCAGGCCCGGTCGCGCGCGTATCATTGGGCGAGGATGGCCTCGCCGGGTTCAGCGACGACCACCAACGGCTCTGCTTTGCCCTTACCCTGTGGAACGGCAAGGACCCGATCCTCAAGCAGCGCTTGTTCGGCCTGACCAACAGCGAGGGCAATCACGGCGAGGACGTAAAGGAGAATGCATACCCTTATAATGATCTCGTCGAAACCAATCGGCGGCGCGGCCGTGTCGAATATGCGAAGGCCTCGCCGACTGACATTCTGATCCAAATCAGCGTCGGCAACCGCGGGCCCGATGCCGCTACGCTGCACGTGCTGCCAACGCTGTGGTTCCGCAATACCTGAACGTGGTGGCCGGATCAGCCGAAACCCTCCGACAGAAGCCGGGCGAAAACATCGTCACGATTGAAGCGTCGCATGCCGAGTTCGGCGGCTTCCTGCTGCAGGGCGACGGAATCCGCGCCTGCTGTTTGCCGAAAACGACACCAATGACGAGCGGATTTTCGGCACGCCCAACACGACGCCCTACGCGGTGTATGTTGGCTTCCCGGCGATTACCAACGCCTATTGCGTTAACGCTGTATCAGCGATTTAAAATGCGGCGATAGTCGGAGCCCTCTGGTTGACCAAGGATTCAACGGCGACGGCCGCTACCCCGGCACGCTTTATGTCGAGCACGTCAGCAGCACGCGGCGAGAGGTCGATTATGCGGCCGCGCGTGTATGGGCCGCGATCATTGATTTTGACGACGACCGAGCGGCCGTTGTTGAGGTTCGTCACCTTCGCGTAAGAGGCGAGCGGGAGCGAGCGATGGGCCGCTGTGGCGGTGACGGTGTCGAGGATCTCGCCGCTTGCGGTCCGGTAGCCCACCAGATCATACCAGGCAGCCTTCCCGAACTGACTACCCCCAGCTGCGCGCAACAGGCCGCAACAGGGATGTGAGCGGCTGCGACAAGCATCTGCTACGGGCTCGAAACCTGCGCACCGTGGCGTCGTCCAGTCGGAGCCATCGTCGGGGGACCCGCGTTCCTGGGCAGCCCCGCTGGAGAAGCTGGAAGCTTTACCGGTCGGCATTTCTGGGTTTCCCGGGGTGACGCCGGTGGCCTCGCCCGGGTATTGGGATGCGTTCTTTTCCGGCGTCTCGGCTAACGCGCAGGATGTCACCAAGCACGCGAGGGAAATACTGATTGTCCGACGCATTGGCATTGCATCGTATCCTTCTTGCTGGGCATCCCCTTGCCTTGCGCAACAAGGTTCGCTTTCCCATGCCAATAATATTGGATAGGCGAGGAAATGCAGATCAGTGTCGGCCCGGATTGTCCCCGACAGATCCAGGCGAAGTAGGCAGGCCCTGAGGTTAAAAAGGTTAAAACGGCGCTGTCAACCTCTTACGTGACTTTTCTTTGTAACATTTATTCGCTCTTTGTATCCCGATTTTTGGCGATCGATCACCTTCTTATCCTGACCACACTCAGGTTATCTCTGGTGAGTTAAAAGTGTTATTTGGTTAATCCCCACGTACCGAACCGAGACCACTCAAGAGATCATCGCCGCGCTTCGCCGCGTTGACACGACCGGGCAAAGGTTTCTTGACAGCCGACGTTCCTCCGTCGCGGAATGCCCGCAAGCAACAAGCCGCCGGCACGCGGCTAGGAGGAGAGGCCCGTTAGATGTCCGATCATCCCCCGGCCCGTCATCTCGACCGGCGCGACCTGATTAAGGCCGGAATTCTCGGGGGTATGGGCGCCGCCCTGCCCTGGCAAGTCGCGCGCGCCGACCTCCGGCAGGTCGCGCGCGACCGCACCATGATCCTGGTCTGGTCCGGCAGCCGCGAGGGCCGGTGGGTCGATTGGGACCTTTGGAACCCGTACTCGATCGGCTCCAACCACCAGAACGGCCCCAACCTCGTCTACGAGCCGCTCGCTTACTATAGCGCCTTCGCCGACAAGACCTCTATGTGGCTCGCCGAAACCTACCAGTTCACACCCGATTTCAAGCGCTTGACGATCACGACCCGCTCCGGTGTTGTGTGGAGCGACGGCGTGCCGTTCGGCGCTGAAGACGTCGCCTACACCCTCAACACGCTGCGCGATCTAGGCCCCAAGGTGCGCTGGGGTGTGGACGTGCAGCAGGCGATGGAGAAGGCCACGGCGGCCGAGGCCAACACGGTGGTGATCGATTTCAAGATTCCCGCACCGCGCTTTTTCTTCTTCATGACGTACAAATACGACATCGGTGTTTACATCGTGCCGAAGCACATCTTCGAAGGGCAGGACTGGACGACATTCAAGCACTTCGACCCGGGCAAGCAATGGCCGGTCACAACCGGCCCTTGGCAGGTCGTCGGCGCCTCGCCGCAGCAGAAGGTATTCGACCGGCGTCCGACATGGTGGGCGGCCGACCGCAAGTTGGCGCCGATGCCGGCGGTCGAGCGCAACATCTGGCTGCCCTTCGCCGGCGAGCAGCAGGCGGCGCAAGCGCTGATCACCAATCAGCTCGATGCGGGCACTGGTATGCAGCCCGCCACCTTCCCAACCGTGTTCCGCCAGAACCCCAAGGTCATCACCCATACGGGCCAGAAATCGCCCTTTGGCTATATGGATTGGTGGCCGATCTCGCTTTACGTCAACAACGAGCGTGCACCCTTCAACGACAAGGACGTGCGCTGGGCATTGAGTTATTACATCGATCGCCAGCAGCTGATCGATGTCGGCTATCTCGGCGCCAGCAGCGCCTCGAAATTGCCGATGCCGCCCTATCCACCGCTCTTGCCCTATTTCGACGCGGTCAAGGACTTGTTGACCAAGTACGACACTACCGAATTCGCGCCAAAGAGGGCCGATGGCTTGCTCGCGGCTAAGGGCTTCAAAAAGGACGGCGAGGGATTCTGGACAGATGCCCAGAGCAAGCGCCTCACCGTGAACGTCATTGGCTTTGGTGCATCAGGGCCTGCGATCGGCCCGGTAGTAGTGGAGATGTTCAAGCGTCGGGGCGTCGATGCCAGCATGGCGCTGCCGCCGGACTTCGACGACCGATTCCAGAAGGGCCAGTTCGACGGCGCGATTTACGGCCACGGCGGCTCGATCAACGAGCCCTATGCGACGATGCGGCTTTATCAGAGCGCCTCGATCGCCGTTCCCGGCGCACATCAGGCGAATTTCTCGCGCTGGAAGAACCCCGAATACGACAAGCTAGTAGATGAGGCTTACGGTGTCGCGCCCGGCGACACCAAGAAGCTGACCGACATCTGGCGCCGCGCGATGGAGATCTGGCTGCCCGAACTGCCCGATATCCAGCTCGTGCAGAACTATCACCGCATTCCTTGGAACACGACCTATTGGAAAAACTGGCCCACCGAAGAGGATCCCTACGTAAACGGGGCGCACTGGCACCTGACTTTCGCGATGGTGCTGTGGAGCCTGCAACTGGCCTGAACCGCAGAGAGACGGCAGCGAGGAGGGAGCGATGCAGGCCGCCTATGTCGCCCGCCGCTTTGGCGTCTTCCTGCTAATCGTATGGCTCGCCGGTACGCTCAACTTCTTCCTGCCGCGCATGTCAGGGCAGGATCCGGTGCGTACCAAGCTGCTGCAGCAAGCAGCGCTGGGCGGCTATGTGCAGGGCGGGATTGAGGAGATGACGCGCGAGTACGAACGCCGCTTCGGCCTCGATAAGCCGCTGTGGCGGCAATACCTGACTTATCTGCACGACATCTCGCAGTTGGACTTCAACTACTCGATCGCTAACTACCCGCGCACCGTACGCGAACTGGTTGCCGACGCCCTGCCCTGGACCATTGGTCTGCTCGGCATTACAACGCTCTTATCGTTCGGCATCGGCACCTTGCTCGGAGCACTGCTCGCTTGGCCGCGGGCGCCGCGCTGGATGGTCTGGCTGATGCCGCCGCTCTGGGCGCTACACGCCATCCCGTTCTTCTTGCTCGGTCTGATCCTGACCTATCTGCTGGCATTCCAGATGCCGCTGCTGCCGATCTTCGGCGGCTACTCCGCCGGCATCACTCCCGCGCTCAGCTGGAGCTTCGCCTGGGACGTACTCCAGCATGCGCTGCTGCCGGCGCTTTCGATCATCCTCGTTGCGACTGGCGGCTGGGCACTCGGCATGCGCGGCATGACGGTCACTATATTGGGGGAGGACTACGTGGTTTTCGCCGAGGCGAAAGGCCTGAGGGCGTCGACCGTGTTCATGCGCTACTGCGTCCGCAATGCCATTCTGCCGCAGGTCACGGCGCTCGCGTTGGCGCTCGGCCAGATCCTCTCCGGCGCGGTTCTGGTCGAGGTAATATTCGGCTATCCCGGCATCGGCACCTTGCTGTACCAGGCGATCCGTGAGAACGATCACTTCGTCATCCAGGGCATCGTCTTCACCGTCATCGTCGCGCTCGGCTTCACTACCTTTGTACTCGACGTTGTCTATCCCTGGCTCGACCCTCGCATTTCCTATCACCGGACCTGATGCGCGGCGCATTTCGTTACCTCGGGCGCAACCCGTCCCTGACGGTGGGCATCGCGCTACTCGCGGCGCTCGGCCTGTTCGTCATTATCGGCAACCTGCTGGTGGACACTCATGATTCCAGACCGCTCTCGGTGCCCACGCTGCGACCGCCCTCACGGGACTTTCCGTTTGGCACTGACCGTCAGGGCCGTGACCTGCTTGCTGTAATGGTCGCCGGCACGCCACTCACCCTGCGCATCGGCTTCATCGCCGGCTTCTTCGGCGTCGGCCTCGGCACCGTGCTTGCCTTCATCGCCGCCTACTACCGCGGTCTCGTCGACACGATGATCCGTGGCATCGCCGATATCGGTCTGACCGTGCCGGGGCTGCTGGTTCTGATCATCATCGCGGTCTCAATCAAAGGGACTTTGACGGTCAGCCAGATGGCGCTTGTCGTCGCTTCGCTCGCCTGGCTCTATCCCACCCGCACGATCCGCGCGCAGGTTTTGTCGTTGCGCGAGCGCGGCTATGTCGAAGTGGCGCGGCTTTCCGGTATGAGCGGTCCCGGCATTATCTTCTTAGAGCTTATGCCGAACTTGCTGCCCTATCTGGCCGCGACGCTGGTTAGCGCAGTCTCTTCTGCGATCCTCGCCTCGATCGCTCTCGAAGTGCTCGGCCTTGGACCAATCGACGCGCCGACGCTCGGCATGACCCTCTATTGGGTCAATTTTAACGCCGCAATGATCAACGGCTGGTGGTGGTGGTGGATCGCGCCAACCGTGATTATCCTGACGGTCTTTCTCGGCCTGTTCTTTCTCACCGTCGGGCTTGATGAGATCGCCAACCCACGCCTGAGGCGAAGTGCGTGAGCGAGCGTGTCCTGCGGGTCGAAGGCTTGCGCGTCGGCTTCGACCACCCACAGGGCCTGGTGCAGGCGGTGGACGATGTCAGCTTTGCTCTCTCGCCGGGCGAGCGGTTCGGGCTGGCGGGCGAATCCGGCTCGGGGAAGTCGACCTTGGCGTTGTCGATCCTGCGCATGATCAAGGCGCCTGGCCGGATCCAGGCGGGCGAGGTGTGGTTCGCAGGTACGCGGCTTGCCGATCTCGACGAGGAAGGCATGCGGGCACTGCGCCTCTCGGATATCGCGCTGGTGCCGCAAGGCTCGATGAACTCGCTCAATCCGGTGTTGCGCATCCAGCAGCAGATCACCGACGCCCTTGCCGATCACGGGCTGCGTCTGACCCGCGGCGAGGAGCAGCAGCGCATTGCCACTTTGCTGGCGGCGGTCGGCCTGCCGAACAGTGTCGCGCGCATGTATCCGCACGAGCTCTCGGGCGGCATGAAGCAGCGGGCTTGCATTGCTATCGCCACCTGCCTGCGCCCCAAGGTTATCATCGCCGACGAGCCCACTAGCGCGCTTGACGTCGTGGTACAGCGCCAGGTAATGGCGACGCTGGCGCTACTACAACGGGATCTGGCCGCGGCGGTGATCCTCGTCGGCCACGACATGGGGCTGATGGCGCAATTCGTGGACCGGCTCGGTGTCATGTACGCCGGGCGGCTGGTCGAAGTGGCGCCGATCGCCGAGATCGTCACCCGCCCGCGCCATCCGTACACACGAGCGCTGATCGCCTCGCTCCCTTCGCTTGAGAGGCGCGGCGCGCTCGCCGGCATTCCCGGCCTTGCGCCAGTGCTGCGCGATCTGCCGGGCGGTTGCGCCTTCCATCCACGCTGCACGCTGGCGACAGACCGTTGCCGTACCGAAAAACCCAAGTTGCGCAACATCGACGGCGCCCAGGTGGCATGCCATCTGGCATGATCGCATGGCCCCGCTGATCGAAGCCGTCGATGTCAGCAAGCGCTTTGCCGGTGGGCTCGGGCGAGAGAGCACGCTCGCCCTCGCCGGGCTTTCGCTCGCGATCCATGCCGAGAAACCCTCGATCATCGCGGTGGTGGGCGAGAGCGGCTCCGGCAAGACGACCCTCGCCCACCTGCTGCTCGGCCTCGCAGAGCCCACCGGCGGTGAGGTCAGGTACCGGGGCAGCGATCTGCGCAAGCTAAAGCGCGACGAGCGGCTCGCCTTCCGCCGCGATGTGCAGGCGGTGTTCCAGGATCCCTACGGCGTCTACAACCCATTCTACCGTGTCGATCATGTGCTTGCGACGCCGGTACGCCGTTTCCGCCTTGCTGCCTCTCGTGCACAGGCTAGGGAGCTGATCGGCGAGACATTGCGCGCCGTCGGATTGCGACCGGAGGAGATCCTCGGCCGTTTCCCGCATCAGCTCTCGGGCGGCCAGCGTCAGCGCGTAATGGTGGCGCGCGCCCTGCTGCTCAAGCCGAAGTTGATCGTCGCTGATGAGCCGGTCTCGATGGTCGATGCCTCGTTGCGCGCGACGATCCTAAGCTCGCTGCGCAAGCTCACCGACGAGCACGGCATCTCCATCCTCTACATCACCCACGACCTTGCCACCGCCTATCAGGTGAGTGACACGATCCTCGTGCTCTACCGCGCACACGTCGCTGAGGCAGGCGCCGTCGAGCGGGTGGTGACAGCTCCCCAGCACCCTTACACGCAATTGTTGATCTCAGCTATCCCACGTGCCCACGTGGCGCGCGACTGGCTCGTGCAGAAAGACGAAGCTGGGCGAGCCCCTCCTGCCGTTATAGCCGCTCAGGGCTGCTGCTTCGCCGATCGGTGCCCGCTTGTCACACCGGTCTGTCTCGGCGCGTCGCCCGCCCTCTACCGCACAGAGCCCCGCCGCGCCGTGGCCTGTGTGCAATTCCGCCACCATCCCGCACTCCCCGCCGGCGATCTCGGCAAGGTCCTCGCGACGTAATCGAGAACCGGCGCAGAACGCCGCAGATTAAACCTTGACTTCCTCTAACCTGCCGGGCGGCGAAAAGCCGAATTGGCGGCGAGGAGGAGATCCATTCTGGCTCTCAATAATGCAATGGCGGACCGTTCAACCGCTTCAACTCCTGACGGTTCAAGTCACTGGTGCTGCCGTTGGTTGCCGAGCCCTACCGTGGCGCATAGCTCGGCTGCGGGGCATAACCCGGCGTCGGCGCGTAGACCGGCGCCGGTGCAGTATACGGCGGTGGCGAATATCTCCGGGACGCCATGCACTGTGCATAATACGCGTTGTATTGCTGTTGTAGATATCCTGCTGCGTTCTGGGCATTGGCGGCGCCGACACCGGTGCCGACAATCGCACCCGAGGCCGCGCCGATGCCGGCGCCGCGGCCGCCGCCGACAGCGGCACCGACCGCCGCCCCGAGACCCGAGCCAAGAAGTGTGCTGCCAATCGCCTGAGAATTTGCCTGGTCGCGCAACGGAGCGGTCTGCGCGTCGGCATATTGCCGGCATGCCTGATCATCGTAATAAGATTGCGCCATCGTGTTGGTGCCGGCCATGAGCACCGCCAAGAACGAACCGACGAACCTTGTCGTGACTAACTTCATCGAGATTCTCCTCCCTGGCCTGAACGCGCCGAGGCCAGCAGCCCGGCGAGATTGGTGTCGGAACCGGGGACACAGTGAGGGAATTTCCCTAACCCGTAATCCTTAAGATCATCTATAGGCCATGGCTCGCGCTTCGGTGTCCTCGCGACCGCCGGATCAAAGAGAAGCAGCCGAGAAGTACGGCTGGACCGTGCCGCGAACAGGGCATCCAGCGTCAATAGACCTCGATTTGCGCCCGATCGGCGAGGTCAAGCATAACTTGCCGAGGCGCCGGATTCGACTGCCGGGAGACCGGCGGTATACGAAACGGTGAAGATCCTTACGACGGCCCTCGAATATCCATCGAACGGCGCCGCAGTCCGATGCAGTCATCCAGCACGTCGAGTGCCCAAAACGACGCGGCTATCAACGGTCCTGCACCGTCCTCCGTCCTGTCGCTTCCTGAAATCGAGGATATGGCGCGTGCTCGCTACGGCGGCATCGCGGTGGCGAGCAAAGCGACCCGCGTGCGCTCGCCGCCTCAGAGTGTTTCGGGCCGAAGAAGCCGACACTTATCACGATAATCGAAGCCAATTGTAGCTGCGCCAGTCGCCGGCTGGCGAGCTTTCGACCTCATTAACAAAGATTCAACCCTTCCTCGAACATCCTGCGTTGACACAAAAAATCGGGCAAGAAGATGGAAAAAGAGCGGCGGCTGGTCTATCGAGTGCTGCGCCGCTGGACGGAGATAGCGCGTGGCGGGCGCATGCCGCGCCGCAACGAAATTAATCCCTATATTCTGGGCGAGGACGGGGCGAACTGCCTTCTGATCGCCGTGCGATCGCCGATCGAGCGTTCGCATTTCGTTATGGTCGGGGTGAATCTGACGCTCGCTCTTCGTCCAACCGACACACTGACCGGCGTGCTCTTGTCACGTTTGGGACATGTGGTGTCGACACGTTACGGTCTGATATTCGAGGGCGGGGCGACGCTTAGCGGCGTGGATATCCTACATCGCAGCGTATTGCTCCCACTCTCCGAGGACGGCGTCGCGATCGACCACGTGGTGGGCGCGGTAAGCTACCACCCACTGCCCGCCGAGGAAGCGCTGACTCCACAGGTTATTTCCCAGACGAATTGGTTCTAGGCAGCTGGCTCCCGTCGGTCGTACTGGACGACGCCGCTGCACGGCAGCGACTGCTGCGGCGGTGGCGCCCGCATCGACGCACTATTCACCGCGGCATCCCGACCCATTGCTAATGTTCCGTCGATCCCTGCTTTGGAATGAACCTAAACTTTCGAGGCAAGCCCCAAGGAGGCTGCGATGACCCGCAGCAAACTGTCTATCAAGGCGATCTTGTTGGTGAGTGGTATCGGCTTGGCCGCGGCTACGATTGCCGGATCACAACCGGCTGCTGCGCAGTTCTATTCGGACGAGTACCGCTGTCCGGCGGGTTACGGATACGATCCGAGCTACGATTGTACCCTCTCGGGTGACGCGTATGAACCCTATGGGTGTGGGTATTTACCTTGCGGCGCGTATGGACGCTATTACGGCGGGCACGACGAATTCGGGCACGACTTTGCCCATGGCATCGGAGGCAGCGCTGCGCATGACTTCGCCGGCGGCTCTGTTCATAGCATCGGCGCCAGCTTGGCCCATGGCATGGGTGGCGGCCATCGCTAGCGCAGCCGCGCCGTTTCGGCCATCCACTTGGCCATTTGAGAGTGTCAGCTATTTTGTGTAATTGGGAGCCGTGAGACACTCTATGTTGTAGAGGGGATCACGGACC
>Ga0306926_10001830_pt1 | contig 21272 bp, 38 predicted proteins | sample flu12Cox44000178_FD_203759 | JGI IMG/M metagenome (GOLD analysis project Ga0306926, IMG submission 203759) | Lab enrichment of tropical soil microbial communities from Luquillo Experimental Forest, Puerto Rico - flux8day.12C.oxic.44.000.178 (v2)... | ecosystem: Environmental > Terrestrial >...
ATCGCAGCCACAAGGCCCATAAGGAGGATGCCGCCAAAGCCGATCGCCATCGCCAGTGCGCGCGTAAGCGCTTGCCGCGGCACAATATCGCCATAGCCAATGGTGAGGCCGGTGACGAAGGCGAAGTAAACGGCGTCGCCGACCGACCAACCCTCGATGAGACCTATCAGTAGGCCAAGGGCGACCTCGATCACGAGGATCGCCGACAGCACCGGCCACGTGATGTAGAGGCCGCGGCCGGGGGCCACGAGGAAGCGTCGCCGCACGCTCTTAGGTGCTGGCGGGCTCATGCTCTCTCTCAAATTATTGCTTCAAAGGACTGTTAGAACGTCGATTTAAGCTTTAGATGATCGAGGCGATTGATCGACTTCACGTTGAAGCGCTTCACCTCGCTATCCTGCAACACGTCAAGGGCGACGCTGACGCCTGCGCTCCCTTGTGCCCACACCTTGCGGTAAAAGTCGGCCAAATTCTTCGGTTGTTCGCCATTGACCGCGACGACGACGTCGCCACGCTTGATTCCCGCCTTCTCCGCCGGGCCGTCATGGGTCGGCCGAGCCAGGGCCGCCCGGGTCCCGTCTTGCGCCCAGCCGAGATAAGGTCGCCCAGAATCGGCGTCAGCTGGTCGATCGGCACGAACATGTTGCCGGGCGTCTTGTCGCCTCCGCCGACGGCCTCGCTGACGATAAGCGAACCGACACCGACGAGCTTGCCCTCGCGATTGATCAGCGCGGCCCCGCTCCAGGCCGGATGGGGCGGCGCGGTGAACAGCGCCTCCTCGAGCATATACTCCCAGCTGCCGGCGAATTCGCGCTTGGCGACGACATAGGCCCCGGCCACCATGGCAGCGCCGCCGAAGCTTGCAACCAGGACGGGATCGCCCTCTTTGATCTCGGCGGACTTGCCCAGCGCCATCGGCTTGAGCTTGAGCGGCTCGATCGCGCGCAACAGGCCGAAGCCGCTTTCGTGATCGTAGCCGACGACGTCCGCCGGTACGGTGCGCCCGTTGTTGTCGACGACCTCGGCGGCGTAGGCCTCGACCATGAGATAGCCGATCGTCAAGACAAGACCGGCGCTATCGATGACGATGCCTGATCCTTCCCGTTCGCGGCCAAGGCCTTGGACGGTGCGCCCTTCCGGATTGATGTGAGCGTTGACCCGCACCACCGCCGAAACGAGCTCCTCGACCCGGGCGTTCTGCGCGACGACAGCCGATGCGCTCACGAGCGCGACAACGGTCGTGGTGACCAGCATCGCCCGCAGCGCGACGGTGGCAGAGCCGCGGCGAGAAGCGTTGCGCATGGATGCTCCCAGCTCTATTTGGCCGGGCAGAGCCGGTAGCTCTTGAGATCCTTGAAATCGGAACCGGCCGAAAGCTGCCCGCGGTCATTCGACACAATGATCCGATTCATTTCCGTCGTCTCCTGTGGCGCCGCCGGGTTCGAGCAACGCATATGGGCAGAGTAGATGGATCCGTCGGCGCCTGCGGTTTCGGTGACCCACTGAATCGCGCAGCTCTCCTGCGATGTCACGTACTCTTTTGCGGATACGACAAAGGTAGACTTGCTGTCGCTGCAGAGGTCCGCGCTCGGTGCCCACGTTCCCCAGAACCGTTCCGGCACGCTGGTATGGCGGACACTGTCAGCGAGCGAGGCGCTCGCAAGCAGCGTAGCGGCGAAAGCGATCACGGCGCGCATGATGTTTACCGCATTGTGGGACCCGACAACTCTACCCCTGATGCCACGACATGTTCCAGCCCGGGAGTCCCGGCAGTTGCCGCCACTTCTGCCAGACCAAGCTGCCGATCGATTGCGGGCCCGCTACAGATGCTCGATTCCGGCCTTTTCCCGGACCACCTTCCATTTCGCGATCTCGCCGGCGATATGCGTTTTGAGCTCATCGGGAGTCGAGCTGCGCACAAGCGCACCGAGATTGAGGATCTGTTTGGCTACGCTTTCGCGCCCGAGCAGCTCCTGCATCGCTTTGTTCGTCTTCTGCACGACCGCGGGCGCCGTGCCCGCCGGAAAGGCGAGCCCGTACCAACTCGTGACGTCGTAACCGGGCATGCCCGCTTCGGTGAAAGTCGGGACATCGGCGAGCATGGGGTTGCGCTTCGGCGAGGTGACGGCGATGGCCTTGAGTTCGCCCATTTGGATCTGACCTTGAACGGTCTGCACCAGCTCGAACACGAATTCCACCTCCCCCGCGCGCAGGCCGGTCACCGCCGCCGGGGTGCTGCGGTAAGGAACGTGCGTGATGTCAAGGCCGGCGGTCTGCTTCATCAGCTCGCCGGCGAAATGCTGGGTCGTACCAACACCAGCGCTGCCGAAATTGAATTTTCCGGGATTGGCGCGCACTGCCGCTAGCACACCCGCGAGGTCGCTGGCCGGAAAAGCGGGCGCGGCCACAAGAACAAGACCCGCCGTCGCGACTATCGACACCATCTGGAAGTCGTTGATCGGGTCGTAGCGCAGCGACTTGTACATGACGGCGGAAATGGCGTGCGCGTTGCTCATCATGTAGGCGGTGTAGCCATCCTTCGGCGACTTCGCGACCGCCTCCGCCGCCGTGGTGCCGGCGGCGCCGGCGCGGTTCTCGACCACGACCGCTTGGCCGAGAATCTCCGCCAGCGGTTGTGCGATCAAGCGCGCGGAAATATCGGTTCCACCGCCAGCAGCGGCACCCACGACGAGACGAATGGGCCGCGTCGGCCAGTCCTGGGCGTCTGCGGAACTGATGCTCGCACCGACGATCGCAACCGCCGCAACACAAACGCGGATGCCGAGCGAAGCCGCACGCGCCATGCCCACCCTTGCGCCGATGTGCCGCGCCGCCAGTCGCTTGCTCAGCATCGCTCCCTCCTTCTCCAAAGTGTAGACCCAAGCGAGATAGCCAGAAAGGCTATCCCAAGAGTTCTGTTTTGATGGCGATGAGCGATGTGGCTTCGCGGCGCAAGTGAGCAGGATGTCCCTTGTTGATGGTGCATCTGCGCAAATGGTAATCTGCCGAGACGAGCTACGAACGCATGTGAGGTCCACCAGCCGCCATGAGCAGCCGGTGAGCTACGGGGAAAACCCGGTTCGAAGGCTCGAAAGCGTGCAGAAAATCCTGTAGGGACGATTAAGTTTCCCCCTGAGGAGGTCTCCATGTCTCAAGTGGACCCATGGGAGAAGGCGGCCGACTGCGAGCGCGCGCTCAGGATCACGGTTGATCCAGTACATCGTGAAGCTCTGAGCAACATCCGAGAGTTCTGGATTGCGCTCGCGCAGGAGAGCAGGTTTCTCAGCGACGAGGCTCTCGCCACGCAGATCGAAACGATTGGCCGACTCCAAGCCAGACTCGACCGCGACACGCACGCGGGAGTTCGCTGACAATCCAAGCCGCAAATAGCGCTTGGGCCTGCGCAGCCGGCCCATGAAACAAAGTTTCGGCGTGAAATGCAGGGCCTGAGGGTGTAGTCACACTCGACTTACCGCTGGTGCTGCAACTAACGCCTTGCGTGTCGATAAACCACCCAAGCATCCGCACGCTAGCAGGGTCAGAAGGATTACTTCGGCTGCACATTTTGATCTCCGCCAGGTGTACCCGGCGGAGGAATAACCTTGAGATGACCGCCGCCCGGCGGCGTGACCTGCATGTCGCGGTCAATCCCGGCAGGGGGGCAGATCACCCCCTTCGATTGGGCGAGTTTGTCGCTCAGTGGTCCAGGGCTGCCACCGCCCACGGTTGGCGGCTCGCCCTTGACGTCCGGCGGGCATGTCGCCCCTTGCTCGGGAGACGTGTTGTCGGCGGGCTGCGCCAGCACCACACTGCCCTGTGCAAAGCCGAAACGCTGCAATGATGAGAATGGTCAGGCGCAAAAGGTCGTTCCTCACACACTTACGGAGCGTGTTCGTCAACGCCCGCGAGGCGCAAAACGTTCCCCGCGCCCGCCGGCGTGGGCTGGGCATTTGACGTTGTAAGCGCAAAAAGCGGTTGCCGCCTCGGGGAGCGCGGCGACAGTATTGGCGCGAACCGGACGAATGGAGATCGTTGGAACCGCGCGATGGGTGGCTCGATCCAGGCTGACGTCCCGATCCAAATCGCCGCGGAATGACTCGTGGCCAGCAGCGATACCGAGGTTCTCGTTGTGGGCGCTGGCGCCGCTGGTATCGCCGCGGGCCGGCGGCTCATGGACGCGCATCTTGATTGCCTCGTCGTGGAAGCACGGCCGCGATTCGGCGGACGGGCGTGGACGATGCGAGGAAACTCGGAATTTCCAATCGATCTCGGGTGCGGCTGGCTGCACTCGGCCGACCGCAATCCCTGGCGAGAAATTGCCGCGGCGCAGGGCGCCTCGATCGACAAGACGCCGCCGCCGTGGACGCGGCATTCGGCTCCAATCGGATTTCCGCCTTCGGAGCAAACGAGCTTTCTGCAAGCGCTGCAGAAATTCCGCGAGCAACTCTACTCCCCTTGCGAGCAAGAGCCGGACGTTCCGGCGGCGACGTTTCTCGAGCCGCTCGGCCAGTGGAATGCCTTGATCAACGCGGTCAGCACCTACGCGAACGGGGCGGAGCTTGAGCGGGTCTCGGCGCGAGATGTCAGCCGCTATGACGACAGTGGCGTAAACTGGCGCGTGGTCGAGGGCTACGGGAGCGTGATCGCCGCCCATGGTGCCGGCTTGCCGGTCGTGCTCGGCCAGGCGGTGAGGCTGATCGATCGCAGCGGACGGCGATTGCGCGTGGAGACGGCGGCCGGCGCGATAACGGCGGATATCGCCATCGTCACCGTCTCGAGCGCGCTGCTTGCCGAAGAGAAGCTGCTCTTCAGCCCGCCCTTGCCCGAAAAAACTGAAGCGGCCATGGGCCTGCCCTTGGGGCTTGCCGACAAATTGTTTCTATCGCTGGCGGAGGCCAAGGAATTCGACAAAGACAGCCGCCTTTTTGGCCGCACCGACCGCAGCGACACTGGGGTCTATCACTTCAGACCCTTCGGCAGGCCGCAGATCGAAGCTTATTTTGGGGGACGCTTGGCGGCAGAGCTTGAAGCCGGCGGCGAGCTTGCATTCGTCGACTTCGCCATCGGCGAACTCACCGGCTTGCTTGGCAGCGACTTCGCGCACCGCGTGAAGCCGCTTCATGTTCATCGCTGGGGCGTCGATCCGTTCGCCCGCGGCTCCTACTCCCATGCCACGCCCGGCAAGGCCGACTGCCGAGCCGCGCTCGCGGCGCCCGTCGACGATCGCGTGTTCTTCGCCGGCGAGGCGTGTTCGCGCAACGATTATTCCACGGCGCACGGCGCCTATCTCACCGGAGTGGCCGCTGCCGACCTGGCGATCGCCGCTCGCCGGGGAAAACAGTCGGCGTGACGCGAATCTGCCTATAACTGGGACCGCGCCGGCAGCCGATCTCCTGTCCGACCGCTCGATCGAAATGAAACGCCATCACCAGCCGTATCTGACTGGAGGAAATGCCATCAGCGGCCCCTCATCGCGCCTAGCTGTTCCCGTCATGCGATCGTTTTCGCGTGCAGCTCGGTCGACGACGCGACGGTCATTGCCGCGGGAATATTCGTCATCGCGGTCCCTTCGCCAACTGGATGCGTGATAGGGGTCGCGACCTTGCCGGCGGTCCGAAGGACGCGCAGCCGAAACGTTCTCATCCGCGGCTCGATCCCAAGCCCGGCTCGACGCTTGGTCGGCCTGGCGCTCCTGCCAAGAGCCCCAAGGACTCGCTGCCGCGACCTCACCGTCTGTGGCCCGCTCCCGCGGCCGGTTCGATGCTTGGTTGGTATCGCGGTCCTGCCAGCGGCTCGAACGACTGACAGTTGGGAGGTTGCGCTGGGCTGCGCGCCTGTTGTGGCGGGAGGATTGGGCGCGCTGCTGTTGGCGAGCAGGCGCTCGCGGGCTGGCGCGCTCGGGATCGGCTGATTGGGGACTTGCAGCCAGCCCAACCGATTGCGCTGTCCCTGGCGACTTGGCGGCGTCCGCACCTGGGGTTACCGGTTTGGGATTGGCCGCAAGAGTTGCAGGGGCGCCTTCAAGGCAATTGGAGTCGTCCTTGGGGCAGAGTTGCTGGTTACCGACCACCACATCCTTCCTGGCGGGAACGGATTGCCCCGCTTGCGGCGCGCTGCGGTCTGGGCTGACCACAGGCGGCGCGATGCCGTTCGCGTTCGGAGCAATATTCGGGTTCGATGCGCTCGAGGTCAATACACCCAACTTTGACTCCGCCAGCTTCGATGCATCCGGTTTGACCGCGGCGATCATCTGCCAAAACTTGACGTCATCGAACGTAAGTTTTTGGAGTTGCGGCATCGCCGTGCCCGCTCCAAAGCAGGCAAATGCGCCCACGATCATCAGAATAGCTCTGAGAGGCGATCGACCATGCCCTCTCGCCGGCCGCGGTATGAATTCGCTCTTGGTCGTCCGCGTGAACCCGCGTTGGGAGGTTCCAGTTACGTCGGAGCGAGCCGATGGATATGGGAAATCGAGCTGTCGTTCCGTCAGGTCAAGGGGCTCCAACAGGTTCGAAGGTTCGAGCAGTTGACTGGGCTCATGCGGCGAAGACATTTTCGACTCCCGATGCGGCGCCCCCGCTACCTTGGATCCAGCGTCCCAATCATTCTGATTTGTGCGAAGAACCAACACGCCACCGCGATGGTTCCTCTCGGAAGACCACCCGGCAGCCGATGGTGCGATCTGATGGTGAGTTGTGAGCGATCATCCAACGCCGGCGGCGCGGCGCATCTCACTCCGTCACCTACACGTGATAAGGCGGTGTGCTGAAACGGCCAGCGCCGTCCCGCCCAATTCCATTACGTGCTGCTTGGTCAATGTTTTCGGGCCGAAAAGGTTCACTCATTCCCATCGCCGTACCGGCCCGTTCTGCCCCGTGCTGTCTAGTTGGATAGCAAAAATCGGGTAGCAGAATTCGAAGGCCCTTCAGCCCTCCTTGCGCCGCTTGCGCTCTCGTGCTTTGCGGCTGAGGACGGACCCGTCCTGCACTTCGATGCGGGGGGCGGGTGCGCGCCGTTCCGTCCTCGTCGGCCGGCGCGGTACGAGCGTCGCCTCGGCAGGCGGTGGCGTGATCTTGTCAAAGCGCTTGTGAGCTTTGATGTCCTTGCGTCGTGCGACGATGCGATAGGAGAACGCGACATTGCTAGTGCCGCCTTGCAGTTCGCGCACCTCGAAGCTCGTAGTGGTCTTGTTGCGCACGCAAAGCCCGCGGCAATCATCTTCGGGCGTGACGAACACGTGATACTCCTTAAGCTCCACCACCTTGGCAAAATCGGCGTCGAGCTTGACGATGGTGCGACCGGCCTCGAGCTTCGCTGCACCAAAATCCTCGAACCAGTGCTCCGGGCTCTCCATGCAGTGGAGCACGCGCTGCGTGCCATCGGGAAATGGTACAACGGCGTTCTTCACATTGGCCGTCAATGCGCCGTTGACACGCACATTGCCGACGAACAATCCAGCTAAGGAGTCCGCGTTATTTGTCATGCCCACCACGCCGATGTTCTCGGTCGAGAAGCCAACGACGGCGGCGGACGAAGTTTCTGACAAGCCCAACACGCCGTTCCCTGTCTTCGAGAAGCCGATGACGCCCGGCCGAGTGTTTGCAGCACCGTAAACACCGGCAATAAAGCGCGGGGCACCCCTTTCAAGCTCTTCCGTCTGGCCATAGACGCCGATGTTGTTGACGGATGTGCCTGCCGTGCCGGGATCATTCTGCGACTCACCGAAGACACCTGAAAACCCAAAAAAGGGTCCGTTGTTTTGAGGTCCGAGCGGGAGGCCGGTGCGTCCGTAAGCGCCATTGGTTGAGCCAAGCCCCCCAACGCCACACGGAAACAGGGCCTGTTGTTCCATTGGACAAAGGTGTTGAACCCCGTGATCCTCCGTCCGAAGGCCAGGAAATCGCTGTCAAGGGTAGTCACTGGCTCCTCCTTCTTCTCAAAATAACGTCAGCGCTCCCTCCCCCAATCCTCACCTGCCTCGCGTTTGACCGCTGGGGCTGCTGGGTTCTTGCTCTTGACCTCTACGGGCTACGAAGATTGACGGCTTTTAAGCGGCCATCGCGTGCGGGGGCGGTGTTGTACGTGAGCAGTTGGCCTTTGACTAATGTCTCCATGCCGGCGGCCTCGATGTCGTGGACATGCACAAAAACATCGGAGCCGCCGCCATCGGGCGCGATAAAGCCAAATCCGCGATCTGGGTTAAAGAATTTAACCCGCCCACTTGGCATGCCCATAATCCAATTCAACGCGCGCAGTTAAGCGTCCCGACCCGCCGCGGGACACGACGGGCCGAGGCTTGCCAAAACGCAGGTTGGCTGGCCGCGTCATGGCCAACTGACCAACGCATGGCTTGCCGCCCAGTTCGGTGCCCGCCGATACACAAAGAGAAAAAGAAGGCCCCGGGCGTGCCGGGGCTTCTAGTAGCTAACCGAAGGAGAAAGCCTGAGGGAATGACCCTCAAGACGCTCCGATACTATCCCAAAGCGTGAGACGCGCTATCATCTGAAAGCGTGAGACGCGCAATCAAAAGGATTGAGATGCGCGACTATAGTCCCTAACTGTGGGCATTATGTTGCGTATGCGCACCCTCCCGGCCGGGTTCATCGCGCCGTGCCTCAGGGTAATCCGGGCCGCTGGCCAGCGCGCCACGGCTGTCCGGGCAGTAATAAAGAGCCCCGCCGAAGCGGGGCAAGGTTTTGAGACAACTCAATGTTGTTGCTACTTCCCCTCAAAGATGAATTGCCGAACGAGTTTGATCGCCTTATCGCGTTTCGGGGCAATCGCTTCGCGGCCCGATGACTTCAGCCAAGCTTGCGCTTTGTCTATGTTCTCGAATTCGGTGACGCCGAAGCGCTTGGGCGGATCGCCGAGTACCGCAGTGATTTTTTCGGTCGGCCCCGCGCCGCCAATCCAATGGCCCCCGGCTGCCTGCATCGCCGACGCAAGTGCCGGGTCATACGGTGGAACCGAGGGGCGGTCGATGACTTCGCTTTCCGTGACCAAATACGCTTTCGGTTTGGCTTGGGCGTGAAGGCCCTGAATGGCTGCACCACCAAGAGCGGCACCTGCAATCATTGACAACAGGACTGTGTACCGAGTTTTCATGATTATCCCTTCCCAATGGCGCGTCGAACACCAGCGTCCGAAGCGCCGCGCGCTTGAGATCATGCTTCGGTCACAGTGGGGCGAGCAATCGAAAAAATTTAGACTCGCGGCGGCTATAGCCTTTAGCTATGACTATGGACACACATCGACGAACCGGGCGACGTCGTGTTTCGCCCATGCCTGCAAGCTCGGCCTCGAAGGCATCGTGTCGAAGCGGAAAGACTCCGCTTACCGTTCCGGCCCCTCACCCGATTGGCCCAAGATGAAGAATGCGGATGCGCCAGCAGTGAAGCGCGAGGCCGAGGAGGATTGGGGCAAATGACCCGCACTCATTCGCTCCCGCCTGAACGCTGGGGCTAAAAATAGGCCGCCCAAAGGAAAGGGCGGCCAAGGCTCGGAGTTCGGAGTTAGATAAGGGACTTCATCAAGCGAATCATCTTGAGCACGAAATTGCGACTTTTCCCCGGATCCCCCCGGAGCGGGGGCGGGAGGCGGGAAGTTCATTCGACGAGGGACAGTGCCCAAGTCACGGGCCCCCGGTGCGGTCACCAGTATGATCGTGGCTGTGAGCACCAGACCCAACAGACAGAATAGGAGCACATGCTCGCGCATGGTGCCCCTTAGTACAAAAGCAAAAGTTGAGGCTGGTAAATCGGGCACTCGCTCAGCGCAGCCACCGTCCACGTCATGGCCGCTAGGATGGTCAACACCATCCCGGCGGTAAATACGAACCTAGCTGGTTTTGGTTCCGGTGCCACGTGTCCCCTCCTGGCTCCCAGATCTGCCGGGTTTTATGGGGGATAGGCGAGGGAGATGTGTGAGCTACTTCACACTCGCACCCCGGCATAGTGTCACAGTATGTTTTTAGCTGCTGCCTGCGCGGGGGACAGCATGAACAATCTGCCACAGCCGCCGCAGCCCACCGAACCAGATATGGCACTGCTCTATCTCGGGTCTTTGTTCGAGACCTTGGACTACACGCTCCCGCCTGAGCGCAACGAGGCCAAGCTCGATGCCCTTGCGTGGCACATCTTAGACAAACGTCCGAAGACGCTGCTCGGCCTGGCCATTAGGGCCAATGCGGAGAAGCACCTCTGCCGGTATCTTTGGTCGGTAGACTTCGAGAAGCTCCCGCCCTCCGATCAGGCTGCTCGTGTCGTGACCGAGTGTGCGATGATGCTGTCATCCCGGCCCTATGATCGCGGCGAATTCCGCGCCCGGCGAACGCCGCGCGCTGCAAGGCGGCGGCAGGGCGCGAGAGTGATCGAGGACAGCCGGCGCCTGCGCGTGGTGTCCAGTCAGTAAGAGTGCCTCGGAAGAATGTGGGCCGGGTGCAGGTGATTGAGTGGGCCTATGTCACGGTGGGAAGAACTAAAGATGCTTTTCTTGGCTCTCGCAACCTCGGTGGCGCTTGCCATGGCTGGCGCGCTCCTTGCAATCGGCATGGCGCACCTATGAGAGGCCGCGAGAAACGAAAAAGCACGACCCAGAGGAACCTCTGGCGCGCCCATGTGTTTCCCAAGTGGAGCCCTCTAACCGTCGCGCAAAAACCCGTACATGAGGGTTCCAGAGACCCCGCCCCTACTGCCCCCGGGCGGGGTTCTCGTTTTGCGACGACACACGACTTCGCTTCAGGCGATCTTCTTCCGCCGTCGCCAGCAGCCGAGAAGACCACCGCTCGCCAAGATCAGACCGGGCAGACCCGCGCCGGCAATGGGGCCAGGAACAGCGCTGGCGGGGATCGCCGAATAGTTGTCAGTCTCAAAGCAGCAACCTGCAGGCCCGGCAAGAGTGCTACTCATCACAAGCTGAGTGATAGCCTCTCCCGGGTCGGCATGAATGTCAAAATAGTCGGGGTTCCCCGAACTGGGGCCAGAGAATGAGCCAAGAAGAGTAGAACCATCGTACACATCGAGTTTGTTGAAGGAGTCAGGCGTTCCCCAAGCGAAGCCAACGTAGCTGACAGGCTCCGTCATTGTCACCGTGACATTGAGCGCCGCACCGAGAGCACCGTCCGCATAGATGAAATTCCCGGTCGCAACGGGCGTTCCCGGGCCGCCTGATGCAGGACCCTTAACAACGCCACCAGTGATGGTGCCAATGGCCGTGTTCTGAACCGAGTCAAAGTTGTCAAAAAGCACAGCCCCCGGAACCGAGGTGAAAGTAGTCCCAGGATTACTGGTGACCGAGATGGCATTTGCCGGACTACTCACAGCCAGCACACACCCTGCGGCGACAAGCGCCGCACTCAGCTTTGATTTCATGGCAGTCATTCCTCTGAACGAACCGCCGCAGCCGCCCACTAAGCGAACCTTACAGGGTTCACCCGTCAATTACGTTTTTTTGGACAACGTACCAAGTTACTAAGTACTTTTGGCTATGGCGCAGGCGGTCGCTAGCCCGTGTGCGGTTACGCTACGTCGATCACGCGGCGTCCAAAAAATGATGGGTTAAACCCGTGACGGCTGTCACAGCTTCCGAGGCCGGACCGTGGCAGACTGGTTGCGCGGTAGCTATGGAAGCATCGTCCTGTAGCTGCCGAAGTGGGCGGGCCCTACTCCATAATAAAATACGGGGCCTGCCCGCGCCATACCTACGTGCGCGAATGCAAGGCTCAATTGGGCATTCGAGCCGTTGTCCTGTCGCCTTTCAAGGGAAGCGAACGAAAGCTAGCACCGATGACCGTGAGCAGCCCCGAACCGATGACCGTGAGCAGCCCCAATGTGATCGAAACCAAGCTCGACCGCCTGATCGATGACATGCGCCTCCTAAGATCGCAGATGATCGCATTCGATAGCCGCCTGAAAGGGATCGAAGCTTCTCTCAAACCAAGAGAACCGACCGAACACCAGCCCAAGAGACCATGGTTCGCGGCGGCTGCTAGCGCGACTGCAAGGACAGTTTTGATTTTGTTTGCAGTCGGGGCAGCAACCGGCGCAGTCTTGCATTATCTGGGAACCTGACCCGGCCAGAGCTTTTCCGCGGCGCCATCAATGCACCGAACGGTTGGGATATCGGATTGGTGCATTGAACGCCGAGTGCTTGCCGGACTTCTCGCGCAGAATGCGCCGCGCCACCGCCTTGACATCGTCGCCAGGTGCGACCGCTTGGTTGCCAATCGGGCTAGAGTCCTGCTTATTCCAAACAAAGACCACGCCGCCTTTCACGTCGTAATAGCCCTCCACAATCTCGCCAGCGTCGACGGGATCATTGGAGCGCTCGCGTACCTCGCTGTAAATGTAGCGAGGCTCTGGGGGCTTCTCAGGTTCCGGCGTGGGCTTTGGCAAGGGCGGCAGGGCTGTGGTTTGGCCTTCGGGCCCCGGTTGATGCGGCAATGGCTTGTTAGGTACCGCGTAGTCCTCGCGTTCGTATTCACGTTGCAGTCGCGCGCAATACCCGGCGTCTCGGTCGGCCCTGGGAACGCCGGTGATGATGTATTGCGGGTCATCGGGGCCAAAAACTATCTCTCGGCCGTCGCTGTCGTGGGTCGGATGCTTCCAGTCAGCGATACTCTCAACGCCGCCGATAACAAAGGGGATGCCGGGCACGGCGTGGCCCTTTTCTATTTTCTCTTCCACGCGGCGGCGCTGTTCCGCCTCTAGCTGTTCGAGGGCCGCCTCTAACTTCTGCTTTTCCGAATCACCCGACATGTTCCACCAGCTTCATCTGACTCGCTGCGTCGAGACTGCGTTCCTCACGGAGAGCGAATAAGCGCTCCCTAAAGTCGGAGATCATTCCCGCAAGCTCTTCGTCGGCCAGCTCACGTGCAGTAACGTTCTCGAACGAAACTTGCTTCGGCAGCATCGGAACGACCCAGCGTGCATAGTTTCCTTCGCGAAAGGCGACATCGAGCGCCTTCCACAAATTTGTCTCCGCATATTCCGCTGGTACCGGATCGCCGCGTTTGTGCTGCATATGCGCGAGCACGACCTTATAGGTGTAAGCGTCGAAGGCATTGCGCGAGCCCTTAGGACGACCACCTGTGCGGCCGATAGTGTTGCCCTTCTCGAACCTCACGGGTTGATTTCCTTAAGCGCGAAGTCGAGGGCCCGAATTGGGTCGTGCACCAGACTGCGCGCTTCCCACATGCGGCGCACCATCGGACCCGGCAGTCCGCTAGGCCGATGCTTCTCGCTCAATAGCGTGAGGAGCTCTTCGGCTTCCTCGCGTGCCGCCTCTGCGTCCGCAACCAACGCCCTAGCGCGATCTTCGAGCGTTCGAACGGGTTTTTTCTTCGCTGCGTTCTTCATCACGACATTTCCGTTATACTTGCCGCCTTGACGGTGCCGGGGGCGCCCAGCGCGATAAGGGCCGCCTGCTGCCCCGGCGTGACACAGAAATAGTCCACTACGTTGGTGCCCATTACATGGCCGCTTGTGGTATCGGCTACAACGGTTGCCTGTCCGATCTTGACGACGCACGGCGTGTCTGTGGTGGCAACGCGGATCTGGTAGGTCTGCGTTCCGAAGGTGGATGTGGGCTGTGAGGTCGCCGACAAGACAAAGACCTGACTGATGCCAGCCCGAGAGGCGGGGGCTTTATCGAAACCGAGTCCCATCTTATTGTTCCGTTGTTTTGCGTAGTTTCGAAGATGGATTATCGAGCGCACGCTCATCGAGGTGCGTCACCGCTCCATCGTCGCGCGGGTCAGCGGGCCAGGGGTGCTCCGCATGGCGGATTACATCCGGACCGGGCTGGCCTTCCCGCCATTTGAAGCGCCGCTTCATCTGCCCTGGTCATCCCTGTCCGGGAGGCCGTGGCTGAAATCGGACAAGCCATTGCCATTGTCAGACGCGGGCCTGCCACTGAAGGTCGTATCGAGCGTCTTGGCGCTGTAGGCGAACTTATGTGCGTTGCCGCTGTCGAAGTTCTGGCCGCCAAAGATGTCCTTGTCGTCCATGTAGGGGCGAACGCTGGCTGACCTTCCGCGAACAACAGTCGCTCTGCTCCCGCTCGGGAGCGGGTCTTTATATCCTGCACTATTGGCCATTTTCTAAACCTTTCTGGTTTGCTTTGTCGGTGCGCAAACATCTCAAGACCCCGCGCACTAAAGGGTCATTCGTTACGTCGGGGAAATTGCACGCCTTATGGACGGCGGCGATTGAGCGGCACAACCGGGTGACATACTTGAGGCCCCGGTCGCTCTGTTCGGCCAGAAATAGAACGACCATCTGCGGGGCTGCCGGCAGGTATGGAAGTTCCCATTTTTCCGCCGATGCCTTGAACATTGCGAAGTCTTTTCGCTGCTGCGTCGTGACGCGAGAGGTAGCGTTCTCGGCTGCTAGTTCGTTTTTGAGCACGCGCCCGAAGATGGCGTCTATCTGGTCTAAGTGTGGCTGCAGTTCCGCAGCGTGTGCGGTCTCCGCTTCCTTCTTAAGCCGCGCGGCCATCCCCTCTTCAATCAGGGCATCGGTAAGCTCTGCGTTCCGCCGCTCTTCCTCGGCCCGCGCTACTCTGCCCTGATGAGCCGGGTCTAACTTGTTCCGCCTTTCCAGTTCCGCCTCTTCCGCGTCGGTGATTTGGTAGGGCTCGCCAAGCAATGGGTAGACTGTGACCATTTATATATTCTCCTTAAACCGCGAGCTGTCCCGCGGCCCGTTTCGTTCTCGTGAGTCTCTGGGCCAACTTGAGAGCCTGCCTTTCGTTCGGGGCAGCGTCCAACTGGCGCTGTAGCGCCGCAATCTCCTGGGCCGTATCTTCGCCACGCAGGTCGCCCATGAAAACTCCTGGCGCGTGGCCCTGCACCGGAGGGATTCGCTTTGAGGGAAGCTCTTTCAGTTTGGCGCGCCCCAATTTCTGCATCGCAGCGAGCGCAATTGATTTCTGCGCAGGCAAATTACGAAGATAACCGGTTTGCTCCCAATGCAGGCGCTGTTCCTCAGCGGTCATCTTCAACTCGTCCCGCACGTAGCTGCGCGCCGCCCTTTGCAGCTCGGCGCGGCCCTTTTCCGTGGCGTAGTGAGGATGTTCTGCTTTGATCCAGGCATTGAAGGCGTCATCCGCCTGGGTCTTGGCTTGGTCATAGGCGGCGCGCCGTTGCTGCTCCTGGTGGTGTTCCAGCCGCATCTGCTGCGTGACGCGGACCTGGTTGAGGTGGTTAAACCGTTGGTACCATTGCTCGCGAGCTTGGTGGGCCTTATGAAGCTCATTCAACCGCGCCACGGCAGCCCGATCCCCGCGCTTTGCACGCTCGACCGTATTCGCAAGCACTTGATTATCTTTAAGCTCCGGTTGCCGGCGCCCATAGTCGTCCCATTTCGCCACGGCGTCCGCAGCTTGGCGCTCGTCAGCCCACATGCGCGCGTACTCCGCGCTCGCGGTCGCCTCGATATATTTCTGATTAAGTGCCGCGCGCTCTCGCGCGAGCGGGTCTGGCTGGGCCTGCGATTGAGCGGTAGGCCGCTGCGGTTCTGCGGCGACGGCATGCTCCTGGGGCGCCCGCTGCTGTTCAACCTGCGCAGCCTGTTCCTGCCTCTGTTGAAACTGGTTTAGAAGCTCCTCGCGCTCTACGTCCTGCAAAGCCCTTACGTTTTGCATAGCGCGCTTGGCTTCGTTCAAGTTTCTAAACGAAATGTCTTCCGTGATGGGCTGGTTATCAATCAGTGGAGGCGCGACGGAGCCGTCGTCGCGAACGGGCGTGATCTTCGTGATCGGGCCCTCGCTGGGTTTTCTTCCAAGAGCCGCCGCGTTATCTGCAACCGCGTAGGCTTCCGCGTCGGTAGCCTCGATCCCCCAGCTTTTGAGATATTGCTGGCCCATAGCGGTCTTGCGGGCGTCCGTGATGGCTGTCGCCGCGCGCTTGGCAGCGCTATGCGGGCTCTCGTGTTCCCCGGTCAGTTCGAACCGCGCTTCCCATTTTTGGATTGGCGCGCGGTCGTCCACCCCGGGATCTCCGGTTGCCTCCCGGCGCCTTTGGACTTCGGCCGTGCCTCGCGAAGGTTCTCCTCGAGCCCGATTTCCTCGATGGGCCGGTCGATATTTTTGGTAACGACATCAACTGGCGGCGTATCGGTAGCGTCCGGGCGCGTTAGATCGGTAGGCGTGGGTGAGAACTGCTCCCAGGCAGCGGCGTCAGTGTTGAATCTGTCCAAGCTCATTCTTTGGTCTCCTGCGTCCAGCGCATGAATGCGGCAAATGCAACTTCGTCTTCGCCCAGGTGAGCGTTTGCATGGTATGGATTCGCCCGACGGAACTTATTAACCGCTGTCTCCCAGAGGTCGGGCGCCTCGTAATTCGGATCGAGGGCCTGCCAAGGCGAAATCATTGTGTCCTGTTCATTCATTGCTGTCGCAAACTCCGCTTGTTAATTCGCCAACGCGGACGGAGCCGATAAAAACCCCGCCTCGGTAGACCGCCAATTTTTGGTTGGCATCGACGCCTGCGGCCAGGAGCCTTTGTCCCAGCATGGCCATGCAACCAGGGCCGCTGGCGCACATGCCGCCCATCGGGCCATCGTCAATCGACACAAATTGGCCACCAAAGCGGAAGGCCCGGAGCGGCCGAGGATCGGGCAGATCATCGCCCTCCGCGCAAGCGCGGTCGTGATGGTCGTCCCATCATTGAACTCCGGGTGAGGCAACCGCAGCTCCAGTCGCGTCAAAGAGCTGGGGCGCGGGCGCAATCCAGGAAGCCCTGGCGATCAGGGCGTTCATCCCCGCTACCGCGTCAGCGGAGGAGCCGAAAGTGTTCACCAATATCCAGCACTCATTGGCGGTGGTTCTGCGCAAGAGCGCCCAAGTCGTGGGATCGGTCTGAGAAATCATGTACATTTCTGGTTCCCTTATTCATCCGAAATGGTGCTCCGACCCGTGGGAGAGGCACGAGTCGGAGCGGCCCCGGGCGTCATGCCTGAGTCGCCGCAGGGCAGCACCGGAGGAGGGGACGGCGCTAATGAATGGTGGCTTGCAATCGCGCGGGCTCTTTCTTGGCCCATCTATCTTCGCGCCGAAGGACATCAAAAGCCGTTTCGATTAGAACCTTTGCTTCGGTCAGATACTCATTGGCACGCATACCGCCCGCGTTGTGATATTCGCACCCGATGGTGCGCCTAAGCTCGTTGATGGCGTGGCAGATTGCGGCCGTTTGCTGCTGCCAGTTCATGCCTTCTTGTCCTTTCGTGAAAGATTGACCGCCGGCCGCCCCCGGGGAAAGGGCTGACCGGCGGTCTGGGGGCGCTCACGGGCAATGAGCGCTAACTGTTTTGCTCGGCGGTGATTGCGCACCTTCTCCGCATTTGTCATTGCGATGGCGCCAATGGGCTTGCGGCCGGCCTTGCGACCTTTCAGCGGCCGACTACGCCGCTTGCGCTCTACCGGCGACATCGCTTGCTTGCCGATTGGCGGTCTACCGATCCTGGGAGCGACCTTTTGCTCCGCTGTCTTTTCTGGCGCGCAAACCACCTTCTCGCGTTCAGCAAAGAACTGCGCCAACAGAAGTTCGCACTCGGCTCGACGCGCGTCTTTGATGCTGCGGAGACCGCGAGTGAGATAGTCTTTTGTCAGAAGCGGATTCGAGGCGACCCGCTTGAGCGTGGGAAATCGTTTAAGTTCTAGTTTCTTGCTCGGCTTATAACGCGAGCACCACACTTTCTGGATTGCTCGCTCGGTATGCTGCGCGAGGACGGCGATCTTCTCTTCGCGCAGAACCCCGCGAGCGTAGAAGCTGTCATTGGGCGCCCGCGCGGGGATGGGCACCTTCGATAACGATGGTGGCGCATCCCAGCGCCCTGGCCCTTTGTTTGGGTCTGTTTTTTTCTCTAGTAGCTCTAGGCGTCGAGCTATCCGGTCTAAGTCCTCGTAGCGATCGTGAACTGGATCAAAATCAATTGACCGCTCAAACTCTCGCTGCCTGTCCTCGTCCCTTGCCCGAGCGTTGACTTCTTCATGTCTCCACGCCTGGACAACGAATGGATGCGCCCCATTAGATGGCCGCTCGGTGGCCCATCGTTTCGGGGCGCGATACCACGGAGACGGGCGGGTAAGCCAACGGTCGCGAAACCGATGGCGAAACCGCTGAATGTCTGCATCCGCCCGTCCCCAAATGCGGCCCCAAATGGTGGGACGCGCAGAGAGGGGCGACGACGGAAATAAGCCCCATCCCCACCCGGCGAGCCATCGCCACTCACATCCCGCGACAGCAGGGGGGCCCCTTTGGGGGGCCGCGGCCTCGGCGCCTGTTCACCATCATCGGTTTCACAGAAGCCGCCGAAATACTCGTCTTCTAGGGTCAGATCGGGCGCATAGTCAGTAAAATCTAGACGCCCTCTGTCGTCTTCCCGTTCCCTTTGACCAAATTCCGTTAGCTTGCGGCCGGATGGCCGCTTCTTGCCCGTTTTTGCCACAATGCTTTCCCCGTGAAATAGACATTTCTAAAAAGGGTGCCCTATTAATAGGAAATGCCTAGTTTCGTGACCGATTTCGTTACATGCCGAAAACCCTTTCATTACATGCCGAAAACCCTTTCATTACATGCCGGCAAACCTTCGGGCGCTACGCTGCATCCCTTATGTTGAGCTGCGCCAATGCCAACGCCCGAGCGGCATCCCGCGCCCACGAGATATTAGCCATGTCGGGTAAGCCGCCGTCCGGCAACCGTACCCGCCACATATTGGGGTATTTGGAGTCGCGCTCAATCGACGCCATAAAACGGTTTCTAAAATAAAGCCGGTCACCCTCCCATTTGAGATCATCACGAGAGATCATTGGTTCAATTTCCTTATGCCGAGAAACGGCTTTAGAGGCTTACTGGTGCGTTTTTCTGGCCAGGGCTACTACCCCCAAAATACAGCTTTCGGCAGGCCCAAAGTCCTAATAGGCGACCCCCCCCGGGGGGTACCTCCAAAATTTCCAATCCAACAATTTTGGGTCCCATAGACACGTAGGGACGGACAGCTCCACCCCCGCCGGGTCGCGTGGAAATAAAAGGTATGCCGGCCCCTTTTTCCTTGGCGTTTTCCCGTCGCCGCCGGATCGCTACTGGGGCGCATGAGTTGTCCGCTCGAGGCGCGGGGAATTCGATGCAACCGATTTGGAAAGACCGCTTTTTGGCATTGATCCAATTGCACTATTCCCCGATTTGCTACCCGATTTGCTACCTTAATCGCCATTGCATTGGCCTGCCTGGACCACGAGCTGATCGGCCGATGGGCACAGCAATGAGCGCCAGCACGCGCCAGGTTTATCCTCACGACTTGCGGCGTGATTTGGCTTTCGATTGACGCGCGCTCATGTTGGGGTCATCCACAGCCATGGCCTTCCCCGCCCTTCAGTCCTTTCAATCCTTTTTGCCCCCAATGTCTCCAATGCACGTCTAACTGCATAGTTAAGGCTATCGCCTCGCTTTGCGTTCTCCGTCAACAATCGCCTGCTATAGCTCCAGGTAATGCAGGTCGATGTATCCACCACGCCGTCGTAGGCTATCAATGCCCGCCTACAGGCTCGCTGCACCCGTCCCATGCCCTTGGCTGGCGTTGGGAGTCTTTTGGATAGGTTTTGCTGCCATGTTCCTCGCTTCGCTCGGTCACGTTGAGAGGTCTTTTTCATTTCTTCCCAGCCCTCGCACGCCTAGAGCGGGGGCGGCGCTTGGGCGGAGGCGGTCCTGGCAGATATCCGCCGGCAATGAGTCCCAAATGCAGATCACTCGGCGCCAGCGGCACAACTCCGTTACCGCGCGCAACGGCGAAAATAGCAGCGCTTTGCCGCCCGGTGATTTTGAGTTCACAAAGGGCGTGTCGAACCATCGTCCGGGCGAAGGGGCTTCTCTGTAGCAGGTCGGGATGGCACCCGAAGGCAAGCGCGAGCTCCTGCTCCTCGTTTGTCATCGGCCTCCACCTCGGCTCGAGGGGCGCTTCCGGCTCTTGCTGCTTGCGGCCCGGGAACTCGAATAGCTGGCATCCGCCGTCGAGAACTTTCACGCTGCACTCTCCTTCAGGGCGGGGAACAGGCCGTCACGATGCATGCCTCGGATGATCTTCTCGGTGATGAATCTCCCCTTTTCGCCGCGGGCATACCCCACCATGGCCGCGATGTCGGTGAGGCCGCGGTCCTCGATGGCGCCGCGGACAATCTCGATGTCTGCCGCACTATAGGGTCTCGAAGGAGGACTCCCGATGCGAGAGCGTTCCCCTTCCTCGGATTCCAACTTGTCTTCCTTTTCTTGGTTGGAGAGCTGGCGAGCGAGCGGAGTGAGCTCGCCCTCGCGAGCGGAGCGAGCGGAATGTTTATATTCACTGTTTCCTTCACTGTTTGTCGCGATAACCTCTTGATCCTGTTGGCGAAGCCCGAAATCCATTTCACTAGGTTGTGTCGTTTTGTTCACTAGGTTCGTGTCGGTCTGTTCACTAGGTTGGCCGCGCTTCCAGGGAAATGAGAAAGAGTTTGACGTGCCACCTCGATAGGTGCGGCCCCCATGGATATCCCGCTTGATCCAACCTCGCTGCGCGAGATGGCCCACGGCTCCGATCACGCCGCGCCTGCTAGCGCCTACGTCCTTGGCGAGCGTGCCGTAGGACGGAAAGCATTCACCGGTCTGCCCGTTGCAGCGCTGTACGAGCTTCGTCAAAACCGCGTAGGCCAAGCCATGGCCCAGATCGGCAAGCGCAGCGTCCATGAATCGCATCTTGGTAAGCGGAGAAATTTGGTTCTTGCGCCCTACGGCGCGGTCGTATATCCCATCCATGTTCAACTCTGGTCAAAACTGCCCCGCTTCGTGCGGGGCATTTTTTTGTGACTAATAATCAAGGCGCGGCGGCCTATTGCAGCCGAGACCAAGCAGGGTCCCACATGCCCGCGTGCTCCAATTTGCAGTTCTCGCCGGCGATGGCGATCTCGGCATCCTTGGCGGCTTCCGCATTGGTCCAAAACGGCCCGTGCCATTCCTGCGCGGCGGCGGCGTGGGGATCGCCGCTAAGGACCCTCTTGAACGTCTCGTAATCCTCGGTGGCGAACCACCAGAAGGACCCATCAGAAAATCGCCCGACGCTAGTGTGAAACACCGCGCCTTCCTTGCCCCAAGCCAGCGGCTTCTTTTTTCGCTTGCTCATGCCGCCGCCCCCGGCTTGCTGGCGCGGTCAAGCATCTGCTCCAGCGCCCGCACCGGGACGCGTAGGAGCCGGCCGATCTTGATGGTGGGGATATCGCCCCTATGGGCGGCGTCGTAGGAGGCATTCC
>Ga0306926_10001832_pt1 | contig 21268 bp, 18 predicted proteins | sample flu12Cox44000178_FD_203759 | JGI IMG/M metagenome (GOLD analysis project Ga0306926, IMG submission 203759) | Lab enrichment of tropical soil microbial communities from Luquillo Experimental Forest, Puerto Rico - flux8day.12C.oxic.44.000.178 (v2)... | ecosystem: Environmental > Terrestrial >...
GGCATACACCGCCTTCTGCAATGGCTGCTATGAGAGTTTGCAACAACTGCCGGGCCCAGTTCGCGATCATTTATCGATGTGCCACGACCCGTCCCAGTCCTGCGGTGGCGGGTTCGCTCTCAATCCTTTGATGCGATCGATCATGGCGACAGCAGGCCCGTCGTCCGTCACCGCTTCAAGCGCAACATCAAATGCCTCAATCGCATCGTCCCACCGCCGTTCGCGGTAAGCGGCGAGCCCTTTCAGGTAGTTGTCGCGCAGCGACAATTGCTGCGACGTGAGCTTCCCACTGCTTCCCATGACCTCGAAGATCGTTTCTGAACGGGTTTGGCCCTCCACGACCACAGAATCGATCTCGCGAACTTCGACCGCGCGGGAAGCCGCAGCGGCCGTTCTTTCCGAGATGAGATTGCGGGTGCCATAGCGCTTGTTCGCGCCTTCCAGCCGAGAGGCGAAATTCACCACGTCGCCCATCAGGGTGTAACTCATCATCAGCTCGGAGCCGATGCTGCCGACTAACGCTTCTCCCGTCGCGATTCCGATCCTCAAATCGCACTTCTCCATCGGAGTGCCACGAACACCGAGAAGGTCGGGCACTTCCATACGCAGGGTTGCAATCCGTTCGATCATCTCTAGCGCCGTAAGACAGGCGAAGCGGGCATGATCGGCCTCGTCCACAAAGGGTGGCCCCCAATAGGCCATGATCCCGTCGCCGATATATTTGTCGATAATCCCACGGTTGGACCGGATCGGCTCTGACATGATGGAAAGATAGCGATTCATGACCTTGACCAGGCCCTGCGGCGTCAACCCTTCGCTCAGGCTGGTGAAGCCCTTGAGGTCGCAGAACAGGACGGTCATCACGCGCCGCTGGCCTTCGGCCGCGGTCAAGGCCGGGCGATCGATCAAGCCTTCCACGACGCGAGGGTCGATGTATTTGCCGAAGGTTTCGCGGATGCGCTGGTTGTCGCGTAACTGAACAACCATCCGGTTGAACGCACCGGCCAATTGCCCTATTTCGTCGGCCGCCGTCACGTCGATCGATTGATCGAGGCGGCCCGCCTCAACCGCCCGTGTACCCTCGAGCAACTGCCTGACCGAGCGAATGATACCGCCGCTAACAAGATTGGCGAATATCAATCCCACGATCGCGGCAAGCAGGGTAGCAACGACGGAGATAACCACCGCCTTAATCTGCTCCGACCTGATCGTTGCAACGGCGCCGGAGCTGACCGTCAGCATGTCGGTCCGAACGGCGTCGATCTTCTCGTCGAGTTCGTCGCGCAACGCGTCGACCCGTATGAGACCACGCCTTACCGTTGCGAAGTCCCGCGCCTCGAGATTCTTGAGCAGCTCCGCCGACTCCTGCTTCAGGTAACGTCGGGAATCGCTCATCAAGCTATCGATGCGACCTTCGATGCGAGCCAGTGCTACATTGTCCGACGGTGTGCTCGTATCTTCGATGATCGCATTGATGAGCTTACGTGCGGCCTGCGCCTCGCTATCGACCTGCGCATCCTTGGCATCGTAGAGCTGCTTGCGAGCTTGATACCCCTCCTCATCGGGCGGCTCCTCCATTTTCGCGATCACCATTCGGCGGAGCGCAAGAGCCCGTTCGAGCGACAGAATATTGATCCGCGTCAGGTGCGCGTTGGCGGGTATGTACCTTACCGTCAGTTCGTCAAGCAAATGCCCCACCTTTCCAACCATCACCATCGACAAGACTGAGGTCGCCACCATGAGGACGATCAATCCCACGGCGATCGAGACGATCCGTCGCCGGACCGACTGCTTGATCATCGATCCGGAAAATTTCGTCAGGTTTTGAATTGAAAAGGTATTGCGAATTTCTCCTCCTTCGCAGGGGAATCCGTCCCCTGCCCGCGCATCTAGCGTAGCACGCAACGGCCATCGGCAGGAGCCCAAACGTGCCCCTTGGGCAAGTCGCGCGGCGATCCAGACCTCAGTGCTTTCACTCGTGGCACGGTCGATCGTCCCTGCGTCGCGACCAGCCGTGACAAACATCGTCTCGCAACTCCGCCCGCCGGATGGCGCTTGCGTCGGCGGATCGCTTGCGGAAATGGTAAACGGAATCTTAAACAGCGCGTAACGCCTCGAGAACGATCGACAAGGAGCATCCGCCTCGCAAATCGACAATCGAGACGAGCCTCTGGTGTACTTTCAGGCGAAACGTCCGGGCCAGATAGCCGTGAATTGCCGAGTGCGGCTTAACCGTTTGTGCAAGGACTGGCGGCATAGTGACGTCCCAAGCACAATTCATGAGATGGCGGGGTCGAAGACTGTGACATCCCTGGGACGCGTGATTTCCGTGCGTGGCTCGCTCGCCCGCGTCGGGCTGACGGCCACGAGCCACATGAGCTATTCCGAGATCCGGGCAACCGTGGGCCGGTTTGTTTGCATCCGCTGCACAAACTCCACAATCGTCGCCATGATCACCGAGGTCAGTTGCGAAAACCTGCCGAGTTCCGACAATTACATCGCCAGCGCCTCGGTCGACCTGCTCGGTGAAATCTTCGGCGGCCCGGAGCGCCAGAAATTTCAGCGCGGCGTCACACATTATCCCACCATCGGCGACGCCGTCGATCTGATCAGCAATCAGGAACTGCGCACGGTCTATGCGCCCCACGGATCGGACCAGATCGATATCGGAACCCTGCAACAGGATTCCTCGGTCGTCGCCTATGTCGATATCGAGGAAATGCTCTCCAAGCATTTTGCGGTGCTTGGGTCCACCGGTGTTGGTAAATCGACCGGCGTGTCGCTGCTGATGAACGAGATCCTGAAATCGCGGCCGAATCTGCGGATCTTCCTGCTCGACGTTCACAACGAGTACGGCCGCTGTTTCGGCGAGCGTGCGCTTGTGCTCAACCCCCGCAATCTCAAGCTTCCGTTCTGGCTGTTCAATTTCGAAGAGATCGTCGACGTTTTGTTCGCCGGCCGGCCAGGCGTCCCCGACGAACTCGACGTTCTCGCCGAGGTCATCCCGGCTGCGAAGGCAACATACAGCCAGTACCAGAATTCCGATCGGGTCGGTCTGAAGCGCCCCGAGCCCAAGTCGGTCGGCTACACCGTCGACACTCCGGTGCCCTATCGTCTCGTCGACCTGATCTCGATGATCGACGAGCGCATGGGCAGGCTCGAGAACCGCGCCTCCCGCATCATCTATCACAAGCTGATCTCGCGCATCGAAGCCGTGCGCAACGATCCGCGCTATGCCTTCATGTTCGACGGCGCCAACCTGGGTGGCGACACCATGGCAGAGGTCATCAGCCATCTGTTCCGCCTGCCATCCAACGGCCGGCCGATGACCGTGATGCAGCTTGCCGGGTTTCCCGCGGAGGTCATCGATTCCGTGGTCTCGGTGCTGTGCCGCATGGCTTTCGACTTCGGGCTGTGGAGCGACGGCGTTTCGCCGCTGTTGTTCGTCTGCGAAGAGGCGCATCGCTATGCCTCGGCTGACCGCAATATCGGCTTTGGGCCGACCCGCAAGGCGGTCTCACGGATCGCCAAGGAAGGCCGCAAATACGGTGTCTATCTCGGGCTCGTCACGCAGCGGCCCGCCGAACTGGACGCCACCATCATCTCCCAGTGCAACACGTTGTTCACGATGCGCCTTGCCAACGAGCGCGACCAGGCGTTGTTGCGCTCGGCGGTCTCGGACGCCGCGGCGAATCTCTTGTCGTTCGTCCCCTCGCTTGGAACCCGCGAAGTGCTGGCCTTCGGCGAAGGCGTGGCACTGCCGACGCGGCTGCGCTTCAAGGAAGTGCCGGTACACCAGCGGCCGCGCAGCGAAGCTACCATTTCGACCGTACCCTCGGTCAGCGCGGGCCACGACACGCATTTCGTCAGCGCCGTACTGGAGCGGTGGCGCGGCGCCACCTCCAATCGCGACGTGCCGAACGATCCGGGCCCCAGCGAGCGTTCGCCGGTGCGCACGGCAGCGGTAGACGCACCCATGCTGCAGCCATCGCTCGGGCTCGATCCGGACCGCTTCTCGCTTTTGAAAAAGCCGCTGCGCTAGTCTATTCGCGCCCGAAGCTAGATACGCTTTGCGCCGCCGCCATCGTCGACTATCTTCCCGCGCAGTCGAACATCTCGCAGCGGGAACTTCGTCATGACTCAGCAGATCAGCCGTTTTGCAATTCCCCCGATCGACAGCTTGCCGGAAGACATCAGGAGCCGGCTGCTCGCAGTGCAGGAAAAATCCGGCTTCATTCCCAACGTCTTCCTCGCGCTTGCCTGCCGTCCGGAGGAATTCCGCGCCTTCTTTGCATATCACGACGCGCTGATGGAGAAGGACGGCGGCCTGACCAAGGCCGAACGGGAGATGATCGTGGTTGCGACCTCGAGCGCCAACCAGTGCCATTATTGCGTGATCGCGCACGGGGCGATCTTGAGAATTCGGGCAAAAAATCCGCTGATCGCAGACCAGATTGCGGTCAACTACCGCAAGGCCGATATCACGCCGCGGCAGCGCGCGATGCTCGATTTCGCCATGAAGGTGAGCACGGCGGCGCATCTGGTTTCGGAAGCGGATTTCGCCGAGATCGCCGGTCACGGGTTCAGCGACGATGACGTCTGGGATATTGCCGCGATCTCCGCGTTCTTTGCGCTGTCCAACCGGATGGCCAACGTCACAGCGATGCGTCCGAACGATGAATTCTACATGATGGGCCGCCTGCCGAAGTAAGAGCAAGACAGCGCGCCGCTAATCATCCGAAGCGGGCCCGCACCAGCCGGGCAGATAGATCGCCTCGTTGCTTTTGGCGAGATCCAAGGCCTTCTCGAGCGCCTTGTCGAAATCGCGGTCCACGCTTTTGCGTCCCATTCTGCGGCGCAGGAAGTCCGCCCACAGAAACTCGCTGAACGGCGTCGTATCTTTGGCAAAACCGCCGATCCGCCTGAGTTCGCCGGCGAGGCTGCGGAACGGATCGTCCTTCAGGTCGGCGACCGTCTTCGGAATGTCGCTGTAGTGTCGACGTTCGCCCTTGGCATTATAGGGATAGACCCATTTGCGGTCGTCGAGCACGACCCAGAACGCGTCGCGGTCGACCATGGTGAGGTCTGCGACGACCGCCACGAGAATGTCTTGTACGCCCTCATCGTGAAGCGCCCGCGCCAAATGGTGATGATCGATCACATAAAAACGCTCATCGGGTCCGTGAACCACAGGGATCATATGTCGGCCAAGAAGCTCCTGCTGCTTTTTCTTGGATTTGTGCTCCCGCCAGCGCTGGCGCTTTTCCTTCACCTCCCTCATTCCCACGGTCATCTGGGTCGGACGCAGCGAAAGAATTGGAATGGGGTGAACGATGGGTTCCCGCGCGCTCGCCATGGCTAGAAATCCCTCTATTTATTGTGAAAAATGTTCTTGCAATCCGCATGATTATGGCATGATGCGGGTTCCGATCAATTGCCTTCGCCCGCACGCGGACGGCAAAAGCGGCTTTGCGTCCGCTCACATCCTTCACTATTGGAGAACGCATGATCCGGCTCACTAGTGGAGTGGATTTGACATTCGCTGCCCGCCTGGCCGCGAGTCCGCAGGCGGATGTCAGATCTTAAAACTGCAATAGAATCCTGTATTTGTGGGTGGTTTTTTAATTCTAACATTCGCAAAAGTATCCGCGGCAATGGGAAGCGAATGTTAGAATCAGACCACCGACTGCTTCCCGGCTGAATCGAACATCGGGTGTCACAGGCAATGATCTTCAGGGGCCTGAGCGAATGGATGTCAAAGGCACGCGTAGTCCGTTTCGGCGATCGTGAGATTATCGCGGAAGGTCTTCGTCTGAACTTCTGGGCCGATATCAGCCATCGCTGCATGACGGCCTCATGGCCGGCTTTCATCGGCGGCGCGGCGCTGGTGTTTGTCGCCTTCAACGCGGTTTTTGCGCTGCTCTATTGGTTGGGCGATCAACCAGTCTCGAACGTACCGGGCGGTGCGTACATCGACTATCTCTATTTCAGTATCGAGACCCTTTCGACCGCCGGTTACGGCGACATGCACCCGCAGACCCATTACGGACATTTCATCGCCACCGTCGAGTTGTTCACGGGGATCTTTTCGATGTCGCTGATGACGGGGTTGATCTTCGCCCGCTTCGCGCGACCGAATGCCCGGCTGCTGTTCGCCGAAAATCCGGTCGTTTCAAATTATGAGGGCAAGCCGACCCTGATGGTTCGCTTTGTCAACGAACGCCATAACATCATCGGTAACGCCAACGCAAAGCTCTGGCTGCTTCGTAACGTCGTCAGCCAAGAAGGCCAAACCCAGCGAAGATTCTATGAGCTGCCGCTGTTGCGAAACGAACACCCGGCGCTGGCGCTGAGCTGGACGCTCTACCATGTCCTCGACGAAAAAAGCCCGCTTTACGGGCTCGATGCGGACGCCATCGGCGCCATAAAGGCATCACTTGTGGTTGTGGTGACCGGATATGATGTCGTTGCGGCCCAGACTATCCATGCGAGACGGTCTTACGATCATACCGACATCCGATTTGGCAGGCATTATGCCAATATTCTTGATGATCTCGACGATGGCCGGCTTCGAATCAACTACGCCAGGTTTCATGAGACTTTGGACGGATAGGGTCGTTCGGTTTCAACATTTTCTGGGAGAGCCGAAGCGAGCATGCTAGACAGGAGTAGAAATCCCCGGAGCTGGTTGCCGTGAAGACCCAGCGGCCCATCGTTTCAGTCCCTTCGGACGAAGAGCACCGCGTGCTCCAATTCCGGCCGCGCACGGCGATGCCAGCGGGCCAGCACCGAAATCCCAATGAAGCGGTGCGCAAGCTCGAGGTAGCCAAAGATCTGTCTCGCTACGAGCGCGAGCAGGAAGAACCAGACGATTTTCGGCATCGCATGCTGGCCAATATTGCAGCGTTTGCCTTCACCATGGCGCTCCTGGCCGTCGGTATCTGGCTTGCCATAAGCATATCCCATCTGCGCAGAACCCAGGATTGCGTCCTGATGGGACGCCACGACTGCGTCCAGATCTTTCCGCCGCACCCCTGAGCGCGATCCGGCCCGAAGGGAAGCGCTTCCTGAGGTCGGAACCGGTTTTTCCCGCTGACAAACGCCGGCATGTTTTCCTTCGAAACCGGGAGTGCCAGGTACCGCCCGCCTCCATTGAACTCGGGGCGCCGCTCCGATATACGGGCACTCGGCTCCGGGTGGTGGATCAGGGCAATTGCGGGACGCAGCCGCCGCCTCCCCATGGTTCCGGAATTTATCTTCAATTTATCAAAGGCTTAATGATGTCCTCCACATTCGATCAGGTCGCAACGATCATCGCTGAAACCTGCGACATCCCGCGCGACACGATCACGCCAGAGAGCCACGCGATCGATGACCTCGGGATCGACAGCCTCGATTTCCTCGACATTGCCTTTGCGATCGACAAGGCTTTCGGGATCAAATTGCCGCTGGAAAAGTGGACCCAGGAAGTCAACGACGGCAAAGCGACCACCGAACAATATTTCGTCCTGAAAAACCTCGCCGCCCGCATCGACGAATTGGTCGCGGCCAAGGGCGCCAGCGCCTAATCGCGCGACGATGCAGCTCGAATATTTCCACCTGATCGATCGCATCGTCGACCTCGATATCGGCGAGAAGAAGATTGTCGTCGAAGCGCAGGTTCCGCAGCACAGCACGATTTTCGAGGGCCACTTCCCCGGCTACCCCTTGATGCCGGGCGTGTTGCTGATTGAGTCGATGGCACAAGCCTCCGGCTGGCTCTTGCTTGGCTTGCTCAAGTTCGAGCGCATGCCGATCCTCGCCGCCGTCAAGGAAGCCAAGGTGCGCGGTTCGGTTTTCCCGGGCGACCTCATCACGATCGAGGCCGGCCTCAGCCACGAAGGCTCGGGCTTTGCCGTGACGGAAGCGAAGATCCGCGTCGGCGGCAAACTTCGCGCCAACTCGACGCTCACTTTCACCCTGATCCCCTTCCCCAACCCGGATATGCGCGGATACATGAACTCGGTGGCCGAACGCGTCGGATTTCCGCAACAGGCCATCGCCCCATGACCGAAAAGAAAGCTTCGACCGAGGTCTGGATCACCGGAATCGGTCTTGCGACTTCGCTTGGCGAGGGTCTGGATGCACATTGGGAAGCGCTCAATGAGCGCCGAATCAGCGTCGACGAGAAGGGTTTTGCGCCCTACATCGTCCATCCCTGGAAAACGGTGAACCTCGACACCCAGATTCCCAAAAAAGGCGATCAACGCCAGATGGAAGCCTGGCAGCGAATTGGCACCTACGCCGCAGGGCTCGCGTTGGAGTCGGCCGGCGTCAAGGGCAACCAGGAAATCCTGGCGCGGATGGACATGATTGTCGCCGCCGGCGGCGGCGAGCGCGATCTCACCGTCGATTCCAACATCCTGAATCTGGAGGCGAAAGGCAATTCGGCGCCCGGCTTTCTCAACGAGCGGTTGATGAACGACCTGCGTCCGACGCTGTTTCTGGCGCAGCTTTCCAATCTTCTCGCCGGCAACATTGCGATCGTGCACGGCGTGACCGGATCGTCGCGAACCTTCATGGGCGAAGAAGCCGCGGGCGTTGATGCGGCAAGGATCGCGCTCGCCCGCATTGCAGCCGGCCAAAGCGACATCGCGCTGATCGGCGGATCGCAAAACGGTGAGCGCAAGGATCTCCTGGTTCTCTATGAGTTCGGCGGCTTCAATCTCAAGGGCAGGTTCGTTCCCGTTTGGGCACGAAGCGACAGGCCCGGCTTTGCGCTGGGATCAGGTGGCGCGTTCCTGGTCATCGAGTCGAGGGCGCACGCAGAGGCGCGTGGGGCAAAACCGTTTGCACGCCTGACCAACGTCGTCGCCGACCTGGCGCGCCGCAAACACTCCGGAGAGATTGCCTCAACGCTCGAAAAGCTTTGGTCGAAGCTCGGCAAGCTCGGGGACAACGGCGCCATCATCACAGGTGCGACCGGGGTCGAACCCGTCACCTCCGAAGAGCGCGCCTTCCTTGCTGCGCATCCTTCTTTTCCGGTGCGCGCCAGTGGAACGTCGTTCGGCCATACGATGGAGGCGCAATTTCCGCTCGGATTGGCGCTGGCGGCGCTTTCGCTCTCGCGCGGCGCGCTGTTTCGCGCCAACGATCCCACCGGACTGGAGGTTGAAATGTCCTCTCCGCCGTCCCAAATTGTCGTCATCGCTGCGGGTCATTGGCGGGGCGAAGGCATGGCGTTGGTCGAAGCGATCTAGTGGCGGCGAACGTCATCACTGCATTAGTGCCCACTTTCCGAAGTTCGTGTTACATTGCGGTACCCACTCTCACGAACTTCGGAAAGTCCTGGGCACTAGCAAACATATTGATTCTAGCGCCGCTTTTCTATTGAAGTTCCTGGATCGAATTCGCCGCTTGTGGCGCAGGGACTTCAAATAGGCGGCACTAGTTTCCGAATTCCGAAACTCGTACTATTCGCTACTCACGAACGCCACTTACGGGGGACAGCATGCCAGCTACGCGCGACAAGTTCGGAAGGCCGATCGTCGTCGTCACCGGAATGGGTGTCGTGACTTCGCTGGGATCGGGCAAGGCCGACAACTGGAAGAAGCTCACCGCAGGTGAGTCCGGCATCCGCACCATCACGCGCTTTCCCATCGAGGGGCTGAAGACGACCATGGCCGGCGCGGTCGATTTCATTCCCGTCGAGCCGTTCTCGTCGACCGACCTTTCCGAGCGGCTCGGAGAACTCGTCGCCGAGGAAGCCATTGCGCAGGCTGGCATCGGCAGCAAAGGCGATTTTCCCGGCCCGCTTTTTCTCGCGGTCGCCCCCGTCGAGGTCGAATGGCCGCAGCGCCAGGAACTCGGGCGCGCGATCGGACCGGAGACCGAAGTCGATTACGATGCCATGCTGCGGGTGAGCGGCGGCGGGCGGTATACGCAATATCACCGGCGGTTCCTGTTCGGCTCGGTGGCCGACTATCTCGCCGAAAGGTTCGGCACCAAGGGCTCGCCGATTTCATTGTCTACCGCGTGCGCCTCCGGCGCCAGTGCCATTCAGCTTGGCGTCGAAGCCATTCGTCGCGGTGAAGCGGACGCCACGCTTTGCGTTGCGACCGACGGCTCCGTCAATCCGGAAGCATTGGTGCGGTTCTCGCTGTTGTCGGCGTTGTCGACACAAAACGATCCGCCGCAAGCCGCGGCCCGGCCGTTTTCGAAGAACCGCGACGGATTCGTCATGGCCGAGGGTGCCGGCGCCCTCGTCCTGGAAAGCCTTGAGGCCGCAACCGCGCGCGGCGCGACCATTCTCGGCGTGGTTGCGGGCTGCGGGGAGCTGGCGGACTCCTTCCATCGCACCCGATCAAGTCCCGACGGCAAGCCGATCATCGGCTGCGTCCGCAACGCATTGTCGGACGCCGGCCTTGAGTCCGACCAGATCGACTACATCAATGCCCATGGTACCGGCACGCCCGAGAACGACAAAATGGAGTATCTCGGCATCTCCTCCGTTTTCGGCGAACGAGCCAGGCAAATACCAGTGTCGTCGAACAAATCGATGGTCGGACACACCCTCTCCGCGGCAGGTGCCGTGGAAGCCGTGTTCTCGCTGCTCACCCTCGAACATCAACGTATTCCGCCGACCATCAATTACGAGATCCCGGATCCGGCAATTCCCTTCGACGTGGTGCCCAACAAGGCGCGCGACGCAAGCGTCACCACCGTGATGTCGAATTCGTTCGGTTTTGGCGGCCAGAACGCTGCGCTGATCCTGACCCGTGAACCGGCTTAGCCCGGCCGATCCGTCCCGTGCTGAAGCGCGCGGAAGGCCGCAAAGCATCGGACAAAATCGTCGTTGGTCGCTGATGCACCCTCTGCTGCTTCGCGCCAAAGCCCGCCTTCGCGACGCGACCAAGCCGATCGGAGACGCGGCGGTGGGCGCTCTCACCATCTCGCTCCTGCGAACCACCCGCTGGTTCGACCCCATCAAGACTGCGAATCTGTTCGGGCGGGTCGCGCGCCTGATCGGACCGTTGACGCGCGAGCAACGCATCGGTCGCGCCAACCTGACCGCCGCTTTTCCGGAAAAATCATCGCAAGAGATCGAGGCCATTCTCGCCGGCGTATGGGATAATCTGGGCCGCCTTGGCGCCGAATTCGCCCATCTCGATCACATCTGGGAGCACGATCCCGCCTTCCCCGAAAAAAGCCGGATCGAAATCCTGCCGCCCACCCACGAGCTGTTTGCGCAGCTTCGCCTCGACGGCAAGCCTGCATTGATCTTTGCCGGCCATCTCGGCAATTGGGAGCTGCCGGCGGTAGCCGCGGTGGCGCATGGGCTCGATGCGGCGATCCTTTTTCGCCGGCCCAACAGCGCTTCCGCCAACAAAATCATCGAAGAATTGCGTGCGGTTAAAATGGGAACGTTGATTCCTGCCGGACGCGACGCCCCGATCAAGCTCGCGGAAGCCCTGCGCAACGGTCAACATGTGGCGATCCTGGTCGACCAGTATTTTTCCAATGGCGTCGACGTCACGTTTTTCGGCCGCAAGACCAAAGCCAATCCGATACTCGCGCGCCTGTTGCGGCAGATCGAATGCCCCGTGCATGGGGTGCGGATCATTCGCCTGCCAGGTCATCGCTTCCGTGCCGAACTCTCCGACGAAGTGAAGCCGGTGCGCGACGCCTCGGGGCAAATCGACGTTCAGGGCACGATGCAGGTGATCACCTCGGTGATCGAGGGCTGGATTCGCGAGTATCCCGATCAGTGGCTGTGGCTGCACCGCCGCTGGCGATAAACTCTACCCCGCGACGAAGCTTTGCTCCCTCTCGATTTGGGAGAGGGCGGGTATGAGGGGCTGCGGGCTTGCGCGGAGAAATGGCCAATAGCCCTCTCGCCCAAGTTGCCAACAAGACTTCCAGTTTGAAACGCCTTGAATTCAGCGGCCCGTCTTCACTTTGGTCCAAAGCCGGTTGATGATGCGCTGTGTCGCCGGATCGCGCGCGGTGATCACGAACAGTTTTGCAAGCGTGGCCCGGTCTGGATAGATATTCTTGTCATTAAGAATTTTCGGATCGACGAACTTCTGGCTTGCCAGATTGCCATTGGCGTAAGACAGAAAATTCGAATTCTTCGCCGCTATCTCGGGTCGATAAAGATAGTTGATCAATTCATAGGCTTCGCTGACATTTTTGGCGTCGGCTGGAACTGCAAGATTGTCGAAGAACATCTGGGCGCCCTCTTTCGGGATGGCATAGCCGATCTCGATGCCGTTATTTGCTTCGGCAGCACGGCTTCTTGCCTGCATGATGTCGCCGGACCAACCCACGACAAGGCAAATCTCGCCGGTGGCGAGCGCGCTCAGATATTCGGAGGAATGAAACTTGCGAACTGCGGGGCGGATTTTGACCAGGAGTTCGGCTGCCTTTTCCAGATCGGCCTGCCTGGTCGAGTTCGGGTCCAGCCCCAGATAGCTCAAGGCGGCAGGGAAAATGTCGTCGGCCGAATCCAGCATGTGGACGCCACAATCCCTGAATTTTTCAAGATTCTCGGGCTTGAACACCATGTCCCAGCTGTCGATCCTGGCATCTGCCCCAAGGATCTTCTGCGCCATCTTGACATTGTAGCCGATGCCGGTCGTGCCCCACATGTAATTGGCGGCGTATTGATTGCCGGGATCGTAGACGGCGAGACGCTCTGTCACTACCGGCCAGGCATTGGCGAGATTCGGCAGCCTCGACTTGTCGAGTTTCTGGAACACACCGGCCTTGATCTGGCGTTGCAGGAAATAGGCCGTGGGAACGACGACATCGTAGCCGGATTTTCCGGCGAGCAAGCGGGTCTCCAGCGTTTCGTTGGCATCGAACGTGTCGTAGACGACCTTGATGCCGGTTTGCCGGGTGAAGTCCTCGAGCACTCCCGGCGCCATATAGTTCGACCAGTTGTAGAAGTTGACCGTTCGCTCTTCTGCCCTTGCGGACAACACAGGCAACGCAATCGCTGCGGCAATCGCGACGGCATATCGGATGCAGCTCAGCTCACGCAAATGTCGCGGCCCGCTCACCTGCGGTGCACCGCATCCGACAAACGCTCCAGCGCGGTGTCGAGGGTTGCATCCTTCTTGGCAAAACAGAACCGCACGACCGTCGTGACGGGATCTTTTTCGTAAAACGCCGATACCGGGATCGCCGCAACCTTGTAATCGGTGACAATGCGCCTGCAGAATGCCTCGTCGGTCTCGTTGAGACCCAGTGGCGACAGGTCGACCGTGAGGAAATAAGTGCCTTGGGAGCGGAGGACCGGAAAGCCGATGCTCTCCAAGCCCTCGGTGAGGCGATCGCGGCTGCGCGCCAGGTCCTTGCGCATCTGGTGAAAATATTCCGCCGGCTTGCCGAGCCCATAGGCGACCGCGGCCTGGAGATTGGGCGCGGTGGTAAAGGTCAGGAACTGATGCACCTTGGCCGCGACGCGCAACAGCGGTGGCGCGGCGCAGACGAATCCGATCTTCCAGCCGGTCAAGGAAAAGATCTTGCCGGCGGAGCCGACCTTGATCGTGCGATCACGCATTCCAGGCATGGTGATGAGAGGAATGTGCTCGCGGCTGTCAAAGATCACGTGCTCCCAGACTTCGTCACAGATCGCGATGGTATCGAACGCCTGACAGAACCTCGCCAGCAATTCCAGATCCTCGCGCGGATAGACTACCGCCGCGGGGTTGAGTGGATTGTTGAACAGGACTGCCTTGGTCTTGTGGTTGAAGACGCCGCTCAGCGCCTCTTCCGTCAACCGCCAATGCGGCGGCTCAAGGCGCACCAGCCGCGGGATCCCACCGGCCTGGCGAATGATCGGAAGATAGGAATCGTACACCGGCTGGAACACGACCACCTCGTCCCCCGGCTCGACCACCGCGAGAATCGATGACGTCAGCGCCTCGGTGCCGCCCGACGTGACCATCACCTCGCTCATTGGATCGAGACTGATGCGGTGCCAGCGCTCATAATGAGCCGCAATCGCCTGCCGCAACTCGGGAATACCCATCATCGACGGGTACTGGTTGTAGCCATTCACCACGGCGTCGGCGGCGGCGCGGCGGATGTCTTCCGGTCCGGGGTCATCCGGAAAACCCTGACCGAGATTGATCGCGTTATTGTCGCGGGCGAGCTGCGACATCGCCTCGAAGATCGTGACGGGCAGGTCCGCAAACACCTTGTTCATGGAAGTCATGGGAATCATCAGCCGCCGGACTTCGTCGGCAGACCCGCCGCCTTCCAGGCCAGTATTCCACCCGCCAGATGCTTGTCGTAAGCAAAACCCCCCGCTTGTGCCGCGAGCGAGGCCGTCACAGACCGCTTGCCGGAACGGCACGCAAAAACCACTTGCTTGCCTTGCGGATCGGGAATGCCTTTCGGATCGAAGCTCGACAGGGGAACCATGACGGCGCCGGGATAGGCTTCCACGGCCACTTCGTTGGGCTCGCGGACATCGACCAGCAGGTAGCGGCCTTCGGCCATCCCCTGCGACACTTCCAGCGGTGTCAAATCGTGAACTCGGTACTCCTGATCCGCCACGCAAATCCTCCTGGCCCTTCGACCCGACCTGCCCGTCTCTTAGCGGCTAATCACGCGAGAGCAAGCCAATTCCGCGGGCACCATAAGGCTGGGTGGGTTTCGGCGCCAAGGTCTTTCTTGGGCCACGACATCAGGCAGCGCTTCGCGGCGAGATTGGCCGGCCTAGATGGTCACCTGCGTACCAACCTCGACCACCCGTCCGCTCGGGATCTGGAAATAGTCGGTCGCATCATTGGCGGTCCGGCTGAGTGCGATGAACAGGTGATCCTGCCAGCGCGGCATTCCGGAATGCGCGGCGGGCTTGAGCGCGCGGCGCGAGAGAAAGAACGAGGTCGACATGATATCGAACTGCCAGCCGAGCTTTCGCGCGATCGCCAATGCCTTCGGTACGTTCGGCGATTCCATGAAGCCGAACCGCAGCGCTACCTTGGTGAAGGTGTTGCTGACCTGCTCCAGCCTTACCCGCTCGGACGGATCGACGCGCGGGGTAGCCGCAGTCTCGATGGTCAAAATGACGTTCTTCTCATGCAGCACCTTGTAGTGCTTGAGGCTGTGCATGAGCGCGGTCGGCGCGCTCGCCGGATCGCTGGTCAGAAAAACGGCGGTGCCCGAGACCCGCTGCGGCGGCCGCTTTTCCAGCATCGCCACCAATTCGGCGAGCGGAAACTCCAGCTTGCGCGATTTCTCGAACAACAGCTTGCTGCCGCGCCGCCAGGTGTACATCAGAAGCATCACGACGGCGCCGAGCGCCAGGGGCACCCAGCCGCCTTCCAGCACCTTGAGCAGGTTCGCGGCAAGGAACGTCAGATCGAGAAACAAAAACGGCGCCATCAGCGCCGCAGCCGCGAACGGCGACCAATTCCATACGCGCCAGATGACGACGAAGCCCATCATGCCCGTGACCACCATCGTGCCGGTCACCGCTATGCCGTAAGCCGAGGCCAGCGCGCTGGACGACCGGAACATCAACACCAGCAGCATCACGGCGACAAATAGCAACGTGTTGATGCGCGGAATGTAGATCTGGCCGAAATGGGCTTCCGAGGTGTGACGGATTTCGAACCTCGGCAAAAGCCCAAGCTGTATCGCCTGACGCGTCAGCGAATAGGCGCCGGTGATCACGGCCTGGCTCGCAATCACGGTCGCCACCGTCGCAAGCGCAACCATCGGGATCAATGCCCAATCGGGAAACATCAGGAAGAACGGGTTCTCGATCGCCTTCGGGTCAGCAATCACCAGAGCGCCCTGTCCGAGGTAATTCAGCGCCAGCGACGGCAATACGATGAAAAGCCAGGCGGTCTGGATCGGCCGCTTGCCGAAATGCCCAAGGTCGGCATACAGCGCTTCGGCGCCGGTGACGGCGAGAAACACGGCGCCCAGCGTAACGAAGCCGATGATGCCGTGATGAAGCATGAACGAGACGGCCAGCATCGGGTTGAAGGCCAGGAAGATTTCCGGATGTTGCATCACCGGAATGATCGCCCCGATGGCGATGACGGCGAACCAGATGGTCATCACCGGTCCAAAGAAGGCCGCCACACCCGCGGTGCCGCGCGCCTGCGCCGCAAACAGTGCGAGCAGAATGAGTACTGTCAGCGGCACCACATAGGGTTCGAACGTCGCCGTGACCAGCTTGATACCTTCGATCGCTGAAAGCACCGACAGCGCCGGCGTGATCACCGCATCGCCGTAAAAAAGTGCACCGCTCACGATCCCGAGCAGGACGATGGTGGCAGCACCCTTGGTCACCGCGCGCTGCGCAAGCGCCATCAGGGCCAGGGTTCCGCCTTCGCCATGGTTATCGGCGCGAAGCAGGATCAGCACATATTTGAGCGTCACCACGATGATCAGCGCCCAGAGGATCAGCGATACCACGCCAAGCACCGCCTCGGGCTCGGCGACGCCGGACGTTCCGCTCGCCGCAACCACGGCTTCGCGCAGGGCGTAAAGCGGGCTGGTTCCGATGTCGCCATAGACGACGCCAATGCAACCGATCAGGAGGGCTTTGAAGCTCGCGGTGGAATGGGCTTCCCCATGCCCATTGGCCGCCGTGGGTTCCGCGGCGGGAGTTGCAACGTCACTTGTCATGGAAGTGGGGGCCTCAAACGTGCTTCATCGCACCACAGCAAAGCGGGGCGGCTTATAGCCCTGCGCGCAAAGCATAGCATAGCCGATTTTGAGCCAGAGCCATGCAAAAAAGCATGGCAGTTCCTGGAATACATGGCCCGGGTTAAATAGTGACCTGGGTGCCGACCTCCACCACCCGCCCTGTGGGAATCTGAAAATAATCGGTGGCGTCGTTGGCCGATCTGCTCATTGCAATGAACAGGTGATCCTGCCATCGCGGCATTCCCGACTGCGAGGAAGGTTTGAGCGCGCGGCGGGATACGAAGAACGACGTCGACATGATGTCGAATTGCCAGCCGAGCTTTCGCGCGATCACCAGCGCCTTTGGCACGTTCGGGGATTCCATGAAGCCGAAGCGGAGGCGAACTTTCGCAAATCTCTCGCTGACGGTTTCCATCCGGACGCGTTCGGCCGGGTCGACGCGCGGCGTCTGGGCGGTTTCGATTGTCAGGATGACGTTATGTTCGTGAAGCACCTTGTTATGCTTGAGATTGTGCAATAACGCGGTGGGCACGAAATTCGGATCGCTGGTCAAGAAAACAGCCGTGCCCTTGACGATGTGGGGAGGACGCTTTTCGAGCGTCTTGATCAAATCCTTCAGCGGAACTTCGATGCGCCGGGTCTTGATCATCAGGATTGCCGTGCCCCGACGCCAGGTCCAGATCAGGATTGCCATCGCAAGACCGAACAGTAGCGGCACCCACGCGCCCTCAAGCAGTTTCAACAGATTGGCGCTGAAGAACGTCAGATCGACAACGACAAATGGCACGATCAGGGCAGCGGCCGTGGCCGCGCGCCAGCCCCACAATTTCCAGATCACCACGAAACCCATGATGCCGTCGGCGACCATAGTGGTGGAAACGGCAATGCCATAGGCCGAGGCCAGGCCGCTTGACGTGCGAAAGAGCAAGACAAGCAGCAAAACACCGATCAACAACAGGCGATTTACCCGCGGCAGATATATCTGCCCGGCATGTGCCTCCGAGGTGTAACGGACTTCGAAGCGCGGCAACAGGCCGAGTTGCACCGCCTGGCGGGTCAGCGAATACGCTCCCGTAATCACCGCCTGGCTCGCAATCACCGTCGCCGCGGTCGCAAGAGCGACCAATGGCAGCAACAGTATGTCCGGGACCATGCGGTAGAAGGAGTTTTCGATCGCAGCTGGATCGGAAAGCACGAGCGCGCCCTGACCGAAATAGTTGATCAGGAGCGACGGCAGAATGAAATAGAGCCAGGCCGCCTGAATTGGCTTGCGACCGAAATGGCCGAGATCGGCGTAGAGCGCCTCGCCGCCGGTGACGGCCAGAAATACCGCACCCAGCGTCACCAGGCCGATCGTCCCGTGGGACAGTAGAAACTGAACGGCGTACCACGGATTGATCGCGGCCAGCACCGATGGATCGTCGCTGATATGAACCAGCCCCATCGCGGCAAGCGATGAAAACCAGACGACCATGACCGGTCCGAAGGCCGATGCGACGCGCGCTGTGCCGCTGCTTTGAACCGCAAACAGCACGACCAGGATGAAGACCGTTAGCGGCACCACAAAATGCTCGAGCGCCGGCGTGGCGAGCTTGAGGCCTTCGACCGCGGACAACACCGATATGGCCGGCGTGATCATGGAATCGCCGATGAACATCGAGGCACCGACCACGCCGAGCGCGAGCAATGGCCAGCTCCTGCGGCCGAGTGCGCGCTGGCCCAGCGCCATCAGCGAAAGCGTGCCGCCCTCACCATTATTGTCGGCGCGCAGCAATAGCAGCACGTATTTCGCGGTAACGACGATCAGAAGGGCCCACAGGATCAGCGAGAGCACCCCGAGCACGATGATGCGGGTGACCGGCTCGCCTTGCGCTGCACCGGCGACGGCTTCGCGAAATGCATAAAGCGGCGAGGTTCCGATGTCGCCAAACACCACACCGATACTTCCCAGCGTCAGTGCCCAAAAGCCAGTCGTGACCGGCCCCTCATGGGCTTCGGTGGATGTGACGCTATCGACCATATGACGGAAAAGCGCTCTATCGGTGGGGTTGATCCGGCCAGCTATCGACCTTGCACGAAGATCGTCAACATCTGCAGCTTAGCACCGAGGGCCGCCGCTGCACGTCGCCAAACGTTGTGCCTGGCTGCCAGCAAACAAGGTAACATGGTATTGAGATTATGGCTTCAGATCGGGCGGAAGCGGCGGATCTTCACGCATCAAGGTGATGGTGACGCGACGGTTGGCTGACAGCGATGGATCGTCGGGAAACAGCGGTTGATTGTCGGCCTTACCCGAGACGGCAAAAATATGCGCGGGCGGCAGGCCTTCGCGCTCGAGGATTTGTCGGACCGCGTTTGCCCGGTCCGCCGAGAGATCGAAGGCTCCATAATCGCTTTTTGACGGCACATAGCCGGCTGCGGTGTGACCGGCGATCGATATCCGCAGCGGCGTCGCCTTGAGAGGACCGGCCAGCTTCTGTACCAGTCGACGCGTCCGTTCATAAGGCACTTTCGACCCGTCGGGGAACATCGAGCGACCATCCTGATCGACGATTTCGAGATTGAGGCCCTCTTTGGTCTCCTCAAACATGATGTGCTTGGAGATTTCGGTCAGCTCCGGCATGTCCTGCAATGCCTGCCGCAGCGAGGCTGAGGCCAGCGCGAATTCCCGGTCGATCTTGAGCCGGGCGCCGGCGGTCCGGCTGCGTTCCTGCTGGTCGGGGGTCGGCGTGTTGGAGGATTCCTCCGGTGGGATATGGTCGATGTTCTTCAGCTTCGGTCGGGTCGGCAGGCCGTCGGATTCGATGATGCCAGCGTAGCGCGCCTCGGTCTGCACGCCGAAAGCCTCGCGCATCGAACCGGCGACAATCTTGAGCTTGTTGTTGTCCATGGTGGAGAACGCGACGAGCATCACGAAGAAACTCATCATCAAACCCATGAGGTCGGCGAAGGTCACGAACCAGCCGTGTCCTCCGGTATGTGCGGCGCCGCGTTTTTTCTTGGCCATGATCGATCTTCCGGCCCGAGATCCGCCGCCTAGGCCGGAACCGGTTCACCGTCTTCGTGACGATGCTTCTCCGGCAGGTAAGCCAGCAGCATTTCACGCACCAAAGTCGGGCTCTTGGAATCCCTGATCATCAGGATGCCGTCGATGATCAGGGTACGGTTGGTCTCTTCATCGAGCAGCTTGCCGTGCAGCTTGTCGGCGATCGGCAAGCAAAACAGGTTGGCGACGACCGCGCCGTAAAGCGTCGCCAGCAGAGCGGTGGCCATGAACGGGCCGAGCTTCGACGGATCGGTCATATTGGCAAACATCTGCACCATGCCGATCAGCGTTCCGATCATGCCGAAGGCTGGCGCGCAATCGCCGATGGCGCGATAGATCTTGCTGCCTTCGTCGAGATGCATGAGGAAATTGTCGCGATCGCGTTCGAGATTGTCGCGGATGAATTCGAGGTCGTAACCGTCGGCGACGTAGCGGATTCCCTTGGCGAGGAACGGCTCGTCGGTCTCCACCTTTTCCAGGCCCACCGGTCCCTGCTTGCGGGAGATTTCGGCGATGCGGGCGAGTTCGTCGACGAGCTCGCGCGCCGAAAGCCTGCTCATCGTGAAGGCAAATTTTGCTCCCAGCGGCAGACCATGGAGCATCACGCCGAGCGGAAAACGGATCATGGTGGCGGCGATCGAACCGCCAAAGATGATGATGATCGCGTGTTCGGAGACAAACAAGTGCAGGTCGCCTCCCAGGAGCATCATTGTCACGACGACGATGATACCGGAGACAAGCCCGGCGCCGGTCATAATATCCATGGGAGACTCCAAACGCGCACGCGAACCCACCGGCCTTTCTGGACGGTGACGCAGCCCAATACCGGACCGCGCAGCACAAACCCTACGTCGGGCGCCATTAAAGAGGCGTAAAGGTTAAGCCGTTTTGCAACGAGCCGGCGAGTTCGTCACGGAGTCGTGCTTTGGCAGACCCCGCAAATCGGCTCATCGGGCGAGCAGTCCGAAGCGGGCAGCAACACTCTGCTAACCATAATCTTCGCCGTCATCACTCGCCAACCCGCGGGCCAAGCGATGGCGCGGAACGCCAGCGCAGTCGGCAGCACCAATCACGTTTGCGCTCGTCAGTGGATTTCGGCGGAACGCTTCAGGGCCTCTTTCAGCTTCTCGAGGCTGAAATCCTTCGATCGCGCGATCTCTAGAATCGGGGTCTCTCGACGACCGCAGAGTTCGGCAGCTTCAGGAATTTTCGCGGCAAGCTCGGATGGGATCACGATAGCTCCATGCCGATCGGCATGAATGAGATCGTCGGAGCGAACCGTCATCCCGGCGACGCGCACCTCGCCACCGAAGTTTTCGGCATGAACCCAGGCGTGCGACGGGCCGATCGATCCGGCAAGCGCCTGGAAGCCCGCTGCCCATTGTGGAATATCGCGAATGGAGCCGTCGGTGATGACGCCGAGGCAGCCGAGGGCCTTGTGGACGTTACTTTGCACCTCGCCCCAGAAGGCGCCGTAACCGACGTCCGGACCATCGATGTCCTGGATAACGGTGATGCGCGGCCCAAGGCCGGTCCCGATATATTCGTAGTAGGCGATCCGCCGCC
>Ga0306926_10001833_pt1 | contig 21268 bp, 21 predicted proteins | sample flu12Cox44000178_FD_203759 | JGI IMG/M metagenome (GOLD analysis project Ga0306926, IMG submission 203759) | Lab enrichment of tropical soil microbial communities from Luquillo Experimental Forest, Puerto Rico - flux8day.12C.oxic.44.000.178 (v2)... | ecosystem: Environmental > Terrestrial >...
GGTCCCCGCAGGGCCCGTGAGCTTCTCCACGCGCAGGGTCTCCCCTTCCGCGACGCGGTACTGCTTACCTCCAGACGAGATGACGGCGTACATCTGACCAAGTGCCTCCCGGCGAGCGGCGTAGTTTAGAGAGGGGCGCCCGCTTGTCAAGCGCCTAAGCGCCTTTAGGCGCCGAGCAGGCGCCGCAGGATCTCGTTGACTGCCTTGGGGTTCCCCTTGCCGCCGGTCTCCTTCATCACCGCCCCCACGAAGAAGCCGATGAGCTTGGGGCTGGACTTGAAACGGGCGGCCTCGTCCGGGTGGGCGGCCACCACCTTCTTGCACGCCTCCTCGAGCGCACCGCCGTCGGAGACCTGGGCCAGCCCCTCGGCCGCGACCAGGTCGGCCGCGGTGCGGCGCTCGGTCCACATGCGCGTGAACACGTCCTTGGCGAGCTTGCCGGAGAGCGTCCCGTCCTCCACGAGCTTGACCAGGTCGGCGAGCGCTCTGGGGGGCACCGGGAGATCGGCCGCGCCCAGCTTGCGCGGGTCGTCCACCCGGGCGAGCACCTCGTTGATGACCCAGTTGGCGGCCCGCTTGGCGGGCGCGCCGGCGGCGACGACCGCGTCGAAATAAGCGGCGATCTCCCCTTCGGAGACCAGCACGCCGGCGTCCTGGGGCGTGAGGCCCACGGGCCCGCTGTAACGGGTGAAGCGATCCTCGGGCAGCTCCGGGAGGCCCGCGCGCAGGCGGGCGAGCTCGCCGTCGCTGACGACGAGGGGCGGCAGGTCCGGCTCCGGGAAGTAACGGTAGTCGTGGGCGTGCTCCTTCGAGCGCATCGCCTGCGTCACGCCGCGCGCCGCGTCCCAGAGCCGCGTCTCCTGCGCGATCCGCTCGCCGCGGTCGAGCAGCGCCGCCTGGCGCTTCACCTCGTGCTCGATGGCGTCGCGCACGTTCTTGAACGAGTTCATGTTCTTGATCTCGGTCTTGGTGCCGAACACGGTCGCGCCGCGCAGCCGCAGCGAGACGTTGGCGTCGCAGCGCAGGGAGCCCTCCTCCATGTTGCCGTCGCCGATGCCGAGGTAGCGGACCAGCGTCCGGATGGCGCGCACGTACTCGGCCGCCTCCTCGGCGGAGCGGACGTCGGGCTCGCTCACGATCTCGCACAGCGGGACGCCGGCGCGGTTGTAGTCGACGAAGCTGACGCCGGCGGCGGCGTGCAGGTTCTTCCCCGCGTCCTCCTCGAGGTGGATGCGCACGAGGCGGATGGAGCGCATCTCGCCGCGCACGCGGAAGCGGACCGTTCCTCCTTCGCAGATCGGCTCGTCGAACTGCGAGATTTGGAAGCCCTTGGGGAGGTCCGGGTAGAAGTAGTGCTTGCGGGCGAACCGGCAGCGCTGGCGGATGTTGCAGCCCGAGGCGAGGCCGAGGCGGATCGCCGACTCGACGGCGGCGCGGCTCAGCACCGGCAGCGTGCCCGGCAAGCCGAGGCAGATCGGGTCCGTCGAGGTGTTGGGCTCGGCGCCGAACGCGGCCGACGACCAGGAGAAGATCTTGGACTTGGTGGCCAGCTGGACGTGGCACTCGAGGCCGATGACGACCTCGTATTTCTCGAGGTCACCCATCACCCGGCCTCTGGCGGCAGGCGGGCGTGCCAATCGGTGCGCGCCTCGTAGGCACCGCCGACGCGGAAGCAGATCTCCTCGCCCAGCGCCGGCCCGATGATCTGCAGGCCGATGGGCAGGCCGGCCTTGGTGAACCCGCACGGCTGCGACAGCGCGGGAATCCCCGCCAGGTTCGGCGCCACCGTGAGCACGTCGGCGAGGTACATCTGCAAGGGGTCGCCCATCCGCTCGCCGAACTTGAACGCCGGGACCGGAGAGGTGGGCGTGACGACGGCGTCGCAGGCGGAGAACGCCGCGGTGAAGTCGTCGGCGAGCTTGCGGCGCGCGCGCAGCGCCTTGCCGTAGTAGGCCTCGTAGTAGCCGGCGCGCAGCACGTAGGCGCCGAGCATGATGCGGCGCTTGGGCTCCGTGCCGAAGCCCTCGCCGCGCGTCCGGGTGTAGAGCTCCTCGAGCGAGCGCGCCTCGGGGGTGCGGTGGCCGTAGCGGACGCCGTCGTAGCGGGCGAGGTTCGACGACGCCTCGGCGGTGCAGATGAGGTAGTAGGTCGCGATCGCGTACTTGGTGTGGGGCAGCGACACCTTGACGATCTCCGCTCCAGCGCGCGCGAGCTCGTCGAGCGCAGCGCGCACGGCGGCCTCGACCTCGGCGTCCATGCCCGGTTGGAAGTACTCCTCGGGGACGCCGAGCCGCACGCCGCGCAGACCTTCGCGACCAGCGCGCGCCGCCTGCCGGTAAGCGCCCACCGGTTGGGGAATGCTGGTGGCGTCGAGCGGGTCGGGGCCGGCCATCACCTCGAGCAGCGCGGCGGCATCCTCGACGGTGTGGCCGAAGGGTCCCGGGTGATCCAGCGACGACGCGAAGGCGATCACCCCGTAGCGCGAGACGCGCCCGTAGGTCGGCTTCACGCCCACCACGCCGCAGAGCGCGGCGGGCTGCCGGATCGAGCCGCCCGTGTCGGTCCCGGTCGCCCCGGCGCAGAGCGAGGCCGCGATCGCCGCCGCCGAGCCGCCTGACGAGCCGCCGGGGACGTGCGCGCGCGACCAGGGGTTTCGCACCGGCTTGACCGAGCTGTTCTCGTTCGACGAGCCCATCGCGAACTCGTCCATGTTCAGCTTGCCGAGCGTGACCCCGCCAGCGGCGGCGAGGCGCGCCGTCACCGTCGACTCGTACGGCGGCACGAAGCCGCGCAGGATCTTCGAGGCACAGGTGGTCTCGAGGCCGCGCGTGCAGAAGATGTCCTTGATGCCGAGCGGGACGCCCGCCAGGGGGCCCGGATCGCGGCCGGCCTTGCGGGCGGCGTCCACCGCGTCGGCGGCCCGGCGGGCCCCGTCGCCGTCGACGAGCAGGTAGCAGCCGAGCGCCTCGTCGGCGCGCGCAATCCGATCGAGGTAGTCCTCGACGACGTCGCGGGCGCGCCACGTGCCGGCCCGCACGCCGTCGGCGATGGCGACGGCGGTGGCGCCCCGCGCCTCGAACGCCGCCGTCATAACCCTTCGTCCTCGCCGCCCCCGGCGCCGCCCGGACCGGGAACGATGCGCGGCACCTGGAAGAAGCTGGCCTCGCGCCGCGGCGCGTTCGCCAGCGCCTCCTCGAGCGGCAGCGACGGGCGCACCTCGTCGGGGCGCAGCGGGCAGTCGAACGGCACTGCGTGCGTCATCGGTTCGACCTTGGCGGTGTCGAGATCGCCTAGGGCGTGCACGTAGTCGAGGATGGCGTCGAGATCGCCGGTCATGCGCGCGACCTCGTCGTCGCTGAGACGCAGACGGGCGAGGAGCGCGAGCTCGCGGACCTCGTCGGGTGTGATGCGCGATCGAGCCATGGAAAACCCCGGGGGTAATACCACGTTTCTCATGACGAATTGGCCTGTTGCAGCCGGAGCCGGTATAGTGTTGAGTTCCGAGTCCATAGCCATGCCCTCCGCTCGCCCGCGCACTTTGCATTCCGCCGCTGCGCTCGCCGCCTTGGCGGCGGTCGCGGCGTGCGACGGCGGGGCGCGCGCGCCCGACGCCCAGGCGCAGGCGAGCACCAGCTCCGCCGAGCTGTCGGTGCGCTTCGAGGTCAGCGCCAACAAACCGGCCACGGTGTCGGTGCTCGGTTTCCGCGCTCTCGCGGCCGGCCCGGCAGGGGCCGACGGCCTCGACGTGCTGGGGCTCGTCGATCCGCTGGCGGCGGCGGCCCCCTCCGAGGGGTGCGTCCTGCGCGACGTCGATCTGTCGGCGAGCACGCTCGGCGCCGGCGGCGGGTCGGTCGATCTCCAGGAGCTCGGCGGCGTCGGCGTGGGGCTCGGCGCGGGCGACACGCCCGGCGCCACGCTGGTCCGGACGTTCCCCCGCGTCTATCCCGACGTGGGCGGAATCGTCGGCGGCGTCGTCGGCGAGGCGGGCCCGCAGCCGCTCGCGTCGCTGCCGGAGCACGTCAGCCTCTACAGCCCCGACTCCGAGCTCCCGATCGGCGAGCTCCCCGTGCCGCAGCTGCCGCGCCTGCTCACCGTCAACGGCTCGGCCCCGGCGCCCGGCGCGCGCGTCGACGTCGCCGGCGGCCTCACCCTGTCGCTCGGCTCCTCCGCCGGGTCGGTCGTCGAGCTGCGCCCGTTCGGCGCGACGGTCGCCGTGATCTGCGCCGTCCCGCAGAACGCGTCGACGGAGGCCCTGGTCACGGTCCCGCCCGCGCTCCTCTCCCACCTGCACCCCGCCGGCGCCGGCGCGGGCGTCTCGATCGAGGTGGCGCGCCGCACGCGCCTCCGCCTGCCGCTCGCGACGACGGTGACCCGGGTCTCGGTGGAGACGCGCTCCGCGCTGGCCGTGGAGCTGCGCCCGTGAGCCAAAACGCGCGCGACACACGCAAATATCCGCGCACGGAGCTCGAGGTCCCGGTCATGGTCTCGGACGTCGCCAAGAAGGTGCGCAAGCCGATCAGGTTCTCGTCCGCCGACGTGTCGGGGGGCGGCGCGTTCCTCCGCTCCGACCTGCTGTTCGAGGTCGGGGAGCTCCTGCACCTGGAGTTCGACCTCCCCGGAGGCCACCACATCGGCACCGACGGTCGGGTGGTGCGCGTCGCGCGCGGCGGCCAGAAGGACAAGTACCCCGGCATGGGGCTCGAGTTCGTCGACCTTTCGCCGGATGACCGAGCGGCCATCGTGCGCCTCACCTAACCCGGCACCGCCTGACATCTGACATGGCCGAAACGCTCGAGGAGCTGACCTACGACTACGAGGACGAGGGGACGCTCGTCCGCAAGGAGATCGACCGCGCGGTCCTCACCAAGGGGAGCTGGGCCACGGTGATGTTCCTGTTCCAGGAGCTCGATCGGGCCAAGGGGAAGTTTCGCCCCCCGAAGATGGCCATCGTGCGCTTCAAGAAGTCTAAGGGGAGCTACCGCAAGCAATCGTCGTTCAACATCTCGAACGAGAAGCAGGCGCGCCAGATCGCCGAGGTGTTCGAGAAGTGGTACCCAAAAATCGCAGAGGTGACCGCGGAGTTGGCGGCGTCCGGTGACGGTGGCGGCGACACGGACGATGCCGACGGCGGCGACGACGACACCTGACGCGCGTGGAGCTCGAGCTACGCTCGACGGGCTCCATCGCGGGACAAGGCGGGCGGCGTGAGCATCGCCGTGTTCGTCAACCCCAAGTCGCGCGCCAACCGGCGCAACCCGCGCATCGCCGCCGAGTTCCAGGCGATCGTCGGGACGGACGGGCGTGTCTTCGCGCCGAAGACACTCGAGGAGATCGACGAGGCGGCGGCCGTGGTGCGGGCCGCGCCGCCGGCAGCGATCGCCGTCCATGGCGGCGACGGGACGCTGCACAAGACCCTCACCGCGCTGGGGCGGGTGTTCGGCGACACCCCCATCCCGCCGATCGCGATCCTGTGCGGCGGGACAATGAACGTCGTCGCCACCTCGCTCGGCGTCCGCGAGCGGCCGACGACGTTCCTGTCGGCCATCGCGGCCGACACCCGCGCCGGCCGGCCGCTCGACACGCTCACGCGGCGCTGCCTCCGCGTCGGCAACCACCTGGGCTTCATCTTCGGCAACGGCCTCATGTCCAACTTCCTCGGCGAGTACTACGGCACCGGCCGCTACGGCCCGGTCCGCGCCGCCTGGCTCCTCCTGCGCGGGTTTCTCTCGGCGATGATCGGCGGCGAGTTCGTGCGCCGGCTGTTCAAGCGCTTCGAGGGGACCGTGCGCGTGGACGGCGTCGCCCTGCCGCGGTCGAGCTTCGTCGGCTTGTTGGCGGGGACGGTGCGCGAGGTGGGGCTCGGCTTCAAGTTGATCCACCGGGCCGACGATGATCTCGAGCGTTTCGGCGTGCTGGCCATCCATGCCTCGCCGCTGGCGCTGGTTCCCGACCTGTGGGCGGTGCACGCCGGCCGCGGCGTCGCGCCGCGCCGCGCGTTCAGCGCCGTCGCCTCTTCGATGGACGTCGTCCCGCACAACGGTGCGGGCATGACCTACACCATCGACGGCGACCTCTACCGGACCGACGAGCCGCTCTCGATCTCCACGGGGCCTTCGATCACGATCGTAAAGCCCGCCGCCGCGTTGATCGTTCGCGAGCGGGGCGATACCATGCAAGGACGATGAGCACGTCGTTTCCGCTCGACGGCAAGCGGCTTCGATTCGCCGGCGACTCGAACGTGGGGATGAAGCGGGCCCACAACGAGGACTCCTTCTACCTGCCTGAGAGCGAGCGCCTCGCGATCGTCGCCGACGGCATGGGCGGCCACGCCTCGGGCGAGGTCGCGAGCCGGATGGCCGTCGACACGATCTCCGGGTTCTTCAAGGTCACCCAGGACGACCAGCAGCTCACCTGGCCGTTCAAGATGGATCACGGCAACCGCTACGACGTGAACCGGATGGTGACCGCGATCAAGCTCGCCAACCTCAAGATCCACGAGCAGGCTCAGAAGGATCCGCGCTGCCACGGCATGGGGACCACCGTGGTCTCGACGCTGTTCCTCGATCGCGCGCTCGTCGTCGGGCACGTGGGAGACAGCCGCCTCTACCGCCGCCGTGACGGCGCGCTCAAGCAGATCACCGAGGATCACTCGCTACTCAACGACTACATCAAGATGAAGAACCTCTCGGCCGACGAGATCGCGGCCTTCCCGCACAAGAACGTGATCGTGCGGGCGCTGGGGATGAAGGACACCGTGCAGGTCGACGTCCACGTCGACGCGCCGGCGCTGGGCGATCTCTACATTCTCTGCTCCGACGGCCTCTCCGGCATGGTGAAGGACGACGAGCTCGAGTCGATCATCCTCGAGGAGCAAGACCTCGACGCGCTCTGCGAGAAGCTCGTCGCGGCCGCGAACAAGAACGGCGGGCTCGACAACATCACGGTCGTCGCCGCCCGGGTCGAAGAGGCGTAGCGTGCAAGGGGTCGCGTGATCGAACTGGCGCTGGGCTTCGGCGTCGCCGGGGCGACGACGCTCGGTCTGGGGATCTTCCACCCCCACTCGACGCTGTTCGGCCCCACGCTCTGGCACGGCCCGCGCGATCGGCCGCAGGTGGCGCTCACCTTCGACGACGGACCGCACGCGGCGTTCACGCCGCGCGTGGCGCGGCTGCTCGAGGATCAGGGGGCGCGCGGAACGTTCTTCTGCGTCGGCTCGGCGGTGGAGCGGAACGGCGACGTCGTGCGCGCGCTCGTCGAGCGCGGCCACGAGCTCGGGAACCACAGCTACACCCACAACACCTTCGGCGACCTGTTCTCGGCCGCGCGCCTCGGCGCCGATCTGGCCCGCAACCAGGCGGTGCTGAGCGGCTACGGGCCGGCGCCCCGCTTCTACCGCCCGGTCGCCGGCGTCCGGAACCCGGAGGTCCAGGCCGCCGCCCGGCAGGTCGGCCTGTCGATCGTGACCTGGAGCCGCGCCGCCCGCGACGGCGTCTGGCCGCTCACCGAGGAGAAGGCCCGCCGCATCGCCGCCCGCACCCGCCCCGGCGACATCCTCGCCCTGCACGACGGGACGCTCTCGGACCAGACCGCGCTCCGCGAGGCGACCGTGCGCGCCCTCCCCGCGCTGCTCGGCCTCTTGCAGGAGCGGGGCTTCGCCTGCGTCACGCTGTCGACGCTGCTCGCCGGCGCCGCCGAGCGGAGCTCCGCCGACGAGCGGCGGACCGCTAGCGTCCCCGCGTGAGGGGGAACGTCCGGCGCCAGAGCTGACGCCACGTCGACCAGTCGTGGCCACCGGGGATCACGACCACCCGGTCGGCCGGAAGCAGCCCGGCGAGGAGCCGCTGGCCGCCGACGTAGCGATCGCCCGCGCCGAATCCGAGCAAGAGCGGTGAAAAGGGGGGCGGGAACCGGGCGCCCGCGTCGCCGTGACCCGCGAGCCAGGTCCACAGACGCGGAAAGCCTTGCCCGGGGTCGGCGGCGTGCCAGCGAGCGGGCCCGCCCGCGGCCTCGATCTCGCCGATCAGGTCTTCGGGCCCGAGGTAGGGGGCGATGAGGAGCACCCCCTCGACGCCGTCACTGTGCTCGCGCACCACCGACAGCGCCCCGAGGCCGCCGAGAGAGATCCCCACCAGCCAGATGTGCCGGTAGCCTCGAGCGCGGGCCGGGGCGAGCACGTCGGCCCAGACCCGCTCGACGATCGTATTCTTGGCGTAGTAGCCGGCGTGCGCGTCGACGGCCACCATGTCGGCGGCCACGCCGGCCGCCCGCGCGTCGCCTACGAACCCGTGATCGGCGAACGACGTCACCGGATCGCCCCGGCCGGGCAGGAGCACCCAGAGCGTCTCCGCCTGCCGCCCCGGAACGGCGGGGTAGAGCTCGGTCCCGATCGGGACCTTGGTCGGCATCAGGCGGGCGCAGCCCGACGAGAGGACTGCGAGGACGCCGACCGCGACCAAGGCCCTGAGAGCCACGGGGACTGGGACCCCGGCGACTAGGACCCGGTCTTGGGCGCGAGCTCGCAGCCCCCGGCCCCGTGTCGCCAGACGACGAGCTGGCCGATCTGCACCGGGCAGACCGAGAACAGCACGCGGCTCTCGCCGCTCACCTGGCAGGCGCGCTGGGTGGCCTCGATGGCCACGCCCGCGAGATCGAGCTTGCTCGCCTTGACGTCGACGCCCACCTCGCCGCCGATGCGCCCGGCGGTCATGACCAGCTCGGAGCCGTCGAGCGAGATCCCCTTCGTGAACGTGGAGTCGATCACGTTGGCGCTGCTCCGCCGCATGACCAGCGTCGGCGCCTTCACGTGGTCGAGGATCACGTGCTTGCAGCCGTCGAGGACCACGCTGTCGTAGACGCCGCGGAACTGCACGTCCGCCGTGCCGTTGCAGACCGCCGCGCCCTGTGACGGGGACTCCGCCGGGGCGGCGGGGGGGAAGACCTGCGGCGCGTCGAGGTGACGCTCGATCGCCGCGATCAGCGGCGCCGGCTTCTCCTCCATCGGATCGTGGCCGACGCCCGGAATCACCACCAGCTCGGCGCTGCGGATCCGGTCCGCGAGCAGGTGCCCGGTGCGCAGCGGCGCGACGTTGTCGTCGGCGCCCCACACGATCATGGTCGGGGCCTCGACCTTGGCGATCGCCGTGCTGAAGTCGAACAGCAGGAGCGACAGCGCGGCGATGCGGCCCGGCTCGCCCCCGAGCACGTGCTCGCGCAGGAGCGCGATCTCGAGGACCAGGTCCGGCGCGGGCTCGAGCTTCCGGCTCGTGTCGACGAGCGCGCCCGCGACGCCGGTCACCGCCTTGACCACCTTCGGGAACAGCCGGTCGGTCGGCTCCGTCACCCGCCGCAGCTGCTGCCCGAACCAGGCCTCGCGGTGGAGAATCCCGGCGGCGTCGACGAGGACCAGCCGCCGCACCTGGGCCGGAAAGCTGGCCGCGTGGAGCAGTGCGATCGCCGCGCCCATCGAGTGGCCCATCAGATCGACCGGCGCGCCGCCGCCGTAGGCGTCGATGACCCGGAACACCACGTTCGCGTACCCGTCGGGCGCGTAGTGGGCGTTGTTGCGCGTCGACCGGCCGAAGCCAGGCAGATCGAAGGCCACGACGTGGCGCTTGAGCGCGAGCTCTGCGAACAGCGGGTAGAAGTCCTTGACCCCCATGTCGCCGAGCCCATGCACCATTACCAGCGTCGGAAGGTTCGTCCCCGGCTCGGCGGGCCCGGCCTCGATGACGTACATCCGCCCGCCGTACAGGGGCTCGGGCATCCAGTAGCCGTGCGCGTTGGGAAGCGCGGCGATCTCCTTGTCGAGCGGGGCAGGGGGATCGCTGCGCCTGACGGCGTGGTGACTTCCCCCGCAGCCCGACGTCGACGCCGACACCAGCGCCAGCGTTGCGAGCGCCAGCCCCACCACGAGACCTTGAATCTTCAGTCCACGCATCGGTGAGAGGCGAGCATAGCCCGAACGGCGGATCTAACGAACGGGCACGACCTCGGTCGGCGTCACCACCACATCCGTGGCGTCGGCCGCGACGGCGGCCCCGGCCCAGACGACGGCGCGGCTCAGCCGGACGCCCGCCGCCACGCGCGCTCCAGCGCCGAGCACGACGTCGGGGCCGACGATCGCGCCGGCCTCGACGACGGCGCCCGCTTCGATACGGTGGGGGGGGACGAGCTTCACGCCGGCGGCGATCGACGCGCCCGCGTCGACGCCGACGAGCGGCCGCGGCGGGTCGGAGAGCAGACCCGGCTCGCGCAGCAAGGCGAGGTTGCCGGCCAGGTAGCGCTCGGGCGTGGAGTGCTCGGCGAAGTAGCCGGCGCTCACGACCGCCTGCAGGGTCTCGCCCGCGCGCAGCGCTGGGACGTAGGCGTCGCGGATGACGTCGCACACGACCGGCCGCAGCCGATCGAGCAGGCCGGGCGCGAGGACGTGCACGCCGGTGAACATCCGCTCGGTGACCGGGCCCTCGGGCGGCCGCGGGGACCGCGCGTCGAGGATGCCGACGACGCGGCCGGTAGCGTCCGTGGCGATGGCGCCCCAGCGCTTGGGATCGGGATCGTCGCGCAGCAGCATGGTGGCCGCGGCGCCGGCGCGTGCATGCGTCGCCCAGAGGGCGGGGAGGTCGAGCTCGGCCACGACCTTCGCGTTCATCACCAGCACTGGCCCGGGCGCGAACAGCGGCCGCGCCTTGGCGATCCCGCCCCCGGTCCCGAGCAGCTCCTCCTCGACGGAGTAGGCGACGTCGACGCCGTAGGCCCGCCCGTCGCCGACGGTCCGCTGGACGAGATCGCCGTGGTGAAACACGTTGACGACCGCCCGCCGGGCTCCGGCGCGCGCGGCGGCGTGCAGGCCGAACCCGATCGCCGGGACGCCGCACACCGGGACCAGCGGCTTCGGCAGCGTGAGCCCCAGCGCGCCGAGCCGCGTCGATCGGCCGGCGGCGAGCAGCATGACGTTCGGGACGAGGAGATCGGGCACGACCGAAAACATGGTATGTCAAAACCCATGAAGATCTGCGTCATCGGAACCGGCTACGTGGGGCTCGTCGCCGGAGCGGGGTTCGCCGACATGGGCAACGACGTCGTCTGCTGCGACGTCGACGCCGCGAAGATCGAGGGGCTCAAGCAAGGCGTGATGCCGATCTACGAGCCGGGCCTCGACAAGCTGGTCATGCACAACGCCGCCGAGGGGCGGCTCGTGTTCACCACCGACGTCCCGAGCGGCGTCGCGGGTGCCGAGGTGGTGCTCCTCGCGGTCGGCACGCCGCCCGGGCCCGACGGCTCCGCGGACCTGTCGTTCATCTTCAAGGCCGCCGAGCAGGTGGCCGACGCGCTGACCGGCTGGGCGGTGCTGGTGACGAAGTCCACCGTCCCGGTCGGCACCGGCGACAAGATCGAAGCCCTCGTTCGCAAGCGCGCCAAGCACGAGTTCGCCGTCGCCTCGAACCCGGAGTTCCTCAAGGAGGGCGACGCCGTCAACGACTTCATGAAGCCCGACCGCGTGGTGGTCGGCGCCGAGGACAAGCGCGCGGTGGAGACGCTGCGCGCGCTCTACGCGCCGTTCACCCGCACCACCGACCGCATGCTGGTCATGGACCGCCGCTCCGCGGAGCTGACCAAGTACGCCGCCAACTCGATGCTGGCGACGCGCATCTCGTTCATGAACGACCTCGCCAACCTGTGCGAGCTGCTCGGCGCCGACATCGAGCTCGTGCGCAAAGGGATGGGCTCTGACATCCGCATCGGCCCCAAGTTCCTGTTCGCCGGCCCGGGGTTCGGCGGCAGCTGCTTCCCGAAGGACCTGCGCGCCGCCGTCAGCACCGGCAAGGAGGTCGGCTACGAGCTCTCCATCCTGAACGCGGTGGTGGCCGTCAACGAGCGCCAGAAGCGGAAGCTCGGCGAGAAGGTGATCGCCCACTTCGGCGGCAACCTGAAGGGCAAGCGGATCGCCGTCTGGGGGCTGGCCTTCAAGCCCGGCACCGACGACATCCGCGAGGCGCCGGCGCTGGTCCTCATCGACCAGCTGACCGCCGCCGGGGCCGTCGTTTCGGGCACCGACCCTGTCGCCATGGAGGTCGTCCGCAAGCAGCTCGGCGACCGCATCCAGTACGAGGAGTCGAACTACGAGTGCGCGAAGGGGGCCGACGCCCTCGTGCTGGTCACCGAGTGGCACGAGTTCCGCCGCCCGTCGTTCGAGCGCCTCAAGTCGCTGATGAAGCAGCCCGTCGTCTTCGATGGCCGCAACATCTGGAGCCCCGCCGAGCTCCGCGCCGCCGGCTTCACCTACTACGCCATCGGACGCGGCAAAAACGGCCAGCCCGCGGCCTAGCCGGGCTCTGGGCTAGGCGCGAGCGTAGGGAAGACCCGTTCCGGCCAGAGCCGGGGGGGTCCACTCCGACGTGCCGTTCGCCGTGCGGCCTTGGGGACCTTCGCCTCGCACGAGGGGCTGGGGTGCCGTGCGCGGGTGGGTGGCCTCGTAACGGCCGGCGACGATGGCGACGCGATCGGGGTAGAGGTGGAGCATGCCGACCAGGCCGGCGGCCTCGGGGGGCATGGTGTACGACTGGCCGTCGTGGATGACGGCGGCGCGCGGCCCGACCAGCACCGGGAAGCGAAGGGCGAGCTCGTTCGGCTTCACCTTGAGCGGACGCAGGCGCTGGCGCTCCTCGGCGAGCAGGATGACCGGCGACTTGCCGCCCACCTCGCCTTGCGGGCGGCTGTTCTGCTCGTGCAGCCACTCGCCGAGCTGCTGGCCGACGTCGGCCTCGTCGATGAACGACGCCGACTTGAAGAACGACAGCCGCAACCAGTTGCCGAGGTTGGTCCCCGGGCCGCGATCGGCGCCGCGCCGGGCCCGCACCTCTACGCCGAGCCCCAGCTGCAACGCTGCGTACGCGAAGGCCGGATCCCATTCCAGCACCTGGCCGTCGGCGTCGGCGCGCAGCCCGACGGGGCGCGCGCGATCGAAGGCGGCAAGCAACGGCACGCCGCCCATGGCCGTGTAGTGCACGGTCAGCGCCCGGACGCAGGTCTCGACGCTCTGGTCGGGGACCAGCGACGCGACCACCCAGCGCGAGTACTCGAGCCGCGACACGAAGAAGACCAGCGTCCTTTCCGTGCCGTCCTTGAACCGGACGTCCACTTGCCCGAACCCGTGGCGGGCGATCTCGCCCGGCACGCGATCGTGATCACCGAGCGGCCGGCTGCGCCGCGGCCTCACGCTGGCGATGAGCGAGTAGAGCGCGCTCTTGCCGCCCTCGTAGCCGGCTTGTCTGGCGCGCTTGACGATCTCGAGCGACCGGAGGTTCGGCTGCTTGAGGAGGAGATCGACGACGAATGCCCGGAAGGGTTGCGCCTTCGACGGACGACCCACGCTTCGCTTTGCAGGTGCGATGTCCACGTCAGAAGTACGACCGAGGCGGCATCGGGATGCACGGAAAAACGACAATTTTCCGAAGGGAACCCATGGTTTGAACATTGCAACCTGGGGTGGACAGCCCCCCTCGGATCCCCCAATGCCAAGAGGGTGGGGGGGCGTACAAATGAGGCGACGGCTTAGGGCGAGCGCGCGGCGTTTATGGCTTCGGAGGGGCGGTGACGAGGGCGCGGCGGGCGTCGCGACGCTCGATTGCCAGGTCGACGAGGCGGCTGATGAGGGCGGAGGCCGACAGCCCGGTCGCCTCCCACATCTTCGGGTACATCGAGACGGCCGTGAAGCCCGGGATGGTGTTGACCTCGTTGACGTAGAGCGCGCCGGTGTCGCGGGCGAGGAAGAAGTCGACGCGTGCCATGCCGGCGAGCTCCAGCGTCCGGAACGTCGCCACCGCCAGCTCGCGCACGCGCGCCGTCACGGCGGGCGGCAGGTCGGCGGGGATCTTCCAGCTCGCCCCCTCGGCGTCGACGTACTTGGCGTCGTACGAGTAGAAGCCGTCGCGGTGGTGGACGAGGATCTCGCCGGGGATCGAGGCCTCCGGCGCGTCGTTGCCGAGCACGGCGCATTCGATCTCGCGCGCATCGACCGCGCGCTCGAGCAGGACCTTGCGGTCGAAGGCCAGCGCGCCGCGGACGGCGGCCTCGAGGTCCGACGGCCGCGTCACGCGCGTGACGCCGACCGAGGAGCCGGCGTTGGCGGGCTTGACGAAGATCGGGCTGCCGAGCGCGGCGGCGCCGGCCAGCGCGGCGCGCGGATCGCGCGCGAGCGCCCCGGCGGTGACGACCGCGAAGTCGACGATCGGGATCCCCGCGTCGCGCAGCAGGCGCTTGGCGACGTCCTTGTCCATGCCGACGGCCGAGCCCAGCACGCCGGCGCCGACGTAGGCCACGCCGGCCAGCTCGAGCAAGCCCTGCACCGTGCCGTCCTCGCCGAACGTGCCGTGGAGGACGGGGAAGACGACGACGTCGTCGCCGGCCGCCCATTCCAGCGCCCCGCCGGGGCGGGTCGCCGCCGCGAGCCCCTCCTCGATCCCGACCGTAGGCGCGGCGGCGTCGAGCTCGAGGCCGCGCGGGTCGCCGGCCGCGGCCGCCAGCGTCCGCTCCGACTCGCGGTGCCAGCGCCCCTGGCGATCGATGCCGACCAGGACGGGCTCGAAGCGCGCCCGATCGAGCGCCGCGACCACGTTGCGCGCCGAGAGGAGCGAGATCTCGTGCTCCGCCGAACGCCCGCCGAACAGGACGATGACCTTGGTCTTCTTCACGGTTTCTTGTGCCCCTCTGCTGCGCTGATCCCGAGCTCGCCCCCGAGGAAGCTCCACTCATCGACGAGCTGGGTGATGATCTTGGCCAGCGGTTTCCCGGCGCCGTGTCCGGCCTGGCTCTCCTGCATGAGGAGGATGGGCCGCGAGCCGCGGTTGGCGGCCTGCAAGCGGGCGGTCATCTTGCGCGCGTGCATGGCGTCGACGCGCGTGTCCGACGTCGCCGTGTAGAAGTAGACCGCCGGATAGGCGACGCCGTCGCGCACGTGGTGATACGGCGAGTAGGCGTAGAGCCAGCGGAACGCCTCCTCGTCGTCAGGCGAGCCGTATTCGGGCGTCCAGAGCGCGGCAATCCGGAAGTGATGGTAGCGGATCATATCCAGCAGCGGAACGCCGCAGACCACCGCGCGGTAGAGGTCGGGCCGCTGCGTGAGGGCCGCGCCGACGAGCAGCCCCCCGTTTGAGCGCCCGGAGATGGCGAGCTTCTTCGGGTTGGTGATCCGGTTCGCGACCAACCACTCGGCGGCGGCGATGAAGTCGTCGAACACGTTCTGCTTGCGGCCGAGCATCCCGGCCTGGTGCCAGTCCTCGCCGTACTCGCCGCCGCCGCGCAGCACGGCGAGCGCGTACGTCCCGCCGTGCTCGAGGAACGGGATGGCCGCCGGCGTCCAGACCGGCAGCGTGCTGTGGTCGAAGCCGCCGTAGCCCGACAGCACGGTGGGGTGAGCGCCGTCGCGCGGCGCCCCCTTGCGGTGGGCGAGAAACAGCGGCGCGCGCGAGCCGTCGCGCGAGGTCACCATCACGCGCTCCACCTCGAACGCCGACGCGTCGAGGTTCGCCTCGAGCCGTCGCCAGGGGCGGGGCGCGGCGCCTTCGCCGGCGACGAGAAACACGGCCGTCGGCGTGAACAGCGAGGTGAACCCGTAGAACAGCTCCGGCGCGTCCCGGGCCCCCGACAGCCCCGTGAGCGCGCCGAGCGCCGGCAGCGCGATCTCGCCGCGATCGGCCCCGTCCGCGCCGTAGAGACGAAGGCGCGCGGCGGCGTCGTGCAGCGTCGACGCCGCGAGGCCCCCCTGGAAGTAGGCCACCTGCTGGAGGATGTCGTCGCCCTGCTTGATGATCTCCCGCCACTTGTCGCGTGCCGGGTGCGCGGGATCCACGGCGAACACCCGCCCCCGCGGCGCCCCACTGGTGGTGAGCACGTACAAACAATCGTCGAGCGCCTCGATCACCTCGAAGCGCGCCTCCTCGCCCGCGGCCACCCCGACCGGCGGCCCACCCGTGCGCGTGTCGAAGAGGTAGACCTCGCTCTTCGACCACCCCTCGCTGACGGTGACGACCAGCCAGCGCCCCGACGGTGACAGGTCGACGCCGGGCCAGTCGGTCATGGCGCGGCCGTCGCCGAACAGCTTGCGGTCCTTGGCCGGATCGTCGCCCAGGCGATGGAAATAGACGCTCCGGTGGTATTTCGCCTCCGCGGGCGGCACCTCGCCCGGCGCGGGGTAGCGCGTGTAGTAGAAGCCGCGCCCGTCGGGGGTGAAAGCCAGCGAGCAGGCGCGCGTGCGCGGGATCTCGTCGCTGTCGCGGCCGGTCGCCACGTCGCGCACGCGCAGCGTCGACTCCTCGCTGCCGTCGTCGGAGACGCCGTAGGCGACGAGGGCGCCGTCGTCGGACGGGAACCACCAGTCGAGCGCGCGCGTGCCGTCGCTGCGCTCGCCGTTGACGTCGACCAGCGCGCGATCCTGGCCGTCGGCGCCGTCGCGCACGTAGAGCACCGGCTGGTTCTGCTTGCCGTCGCGCCGCGTGTAGAAGTACCGGCGCCCGTCGCCCCGCTTGCGCGAGACCGGAACCCCGAGCGCGCCGATCTCGTAGAGCTCCCAGAGCCGCTTCTCGAGCGCCGCGCGCCCCGGGACCTTGTCCAGCGCCCGCCGCGTGACGGCGTTCTCCGCCTCCGCCCAGCGCTTCACCTCGGGCGCGTCGCCGTCTTCGAGCCAGCGGTACGGGTCCGCGACCTCGACGCCGTGCAGGCGATCGACGACCGCTTCCTTGCGCGTTGCGATCGGGGGTGACTTGGCCGCGGCCACGGCGGACGAAAGTAACAGGGCGACGGCCAAGAGGGGCGAGCGCGACGGCATCGCCAACAGTCTAGCGGGAGCGCGCCTCGGCGCCCGCGCGCTCAGGGCGCCCCGGGTGTCGTCGTCGGTCCGGGCCAGCGGCCCATCGCCCCCAGGTTGTGCACGCCCCCGTAGCCGGCCTGCCTCAGCATCTCGGTCGCGCGGCCGCTCCGGTGCCCGCTGCGGCAGTAGAGGACCAACGGCTTGTCGCGCGGCAGCTCGGCCATGCGCTGAGGAAGCTCTTGCACCGGGAGGTTGATGGCCCCCGGCACGTGACCGGCGCCGTACTCTTCGCGCGACCGCACGTCGACGAGCACCGCCCCCGACTGCACCAACCGCTGCGCCTCGGCCGGAGAGACATCCCCCCGCCGCATGGAGAAGAACCAGGCCCCGCCGGCGGTGAGCACCGCGGCCACCGCGATGATGATGATCGGCACGATCAGGCCCGATTCTTTGTTGCGCGCCGCTGGGTGAGCCACGACGCCGTTAGCGTTGCGCCCCCGGCGCCGGGGGTCAAGCGGCAAGTGCCGGCGTCGCGTTCTAGACGTCGCGGCCGTGCATGCGGCGGCGAAGCCAGGGCGTGAGGGCGGCCAGCGCCAGCCCGGTCGCGAAGGACGAGACCACGAACACCAGGTAGAAGTCGGCCTGCCCGCCGAAGAGGTGGAACAGCTCGCCGCGCTCGATCTTGTCGATGAGCGACGCCAGCTGGCCGGCGAGGAACTCGGAGATGGCCGTGGCGAAGAACCAGACGCCCATCAGCAGCGAGACGAACTTGGCGGGGGCCAGCTTGCTGACGAACGACAGGCCGATGGGCGACAGGCACAGCTCGCCGAAGGTGTGGAACGAATAGGCCGCGAAGAGCCAGAACGGGCTGACCAGCGCGCCGTGGTCGCTGCGCTTCGCGCCCACGACCATGAACACGAAGCCGATGCCGACGAGGGCCATGGCGGCGGTCATCTTCGCCGGCGTGCTGGGCTCACGGCCGCGCCGCGCCAGCGACGTCCAGAGCGCCGCGAACAGCGGGGCCGTCGCGATGAGGACACCCGAGTTGATCGACTGGAACCAGGCGGCGGGGATGGTGAAGCTGCCGACCAGGCGGTCGGTGCGGTCCTCGGCGAAGAAGTTCATCGACGACGCCGCCTGCTCGAACGCCATCCAGAACGGGATCGAGAAGGCGATGACGATGAGCAGGGCCACGAGGCGGTCTCGCTCCTCGACGGTGAGCGGGGCGGCGCGCACGGTGGCGGCGGCGGCCGCGCGCGCGGCGCGTGCGGCCGCGGCCGCCGGTCGATCGCCGATGCCGGCGAGGTAGCGGGGCCGCAACCAGACGTAGAGGATGAGCCCCAGAACCATCCCCACGCCCGCCGCGCCGAATCCCCAGTGCCAGCCGAAGCGCGAGCTCTCCGCGAACGAGCCGCAGACGATCTGGCCGAAGAAGGCGCCGACGTTGACGCCCATGTAGAAGATCGTGTACGCGCCGTCGCGCCGGCCGTCCCCCTGTTTGTAGAGCTGCCCGACCATGGTCGAGGCGTTGGCTTTGAAGAAGCCGGTGCCGAGCGCCACCAGCGACAGGCCCAGAAAGAACGTCGGCAGCCCCGGGATGGCGAGGCAGAAGTGCCCCGCGGCGATGATGGCGCCGCCGATCACCATCGAGCGGTGCGTCCCGAGCCAGCGGTCCGCGATGTAGCCGCCGGCGACCGGGAGCGCGTAGGCCGCGAAGCCGTAGATGCCCATGAGCCGGCTGGCCGCGGCTTTCGACCAGCCGAGCCCGGTCGTCGCGTTCGCGGCGTAGAGGGCCAGGATGGCGCGCATGCCGTAGAACGAGAAGCGCTCCCACATCTCGACGCCGAACAGCAGGTAGAGGCCGGGCGGCTGGCGCAGGCTCGTGCGCGGGCCGGGCGCGGCGTCGGCGGGCGCGCTCACGAGAGCGCCACGCGCAGGCGGCGGAAGCCGGAGCGGAGGGCGACGGGCCCGTCGCCGAAGCGGCCGGGCAGGGGGTGGCCGCAGTGGGCGCAGGCGCCGTCCTTGACCGCGTAGTGCGTGATCGCGTACCAGTCGCGGCCGATGAGCGGCCGCTCGCACCGCGCGCAGGTCGTCGTCTGTCCCTCGGCGTCGTGCACGTTGCCGACGTAGACGTAGCGCAGGCCGGCCGCGCGCGCGATGGCCCGCGCGCGCCGCAGCGTCTCGGGCGGCGTCGGCGGGACGTCGGTCAGCTTGAAGTCGGGGTGGAACGCCGTGAAGTGGAGGGGGACGTCGGGGCCGAGGTTGGCGAAGAACCAGGCCGCCATCCGGCGGAGCTCGTCGTCGCCGTCGTTCATGCCGGGGATGAGCAGCGTCGTCACCTCCAGCCAGGTGTCGCTCCGGTGGCGGATCCACTTCAGCGTCTCCAGCACCGGCTCGAGGTGCGACGCCGTCACCTTGCGATAGAAATCCTCGGTGAACGCCTTGAGGTCGACGTTGGCAGCGTCGGCGTCGGCGTAGAGCTCGGGCCGCGCCTCGTCGGTGACGTAGCCTGCCGTGACGAGCACGTTCTTGAGCCCGCGCGCCTTCGCCGCCCGCGCCACGTCGATGACGTACTCCGCCCAGATGACCGGGTCGTTGTAGGTGTAGGCGATCGACGGCGATCCCTCGCGCAGCGCCAGCGCCGCGACGTCGTCGGGCGCGTGCGCGCGGAGCCCCTCCTCGTCGAGCCGCGCCTTGGAGATGTCCCAGTTCTGGCAAAACTTGCAGCCGAGGTTGCAGCCGGCGGTGCCGAAGCTCAGCACCGACGTCCCGGGATAGAAGTGATTGAGCGGCTTTTTTTCGACGGGATCGATCGCGAACCCCGTCGACCGGCCGTAGCCGACCTGCACCAGGCGCCCGCCGCGGTTCTGGCGGATGAAGCAGAAGCCCGCCTGCCCCTCGCCGATGCGGCAGTAGCGCGGGCAGAGCGTGCAGAGGAGGCGCCCATCGGGCTGTGGGCGCCAGTAGCGGGCGACGGGCGGACTCTCGGGGGTAGGCTGCATGATCCCGGAACGACGGAGAATTATGGCACGCCTGGCGCCAAACCCCGGGCGCCATACACTTCGATCTGGCAGATGAGGACCGAGCCACGCTCGAGCGTCCCGCGTACCGCCTACGAGCAGGTGTTCCAGATCGCGGGCGTCGCGGTCCTGATGGGCCTCTGCGGCTATGCCTTCGCGGTCTGGGCGAAGATCCCGGCGCGCGTCCCCGTCCACTTCGGCGCCCGCGGGCTCCCCGACGCCTGGGGCGCGCGGTCGAGCTTGCTGCTCCTCCCCATGCTCGGCGTCCTCCTCTTCGTCGTGATGACTGTGCTCGAGCGCTATCCGCGCCTCTACAACTACCCGGTCTCCGTCACGGCCGAGAACGCCGACGCGCTGTTTCGCCTGGGCCGCCAGCTCGTCGTGACCGTGAAGCTGACGACGACCGCGATCCTCGGCTATCTCTTCTGGGCCTCCACGCGCGTCGCCCTCGGCGAGATGCCGGGCCTGCACGCCTGGTTCTTCCCCGCCACCCTGCTGGCGCTCGGCGCCACCATGCTCAGCTTCGTCCCGCGCATGATCCGCCTCAAGAGCCGCGCCCGCCCGTCTTGAGCGGCGTCAATAAGGCTTCTGGTTGGTGATGTTCCCGCCCGGCGCGTAGTCGCAGAGCACGCTCGTGCGGTAGGTCAGGTTCGGGCAGTCGACGATCGCGCACCCGATGCGGACGCTCGCGCGCCAGACCACCTGCGTGTAGTGGCCCGCCGCCGTGATGTTGTTCGTCGTGTAGTCGTAGGAGGACGCCTCGCTCATCCAGGCGTTGACGGCGTCGGCGGGCGTGGTGCTCGAGCTTCCGCCGCTCGACCCGTAGATGTTCTCACCGATGTAGCTGTCCGTCCCGCCCAGCGCCTGGTAGTCGGTGGTCCGGTTGTTGTTGTGAGAGAGCAGGCCGCCCGAGCCCATGCACTTGGCCGTGTAGTTGTAGGCCGAGTCTGCGAGCACGGCGTCCCAGCTCACGGGCGGCAGCGCGGGTGATGGCGTCGGGTTGAGGGGACCGCTGCGAGCGGCGTTGTGCGCCGTGACGAAGGCGTTGATGAGATCCTGGCTGAGCGGGTTCGTGTGCGCACCGCCCGCCCCCGTGGCCCCGGCGGCGCCCGTCGTCCCGGCGGTGCCTGTCGTCCCGGCGGCGCCAGTCGTTCCCGCGGCGCCCGTCGTCCCGGCGGCGCCCGTCGTCCCGGCGGCGCCCGTCGTCCCGGCGGCGCCGCTGCTCCCCGCGGCCCCCGCCGTCCCCGTCGTGCCACCGGTCCCGGTTGGGCCGCTGCCGCTGCTGCCGCAGGCAGCGATCAGCGCCACGAGTGAGAGCCCTACGCGTGCCCGCATGTCGACCTCCGCTTGCAGGGAGCCCAAGCTTTAGCGCGCCGGAGGCAGCCCGTCGAGGAAGGCGCGTACCATGGCGTCGATGTCGGCGGGGTGGTCGGCCTCGAGATCG
>Ga0306926_10001835_pt1 | contig 21267 bp, 16 predicted proteins | sample flu12Cox44000178_FD_203759 | JGI IMG/M metagenome (GOLD analysis project Ga0306926, IMG submission 203759) | Lab enrichment of tropical soil microbial communities from Luquillo Experimental Forest, Puerto Rico - flux8day.12C.oxic.44.000.178 (v2)... | ecosystem: Environmental > Terrestrial >...
GGTAAGCTCAATCCAATACCTCGTGTTTGGCTGGAGATTCACGGGCTTAAACGTGTCAAACGTCATATTCGTAGGCGCACCCGATAGACTGCTATCATTCACCGACCCGAGCATCTCGATCGTGTTGCCCGGGCTCGTTGAGGAGTCGCTGAGCAGAGACACTGTCATTGTACAGACTCCGCTGCATGGAGGAAGTCCGAAGCTGCTCGACATGTCGGACAACCCGAGGGTCAGCGAATCAAAGACGAACGAGGAGCTGCCAGTCGAGAAAGAGTCAGCTAGAGGTCCGATGAAGCCAACCGGGTCGGCACTGGAGGAGGGTGGCGTCGTCAGATTGTTAAACAGGTCATCAGCCCGCCCGCTTCGAACAGAGATGAGTACTACCAGCACTACTAGAAAGGACACCCTTTTTGCCAAAGCCATCGCACACCCCCTACTGTCTAGCCGCAAACTTGGCCCCACAACCATTCAGCAACCCGATTGCCAACGCGACAGCTTGGACCACAAAGAAACAAAGGTTTTAGACCTCGTCTCGGAGCGCCAACCGCTCTCGCGAGGGTCTAGTATGCAAAGTATTACCCATGAGGGAAATGACCAGTCAGGTTGCTTATGGGTCATATTAACTCGTTTGTGTCCTGCGGCGTCCTAATACGGCTTAGCTCCCGACGCCAGAACAGCCTATCTGTCGGGATGCACGGGCAGCCAGTTGGCAAATGAGTGGCTTTCCGTCCGAAAAGCCCTTCCCTTTATCTTCTCCGTTTTGAAGACAAGACAATTTCATCGGGCCATGGCATCGCGTTCCGATCGCCAGAAGCCAGCAGGGCGATCAGGGGTTCTCTGTCCCTAGAGACACGATCGGTCAAGCAAAAGGCGCGAAAGACAAATCGAACGCCGCCACGTCGTTCAACACCGTTCCGCACACTTCAACCCAGGCATGCGCTTCAAATCTTCCGTCGTCCTTGCGTGCGCCGAGTCGTAGTTGAGCCGCGATTCCTCGCCGTTTTAGTAGCCAGCAGAGGGCCAGGGATCGTTCAAGACAATTGGTGGGAACGAAGAGGTGACGCGCGGCGCTATCCTGAAACCGCGCCACGGCACGCGCACGAGCGAGGGCTGAATCGGCAGAGCGCACTGCTTCGACCGGCCAAGCTAGAAACGAATCAACGGCGCGCATCCAATTCCGGAGGCCAACGATGCGCAAGCCGAGCCAGGTCATGCCCAGGGCTGCGGCCGCTTCAACTACCAAGCTACGCGAAGGAGCGCTCAGGTTTTGAAATCTCTGCCAGCTTTCAAGTGACGGCCTCACCCTGCACCTCAAGGAAGTAGCGTAAGAATGTTTGCGATAGGCCCGTGGCTGGGAGAGCGAGTCTTTGGGCTAGAGACGCGCCCGAGTGTGCTGCGAGTGGTGTTTAGCCAGAGGCGGCGCTCCGTACCTCGATGAGCCCCTCGGCACGCATTTTCTCAAGTAAGTCGAGCAGGTCGCGTTCGCAACGCCCGGCTTCTACATCGTACTCATCAAGCAGCGCGTCTCGGAGTTGCCCGATGCTCTTGGGGTCTTGCAGCAGACGCCAGATGCGCGTGCCGATGGGATTCAAACCGTAGTAGATGGTTGTCGATACGTTTAATATGGCTGATTCATCGCCGAGCGCACAAGACACTTGATTGGGTGAAGCAACCACAATCGAATGAGCTGTAAGTAAGGTGGCCATTCGGACGCTTGACCCCTCAGCGGCTGGGTGGGGACGCTTGCCAAGCTGTAGTGCCTGGTATGCGCGATCTGCAGGGAACGGTCACTCCCAAGCGATCCCACAGACCATTGTATTGTAATGACGACTATGCGCAACCGCAACAATCGTGTACGAAAGCAGGCGGTTTCAGGGTCAGCTTGAGTCCCTGGAGAGGATTAGCTGAGATGAATTGGATCCGGCGAATGCTGGTAGGCGCGTCTGAGAGCGCATGGCTTCGGCGGAGTGCACCCCGCCAGCGGTTTATTCGCGCGGCTGCCGCGCGCTTTATGCCCGGAGAGGACGTCGACGCGGCCCTTTTGGCTGCTCGGCGGCTGGCCGCGGACGGCATTTCCACGCTGCTGACCAATCTTGGCGAGAACGTGGGCGATAGCCAGCAATCCGAGGCGGTAGCCCAGCACTATCTTGATTTGCTCGAGCGCATCCGCGCCGAATGTCTGCCCGCTGAAATTTCTGTCAAACTGACGCAGCTGGGGCTCGATGTGGACCACGAGCGTTGCTACGCGAATCTGGCGAAACTGATCGAGCGAGCCGACAGGGAGACCGTGTGGATCGACATGGAGCAGAGTCGCTACGTGGATCGTACGCTCAGATTGTACGAGCGCGCACAGAAGGCCTACGGGCGAGTGGGAGTTTGCGTGCAGGCATATCTCTATCGCACGGAAAAAGACGTAGCCTCGCTCCTCTCGCTGGGCGCTGCCGTCCGCCTGGTGAAGGGCGCATACAGCGAGCCGCGCGAGATCGCCTACGCGAAGAAGAGAGATGTCGACCAAAACTATTTCCGCTTGGCGCAGAAGCTGTTGGGACCCGAGGCGAGCCGCGCTGGCGTGCGAGCCGTGCTGGCCACCCATGACCGCAAGCTAATCAAGCGCATTGCGGAGTGGGCTAGCCGCGAAGGCATTCCCAAAAATCGTCTCGAATTTGCCATGCTCTACGGCATTCAACCGGTCGAGCAGTTGCGTCTCGCTCGGGAAAGCTATCGCAGCGATGTCCTCGTCTCCTACGGCACGTCTTGGTTTCCGTGGTACATGCGGCGATTGGCGGAACGGCCCGCCAACATCTTGTTCGTGGTTCGCAACCTGTTGTCGAGCTGAACTGCTTGCGCGGAAAATAGGCGCGTCAAAGCGTGTGCAGGTAGGCTAGCAAATCGTCCAGCTGGTCGGGAGTGAGTGGCCGACCGATGGGCGGCATCATATTGCGGCCGCCGATGATCGTTTGCTCGACGAAGCGATCCGTGGCAGGAAGCCCGCTCGGTAAGAACTGTCTGCGAAAGAGGTGAGCTAAGCTCGGACCTTTGCTATTTGACCCGTACGCCGTGTGGCAGGCGACGCAGTCACGTTCGAAGATGCGGCGACCTCTCGACTGTTGAGTGTTAAGGCCGAGCTGGGCGTCGCTCTTCTGAGCCGGCTCGCGGCAACCCGTCGCGGAGGTCAGCAAGATTACAAAGGCGATGATGACCAGGTGCCGTCGCAAACGCACATCATACGGCACACCGGGTGGGCTACACTGAACCAGTGGTCGAGATTTCAGGAGAGGATCGAGTTTTTGTCCTAACCGGTGCCGGCATCAGCGCCGAAAGCGGCATCCCCACGTTTCGCGGCGCGGGCGGCCTTTGGGGAAATTATCGCTTCGAGGAAGTTGCCTCGCGCGAGGCGTGGCGGCGCGCCCCTCAACTCGTGTGGGAATTCTACTCGATGCGCCGGCGTGTGGCTCGGGCTGCGAAACCGAATCTCGGGCACTTCGCCCTCGAAGCACTCGAACGGAGTTTAAAAGACCGCCTGTTCCTTTGCACGCAAAATGTGGACAACCTGCACGAACAAGCCGGCTCGCAGCGGGCCGTTCACATGCATGGCGAGCTGTTCAAGAGCCGATGCGACCGCTATCCTCTCGGCACCGATCTGCCGGACGGGCGGGCCGAGGAGGGAGGCGCTGCTCGCTGCCATCGCCCGCCGTTCACTGATATCGAAACGTATGAACCGCCAGCGGCAATTCCTCGATGCCATTGCGGCGGGAAAATCCGACCGCACATTTGCTGGTTCGGCGAACTGCCGTACCACCTTGAGGAAATCTCAAGGGCGCTTGATGACTGTACGGTGTTCGTCGCCATCGGAACCTCGGGTCTGGTCGAACCGGCGGCGAGCTTCGCCGCCCACGTTCGCCGACGCGCGCGCTCCTTCTATGTGGGTCTCGAAGAACCTGCCAATCGGACGGCTTTCACGAAGTGCTTTACCGGAAAGTCCGGCGACCTGCTTCCGCTGCTGTTCCGTCTTCGTTAGGAATGGTTGTCGAGACCTAGCAGCGAGCGGACTTGCTTGACTAGAGCGGGGCCCGCCCGATCGGCATCCGACGTAGAAAAATCGGGCGGGAGACCTAGAACTTTCGCGTTCGGCGCGCTTTCGCGTAGCTTCTCGACGGCCGACGCCTTGCTGTATATGCCGGGGCCGCAAATCACGATGCTGAGGGGCGCCCCCTTGGCCAATGTCATTGCGTCGGACGGATATTGCGTGGTGAAGACCTCGCAGCCCGAACTTTTTAGTAAGACTCTTAGGTAGGCCAGGAGGTCGAGAGAAGTGTCAAGACAGACGATTCGGTTGTTCTTAGACGCCTGAAACGTTTCACTGAGCGTTGGGGAACGATCGGAAAAGGCTTCGAGGGCCTCTCTTTCAGATGCATAGGGGTGCAGCACACCTAGCAGGTTGGTTACCTTCAGCACTTCTCGGATGAACGGAGGCACTTGGCAGATTTTGAGGTCGCCTCGCCGAGCCCGCAACCGGCCCAGTATGCGAACCACCGTTCCCAAGCCGCCGCTATCGAGATAGGTGACTTCGGCGAGCTCGAGCACAACCCTCTTGCTCAGCCCGGTCAGCGTATCGAGCTCGCTTTGAAGAAAACGCGCCTCTTCCCCGGTGACGATTCGCCCACGGCAGCGCACCACGACCACCTCTTTGACCGTGTAGCTTTCGAGTTTCAGCTGCATCGAAGGGTCACCCCCCGCAGCATCGGTGCGGAATGTCGATGCTTCTTACGCCCTCGACAACGCCGAGTCGTGGGAGCTGGCAAAGCGAGGCTTCCGCGTTCGGCCCTGCGCGTGGCGTCGGGATTTTAGTCTGCTTTTGCGCTTACTCTCAACGATGGTTGCCCACTGCGTCTGCGGTTACTTGGTGCTCTCGTCTCTCTCCACTTTGCCATCGCGCAGGCGAATGATGCGCTCGGCGTGGGCGGCGATGTCGGATTCGTGGGTGACCAGGATGATGGTGTTGCCGCCTCCGTGAAGACGCGCGAAAAGCGCCATGATTTCCTCGCCCGTAGCGGAATCGAGATTCCCGGTGGGTTCATCAGCGAGAAGAATCGACGGGTTATTGACGAGCGCGCGCGCGATCGCCACGCGCTGCCGCTGGCCGCCAGAGAGCTCATTGGGCCTATGCATCATGCGATCGGCCAGATCGACTTGCGCAAGCGTTTTTTTTGCGCGCTCGATCCGCTCTTCCGAAGGCGTGCCATTGTAAATCATGGGGAGCTCGACGTTGTGCAAGGCGGTGGCCCGAGCCAGTAAGTTGAACGTTTGGAAAACGAAACCGATCTCGCGATTGCGGATCGCGGCCAGTTCATCATCGCCGAGCTGGCTGACCAGACGCCCAGCCAGCCAGTAGTTTCCTCGGGTCGGCGAATCCAGACAGCCGATCAAATTCATCAGCGTGGATTTGCCCGAGCCGGAAGGGCCCATGATGGCGACATATTCGCCCTTGCGGATGACCATGTTGATGCCGCGCAGGGCATGCAGCTGCTCAGTGCCCATCTCATAGGTCTTCCAGAGATCTTCGGTTTGAATGACGATGCCGGCATCGATCAAATCCTGCCGAAAACTCTGCACACCGGGTTCTTCGACCGCCATGGGCATTGGGCTCCCCTCAATGCGCTCGTGCTATTCGAGCCTTTCTCCGCCAGCGACGGCAGACGCAGTGGCCTGCAGCAAGTCGAATCAGCACTAGCTGTTTGTGGTTTCGTCGATCTTAGGAGTCGAATTGTCGATCTTGACTGTGGCGCCGGGTTTCAGTGAGCGCAGCGCCTTGAAGCTTCCCGTTACGATCATATCGCCTTCGTGAAGCCCGCCGATGACTTCGATGTCGGTTACCCCGGTGATCCCTGTCTGTATGGGTACGAATTCAGCTTTGCCATTGCGGACGAGGAAAACTCCCTGGACCTCCTTTTTATCGGGAGAATCGGCGTCGTTACGGGAAGCCGCCAGGGTCACATTGCTGCCCGTACCGTGTTTGGCATCGTCCAGTTCCTTCTGCGTTCGCTCGGCGAGCGCCTGAATTGGGATGGTCAGCACATTTTGCTTCTGGGCGGTCTGAATTTTGGCCGTGACCGACAGACCCGGACGCAGAGAAGAGGGAGGACTATCCAGTGTGATGACCACCTTGAAATCGCGCGCCTCCTGCGTATTGGCGGTCGTTTCGGTCATAGCCGCAGAGCCGGAGGTGCGCAGAATCGCTAGCTCGCCGACCTCACTGACGTGGCCCTTGAAAATCTTGTCCGGGATCGCGTCGATCGTCACATCAGCGCTTTGCCCTTCTTTCACATTGGTAATGTCCGTTTCGTCCACTTTGACTTCTGCGGTAACGACGCTCATATCGGAAATGGTCATCAAGAAGCTGCCCGACGCGTTCTGAATACCAGGCACCACGTTTTCGCCCACGCGAACAGCGATGTAGCTCACAATGCCATCAATGGGCGAGCGGTAAGTGGTCTTGCGCAGGACGTCTTCCTGGTGCGCCAGGACGGCGCGGGCCTGGCCCAGAGTGTAGCGAGCCTGCTCACGGGCAGCGCGGCTAGATTCGAGCTGCGCCTGAGCGGAACTGAAAGCGGCGACCGCGCTAGCATAGCTGGCCTTCGACGCGTCGTAGTCCTGCTTGGAAATCAGCTCCTCTTTGAAAAGCATCTGCGATCGCTGCCAATCGAGCTTGGCCTTATCCAGATCGGACTGCCGCTGCGCGAGCGTTGCGATTGCGGAATCGTAATTGGCCGCCGCCCCCTTCATGCCGGCGGTAGCCGCATCGATCTGTGCTTGCTGCGCCTCGACGTCGGCTCCCGGCTGGATATTCTCGAGGTGCAGCAGAACATCCCCCCTCTTCACCTTATCTCCTTCACTGACCGGTATGTCGGTGATTTTGCCCATGCCTTCGCCAAGCACATTGGTGTAGTTTTGAGGGCGGATCTCTCCGGAAGCGGTAACCAGCGAGGTTAGGTCTTGGCGTAGGACTCGCCCACTCTGTACGCTCACCACATTCTGATTCGACTTATAGATGCTGTACCAGCCGATGCCCCCCAGGGCGACCAAACCCCCCACAGCAATCCCGATTTTCTGCCACGTCTTCATTGCTAACCCCTAGGATTTCGACGCTCCCAGTTGACAAACCGACCCCGCTGCTTAATAGATACGTCCGGCTGGGACATAATGTTTCGCGTTTCAGGCGAGGCACGAATACGGACGGAGTACCGGCCCTATTTCCCGCTGTCTACTCCACGGCTCGAATGGTCAAACCGCACTCGAGGGTTTGCTGCGCACAAGACTCAGGTGGTTATCTTAATTCGGTTCTGGGCCCGAGGAAAAGGACAAACTCGCGCCACACCGCTCGATCACCACTTGGTATCCGCCGAGAGGGCCCAACTGACAGGCAACCCGCGGAAAAGACGATGATTCCAAATCTGCCGACGGGTGGCCAAGGGCAAAGCCGGTTGACCTGTACCGCAGTACAGGATAAGATTTCGGCTCAGCAAAGGTGCAAAATGGGACGTCCTGCCAAGAGTTTCCTAACGGCCGTCGTGCTCCTGGGTGTGCTCTTCTGGATTCCGCCTCGCGCGGAAGCGCAACCCCAGGATAGCCAAGACCAGCCAACCCAGCCCGGTCCGGGCTCTGACACCGCCAAGAAGAACGGCAAGATCAAACAAAAGAGTGAAAAGGATCTCTACAAAGAGCTTGATTCGCAGTACAAGAAGTGGCTCAACGAAGATGTCATTTACATTATCTCACCCGAGGAGCGACGGGCCTTCCTCCATTTGAGTACCAACGAAGAGCGCGAGCAGTTCATCGAGGCCTTCTGGCAACGGCGCAATCCCGATCCGGACTCTCCGGAAAATACTTTCAAGGAAGAGCATTACCGCCGAATTGCCTACGCCAACGAGCATTTCGCCTCGGGTATCCCAGGCTGGAAGACGGATCGCGGCAAAATCTATATCATGTGGGGTCCGGCCGATGAGATCGACTCCCACCCGACGGGAGGTACTTGGGAGCGTCCCATGGATCAAGGTGGGGGCGAAACCAGCACGTACCCGTGGGAAACATGGCGCTACCGCTACCTGGAAGGGATGGGCGAGAACGTAGAGCTTGAGTTCGTCGATCCTTCCTCCACGGGTGAATACCACCTCACCATGGATCCCAGCGAGAAGGACGCTCTGCTCATGGTGCCCGGAGCCGGCCTGACTCTCGCCGAGTCGATGGGTTTGGCCAGCAAGGCGCAGCGCTTCAGCAATACCGACGGCACGCACATGGCCGAAGGCGAGTTTGGCGCGATGGGTCTCAATTCAGAGGATCAAGAGTTTAACCGGCTCGAGAAATACGCCAACATCATGAAACCGCCGCCGGTCAAATTCAAAGATCTTGAGGCAGCCTCGACCGCGCGCGTCATTCGCGATCAAGTGAAGTTCGACTATCGGTTCGACTTCCTGCGCATCACCTCCGATACGGTGCTGGTTCCTATTACCGTGCAGATTCCTGTGCGTCAGTTGAGCTTTCAGGAAAAAGAGGGCGTCGATTCGGCCACCATGGATCTCTTCGTGCGCGTTACGAGTTTAGGTGGCCGGGTCGTGCAAACCTTCGAAGACACATTGCGCAGCGATATTCCCGCTTCTTTGCTTCAGAAATCGTTGAGCACGTCGAGGATCTATCAAAAAGCAGTGCCGCTCAGCCCAAACCTCTACCGGCTGGATATCGTCGTGAAAGATGTGAATAGCGGCAACGTCGGCGTGGTGAATACGCGACTGCCCGTGCCCCGCTTCCAGGATGACCAACTGAGTTCGAGTTCGCTCATTCTGGCGGACGATATGCAGCGAGTCTCATCAAAAGATATCGGGCTCGGCCAGTTTGTGCTTGGTGACGTGAAAGTGCGTCCGAAGCTTGACCAGACGTTCGCATCGACCGAGGCCATGGGCGTCTACCTGCAGGTGTACAACCTGAAAATTGACGAAAAGACGCACCGATCCGACACTTCGGTCGAATACCTGGTCAAGAAGGACAAAGACCCACAGCCGATGTTGCGGTTTGCCGTACCAGCTGATAAATTGCCGACGCACGGAGAGGAATTGACGCTCGAGCAACTGATCACGCTCGGGTCATTGGCCCCGGGGAAATATCAGCTGGAAGTCGCGATCACGGACAATCTCACGAAACAAACGATTACACCAACGGCAGACTTTACGGTGAAGCCGACGCCTGCGAGTGCCCCGCAGGGGAGGTGAGGCGTTTGAATCTCCGAGCCATTCGGATCGTTCACTTTGGCTTGTTTGTGTGCCTTTCTGCCCTGCCGCTTGCCCCGCTTGCCCAGGGTGGCAAAATCTCAGGCGTAGTGGTCGATCCGACCGGCACGCCTCAGATGGGCGCAACTGTGCTCATTTCCGCCGAGCAGCTCCTGGCAGCGAAACCGATCCAACTGCTGACCAATGATTATGGCCATTTTTCGGCGAACGCCATTCCCAATGGCGTCTATTCAATCCAGGTCACGCTGGCCGGATTTATTCCCGCCATTGAGCAACATGTGCGTATCAACGATCAGCAAACTACCCGAGTCGAAGTTGTTCTAGGCACGCTGTTTTCCTCTTTTGAAAAACTCCGGCGCCGGCCCGATCAGGCGGCTGCGTCCGATGACTGGACCTGGGTGGTACGGTCGGCGGCGGCCGATCGGTCCGTGCTTCGCTGGCAGGAGGATCCTAGAACGATCGGCAGCCCCCACGGGGAAGGTGATGAAACGGCAAAGCAGCCGGGGCGAGGACTGATTGAGCTGACTTCCGGGGCCGACCATCCCGGCTCGGTCTCCGATCTTGCTGATTCGCCCGCGACGGCTTTTGTCTATTCCTTCGGTCTGGGCGCTAACAGTCGGCTGCTCATGGCCGGCCAATACAGTTACGATGAGCAGTCGAGCGCCGCGGGGCTGGTTGCTGAATGGCTTCCGAGCGGCAACCCAGGGACGGGACCAGTAACCACAGTTCTTGTTCGCGAATCGCGATTGGGCCCGGACGGTCCCACATTTCGTGGCCTGAGGATGTCGCACGACAGTCAGTTTGCGGTTGGGGACCGGGTAAGCGTCCGCTACGGAGGCGAGTATTTGGTCGCCGGGTTTAATGGAACCACGTCGGCGATGCGGCCTCGCGGCGAGGTAGCGGTTCAGGTTTCGCCTGCCTGGCAAGTCTCGGTTGCCATGGTCACCGAGCCGTGGCAGCGCGCGGCCATTTCCAATAGCGCCCTGCAATCTACGTTGAGTACGTTCGACGCCTTCCCCACGCTGCTGATCCGCGATGGGCGTCCCGTTCTTGAAAATGGCTTCCACCAAGAGCTAGCGGTGAAACACACGCTCAGTAAGCACGCCGACCTCACTGCCGCCGTGTTTCATGATCGGTCTACACATACAGCTGTAATCGGCCGGGGTGGGCAACAAGGGGCCGATTTCCTACAAGACTACTTCTCGCAAACCTTTGCCTATGACGGAGGACCGAGCGCCTCGACCGGTGCCCGCCTCGTCTACCGTCAGGACCTGCCGGGAAATCTCAAGGCCACCCTGATTTACTCCTATGGTGGCGCGCTCGCTCCCGATGCAGCTTCGATAACCTCTGGACCGTTGCGAGATATTCTAGTTACGCGCTACCGCCAGAGCGTTGCAGGAGGTCTTTCGGCGGTCTTGCCGCGTGTGCGTACGAAATTCACCGCCAGCTATAAATGGATTGGAGGTCCGGTGGTATCGCAACTCGATCCCTATGGCGAATCGCTCTACGGGATCGACCCCTACCTGAGCATGGCCATCCATCAGCCCCTCCCTTGCCACATGGAGCTCGTGGCTGATATGGGCAATCTTCTTGCCCAGGGATATGTGCCCATCTCGACGAGCGACGGTAGCGTGGTTCTCGTGCCTTCATACCGGTACTTCAAAGGCGGCCTAAGCCTCCAATTTTAGAAATCCGCGGCTACGGAAATTGGAAACCCTCCTTCCATAAACGGAAAGGGTTGGCTATCCAGCTCGGCCCTCTTTCATATCCCTCTAAAAATGGGAGTGTTATCCTAGGGGCCTGGGCGGCTGGCTGGAAGTTTACGTGCTAGCGTAGAATGCAACGAGGGATCACGGTGGGCTTGGGGATGGACGAGCGGCTCGAAACCAAGTTCGGTGCAATTATCCTCGCACTGCTGACTCTGGCAGCCGTGGTATTCGCCTTTCTCAACTTTCAACAGAGCTCCCGGTTTATTTCACCTACCGACGGCGCCACTTGGATCGACAGCGACCACGGCGTGGTGGCGCTTCACCTAACGCCTGGGGGTCCGGCGGATCGCGCGGGACTCCAACCGGGCGACCGCCTCGAGACCGTCGGCGGTACGGGGATCAGCCGGCCCACCGATGTGACCCGCGTCATCTGGCACGCGGGTCCCTGGTCAGAGGTCAACTATCGAGTTGTCCGTAATGACCAGCCTTTAGACGTATCGCTCGTCACGGTCCCCGAGGAAAAGCCGTCGTCTTTGGCCAATTACCTGCGGGTTACCGCTCTGCTGTATCTGTTCATCGGGCTTTTCATTTTCGTCCGGCGCTGGAGCGCTCCGCGCGCGATTCACTTCTACGTCTTTTGCCTGGTCTCCTTCGTCCTGTACAGCTTTCACTACACGGGCAAGCTGAACTCGTTCGACTGGGCGATTTATTGGGGGAATGCGGTGGCCTTGCTGCTTCAGCCTGCGCTGCTGGTGCACTTCGCACTCGTATTTCCGGAGCGGCAGAGGAATGTTTGGCCGAAGGTTGTCGCCGTCTATTTCTTTCCGGTGGCCCTGCTTGGGCTGCACATCTTTGTGGCCACCGGAACCCTTGCCTTCCTACCTTCTCTCGCCGGCCAGCAGCTACTCGATCAGCTCGAATACTTCATGCTGGGCATCTACTTCCTGCTGGCGGCCGGGATTTTTCTGGCCAGTTATTTCCGGGCGCCCAGCGGCATTCTGCGCCAACAGCTCAATTGGGTTGCGGGCGGCACTCTGGTTGGCATTGTTCCGTTTTTGTGCTTTTACATCCTGCCGTTCTCGCTAGGAGCAAATGTTCCTCAATGGACGAAGTTCTCCGTCTTTTCGCTCGCGCTGATCCCGTTGTGCTACGGCTATGCGGTCATCCGCTACCGACTGATGGACGTGGACATCATCTTCAAGCGCGGGTTGGCCTATACGGCGGCAACTGCCGGCGTGGTGGTGATTTACTTTGGCGCCATCGCGGTCATCGGCGAACTCTCGCATAGCGCCTGGCCTACGGGTTCTCTGGGTACCGTTGCCGCGATCATCGTGGCGGCGTTCCTCTTCCAGCCGCTGCGTGATTGGGTGCAGGCGCGGCTTGATCATTTCTTCTACCGCGACCGCCTGGATTATCGGCGCACGCTCATTCAGTTCGGCCGCACGCTGACAAACGAGGTACGCCTTGAGCCCTTGCTGGGGTCCGTGCTTGACCGGATTTCGCAGACATTGCTGGTCGACCGGCTCGCCGTTTTTCTCGAAGACCCATCGAGTCCCGGGCGTTTTGCACTCTCGCGCTCGATGGGATTGGCGATCGAAGGCCCTCTCGACCTCAGCTTCCTCGATCTGTCACGACCCGCCCTTCGTCAAGGATGCTTATTCGTCGAATCCGCGCGAACTGCCGAAGAGGCCGATTCGGTTCGTCGCACTCTCGAGGAATTGGACCTGAACTATTTCATCGCCTGCCGATTCCACGACCACACCCCCGCGATTCTGGGCCTGGCGAAGACGGTCGACGGTGATTACCTTTCCAGCGACGACCTGGAACTTCTCTCCACCATCGCCGGCTATGTGGCCATCGCGGTTGAAAACGCACGTCTTTATCAGTCGCTTGAACAAAAGGCACTCCAGGTCGAACGGCTGAAAGATTTCAGCGAAAATATCGTCGCATCGCTGCGTATCGGGGTGGTGACGGTGGATCTGGACGGGCGCATCGAGTCCTGGAATCCGCAGCTCGAAGAGCTGCTTGGAGTTTCGCAAGGTGAGTCCTTGGGCCGCCAGTTCGATGCCGTCCTACCGCGGGATTTGGCTGTCGAGATCGCATCGCGCACGTCAAGTGAGCACGCCTCGGGCATTTATCGCTTCCATTTGAACACGCGAAACAATCGCCACCTGGTGGTAAATGTTTCGATCGCGCCTTTGCTGGGGAAGAGTGGCGCGCGGCTAGGCCACCTCGTGCTTCTCGACGACATCACACAGCGTGTGCGCCTGGAAGATCAGATGGTGCAAACCGAAAAGCTGACCTCGCTCGGCTTGTTGGCGGCGGGTGTCGCACACGAGGTGAACACGCCGCTCGCGGTCATCTCGAACTACATCCAGATGTTGGCCAAGCAGATTCCAGCCGAAGATCCGAGGCAGAAAACCATCGACCGCATCGTCAAACAGACGTTCCGGGCGAGCGAAATCGTCAACAACCTACTGAATTTTTCCCGCACGGGCGGCACTGAACCGGTGGCCGTTGATTTGAATACTATCCTTGAAGAAACCTTGACGCTCGTTCAGCATCCGTTTAAAACAGCGCAAGTGGCTATTGTTCGCAGCTACAGTGACGATCTTCCCCCGGTGCTTGGCTCGGCCACGCGCCTTCAACAAGTGTTTCTGAATCTCTTCATGAACGCGCGCGACGCCATGCCCAACGGCGGGATGCTCGAAGTCCGCACGGGCGCGCACAACGGGTCAGTTGAAATCGAGGTCAGCGACACGGGGATCGGCATTCCGGCGGAGAACCTGCACAGAATTTTCGATCCGTTCTTCACCACCAAGTCCACCGGCCGGGGCACCGGATTGGGCCTATCGGTGAGCTACGGGATCATCAAAGAGCACGCCGGGAAGGTTGATGTGCGCTCCACGCCGGGCAAGGGCACTTCGTTCCGACTGGAGTTCCCGGTAGCTAGGAAAGCGGTCCATGCCTAAAGGCTTGATTCTTGTTGTTGACGACGAAGCTGAAATTCGCGAAGGGCTCGCGGAGCTTCTGGCCTCGGAAAATTTCCAGGTAACCACGGCCGAGACGGGAGCCGCAGGTTTGCAAAAGCTGGAAGAACGCCCGTTCGACCTGATGCTGCTCGACGTCAGCCTGCCCGATCGCAACGGAATCGACATGCTGCGCGAAGTCCGACACCGCGACCCCACTCTCGCGATTATCCTGATCACCGCTTTTGGCTCGATCGACATGGCCCGCGCCGCGTTCAAAAGTGGCGCGCAGGATTACATCACCAAGCCGTGGAATAACGAGGAACTCATCGCCCAGGTTTCGCTCGCCATCGAAGGGCGCCGGCTCCGGGAAGAGAACGTTCACTTGAAGCGAGCTCTGAAGCAGCGTTACAACTTTCCGAACATCGTTGGCAAGAGCGAGAAGATGCTGGCCGTGCTCGACCTAGTGGCGCAGGTTGCGCCGTCGCGGTCGACCGTGCTGATTTCCGGCGAGAGTGGAACGGGCAAAGAACTGATTGCCAAAGCGATCCATTCGGCCTCGCCGAGAGCGGACAAGGCCTTCATTCCCGTGAATACCGGATCGATCCCCGTCGATCTGCTGGAGTCGCAGCTTTTTGGACACGTGAAGGGTGCCTTCACCAGCGCGGTTGCCTCGAAGAAGGGGCTCTTTGAAGTGGCCGACCAGGGCACCATTTTCTTCGACGAGATTTCCACGGTCAGCCCGGAAACTCAGGCCAAGCTGTTGCGCGTGATCCAGGAGCGGGAATTCATGCGGCTCGGCGGCACCGAGACGATCAAGGTCGATGTGCGTATCCTGGCCGCTTCCAACGAGGATCTGCGCAAGCTCGTGCGCGAAGGCCGCTTCCGCGAGGATCTCTATCACCGTCTGAACGTGATTTCCATTCACCTGCCACCCTTAAGCGAGCGCAAGCAAGATATCCCCTTGCTGGTCGACCGCTTTCTAGGCGAATTTTGCCGCGAGAATGGCAAGCCGGCGCGCCTTTTTACCAATGCGGCCATGAAGTTCTTGATGGATTACGAGTGGCCGGGAAACATTCGCGAGCTCGAAAATGCAGTCGAGCGCGCTGTGGTTCTCTCGACCGGCGAGAACATGGACGCCGACTTGCTGCCGGAAGGCGTGCGCACGCGCGAAATCGTCAAGGGTGTGAATCTCCAGCTTGCCGAGTTCCTGCCGCCGCTGCCGGGGGAAATCGGAGCTCAGGGCGCCTCGCCGCCGCCGTCACTGGTCGAGATACTCGAGGAAATCGAGCGGCGCATCATTGTGGACATGCTCGAGCGGACGCACTGGAATCAAACCGAGGCCGCCGAGCGCTTTCAGGTTCCGCTCTCGACGCTCAATCAAAAGATCAAGCGCCTCGGCATCGAGACCCGCCGCCGGCCTGCGGCGGTCAGAGATGCGGGCTTTGGCTACGGAGAAAACGGCGGAGCCGAACTTGCCGCCGGCAAGTAGTCCACCCACCCGTCGCTTTTGACCTTAACTAGGTGTTGTTCCGATTCTCCCGGCTGGAGGACTGTGTTTCTTCACGCGAGCGCCGCTTCATTTCATACAACGCCCGGTCCGCCGCCTCCAGCATTTCGTCTCGCGTTTCCCCGTCGCGCGGATAGACCGCTGCTCCGATGCTGACCGAGATGGCCGGCTGCTGGCCATCTTCAGAAACGCGCTGCCGGATGCGCTGGGCCACAAGTTGAGCCTGTTTGCGGCCTGTTTCGGGGATGACGAGTACGAATTCGTCTCCGCCGTACCGGCCGGCCGTGTCGATGTCGCGGCAATGCACGCGAAGGATGTTCCCGAGCCGGCAGAGCGCCCGGCTGCCCACCAAGTGTCCGTGACTGTCGTTGATTGCTTTGAGCCTATCCATATCGAGCAGAAGAATACTGAAGGGTCTTCCCGTGCGCCCGAACCGCTTGATTTCAAGATCCAGAACGTCGATGAGCTTGCGATAATTCGCCAGGCCGGTCAGCGGATCGGTCACCGCAAGGTTCAAAATCTGCTCTTCCGCTCGGCTGCGTTCGGCAGTCAGCACCGCCAGTGCCAAGGTCATCACCGCAACGATGCCCATGAAGGCTTGCAACAGCAGAAGAGACTCGTTCCTTACTCCCAGGGCGAAGGGCCCAAACCCGTTGAGTGTGCCGTGGATGGCGATGGCGGACAGCACGGCGATAACAGCAGCCGCTTCTCGCGGCCGGAATCGAAAGGCCGCCCAGATCAGAAACGGAATGCAGAGGTATTCGATGGGATAGCTTCGGTGGGCAAACGGGCCAAAAACGATTTGGCTGGTGGCCGTGAGTCCGGCCAGCAACAGCCCGAACTCGCCGAAGCGCTCCCACTTCCAGTTCAGCCGAGAATCAGCGCTCCAAAGCAATAACAGCGAGCTGAGGAGCAAGATGCCTGTCGCGTCGCCGAGCCACCAGGTGAACCAGATCGGCTTGTAGTCGACCCATCTGGCGAAGCCTCCCAGAGTGAGTGCTGACACGCCGATGGTTGAGCTGATGGTGGTCGAGAGTAGGCCACCCAGAAAGGCGAACTTCAATGTGTCTTGCACGCGGTCGAAGCACCTTGCTCCGCTCGCGAACCGTGATACCAAGTATGCCGCCACGACCCCTTCAAGCGTATTGCCGGCCGCAATGGCGATGGAAGTCCCAATCGACCCCGCGGTAGTGATGTTCACCAGGAATGCGCCGAGCGCCACGCCCGGCCAAAGGCGGTACCCCAAAATGAGAAACGCGGCCAGCACGATTCCCGACGGCGGCCACACGGCGGTCGAACTGGGGTGCACGAGGGCCATGCTCAGCCCCAGCTTGCCGGCCACAAAATAAGCCCCCGCCATCGCTCCTATGGCGATCAGATTCTTCTGCCGATCGTCCAGCGCGGAGCGGCTTTGCACACGGTTCGCCATCGAGTCCGAGTCTCTGTCCATTGGACGTCGGAAACCGCCGATATGCTGTCCGCATTGTCGGGCGAAACACGAAAAAGTTAATCAGGTGAACGCCGTATCCAGGCCAGCGAAGGTCCAGGCGAAGGGGAAGTCAGCCGATCAGGGGTTGGCCGGCGATTTTCTCGAGGACTCGGCAGGGTGCGTGGTCCGGCACGACAAGCGCATTCGGCGGCACCAGGAAGGTTTGCTCGAGAGCGTACTGACCGGACATGACGGCGTGTGCCACGCCATCGGTCAGGACCATCCACGTCGCGAGCGGAGGGAATTCTAACCGGATCTTTGGACAGTCCCTCTGGAACTCCGAGTTTTCCTTCAGATAGTCGTGAAAGCCGAGCATGAACGTGTCATAAGGCGTCCGTTTCATGCCGCGCAAGCCGAGCTTCCCGCCCAGGTGTTGAACGCTTCGGCGAAACCAGGATTGTGCGGCGAACCGACAAAGGCCCGCCTCTACGGCGTAACGTCGTGCCAGCGCCTCAAACGGCTCGGTCGTGTTCCACACGCGCGCCTTCTGCCGATTTAGATTCGTGAAAACTCGCAGGATGCGCCCGCCGCAAGTTGGGCGGCTGGGAAACGCATCGACGTGCAGCAGATCGTTGCGCTTGTGCAGCGGCAAACCGCGTCGCTCTTCCTCAAAGGGACGAAAACTAGAAAAGTCGATGGTGCACTTGCCGGCGTACGGCTCGAGAAATTTCCCCAGGAAATCGATTACTCCAGCCGAATAATTTCGAAAAATCGCGCGCAGCCGATCAATGGTCTGCTTGCTGCCGGACACACCTTTCAGCATATCCGCACTCGGTCGATAGGAAACATTCTTGTGCAGCCTCAGCTCAGCCCATTGCTGTGCCAGCAAGAACTGCTGGTCCTCTACGGGGAGCGCAAAGGGAAGCTCAGGAAACATCAGAATCTGCCCGCACTCCACAAGCTCGCAGTACTTGCGCGATCGGGGCTCGCGCTCCTGGGGGTTCACCCAGCCGCCGCGGCCATAGTCTTCAACCACAATCCATGGCGAATTCACTGGGGTCCTCGCCTGGGGCAGGAAAACATCATGATTTTGCGGCTTGCCGATCGTAGCCCGGCGGCAGCAGCGCCGTGGAAATATCCGCCCGCGAAAGATCCAAACCGTCAAGTTTGGTCTCCCGCAAAATTGCTGTCTTGAGGCTCGCGCCCTCGAAATCGGCGCCGCTCACCTGCGCATCGCGAAAATTCGCAGCACCGAAGTCGGCACGCCGCAATATGGCCTGTCGCAGATCAGCTCGGAAGAATTCTGCGCCGCCAGCCTGCGCCCCGGCCAAATCAGCGTTTCGAAGAGTTGCCTCCGTCAAATCCGCCTTACGCAGATCTGCCTTCTGGAGATTCGCCTTGCTCAAATCCGCCGACCCCAATCTTGCTTCGCGCAAATTCGCGCCTTCTAGATTCGCTCCTGCCAGGTCCGCGTAGGCCAGGTTCGCGCGTTCGAGATTGGCCCGCGAAAGATCAGCCCGAGCCAGATCGGCGCGAACACCCTTCCGATTCCCGCCCACAAATTGCGTATGGCTGGCCAAGATCTCCGTTAATTTCTTGCCCTGATGGCGAATGTTTTTCGGCGACCGCAACCCTCTGCCCTTGAGCGCACGGAAAATGCTCATCTCGCCTTCCTTACCTTGCTTTAGCCAAATTCTACTAGAAATGCACCATCCCGGCGCAAACCAGGTCTGCCCTACTCGGTTTCGTGTTAGGGTAAATGCTAGCCTAAAGCGTCGAAGACGTGCGCGAGCGTTTTCCTCGCTGCCGCTGGCAGATCGATCATGCCATGAACCCTCGCCATCCGCTTTTGCCGGTCCTCGTGTTTCTGTTATGCGCATGGCTTCCCCAGCCCGCGGTTGCCCAGGCGAATGCCACTCCCACCGACGAAACCGTGGCGAATCTTGCAGCCGGCCGCGTGGTAATCGCCGTGGTCAAAAACGCGATTCTCGTCGCTACCGTCGAAAATCCCATCGAACCTGACACACGTCCACCGACGCCGGTTCCACTCGCGAGCGTCCGGTTGGGCGTGCTGCTGGGCCCTGTTTTCTGGTGGTCGCCGACATCGAAGCTCGAACTGGCCAGCCTTGACCAGGAGCTCCCTCGATTGCACAGCCGGCTGATCGCCAACGTCCCGCACCTTCAGGCGGAGCAAGGCGGCGAAGAGGCAACCGACATCGAAAGCGTCGGGCAGGGCCTGTTTGAACGACTGAACGATGTCGCCGCAAACCTGCATGGCAGGGTGGAGATGGCGCCGAATGAGCCTTTACTCGAACTAGTCGTCGCTGATTACCTTCCTGGCTACGGCCCGGAAGTCTGGCAACTCGATTACGGAATGAAACAACAGCAAGAGCAGGACGGCTACTGGACCACGCGCGTTCTCCGGCCAACCTATCTGCAGTTTTGGCCGCCAGAGAAGGATCGGCCGCACACCCTGGTTGAATTTGCTTATCCTCGGGACAACGGGTCTCCCTCCCTGCTCGATCTGCTGCGGCAGAATGACCCGCGCCTTCAAAAAGTAGTCGCGTCGGACCCAAAGATGAGCCAGGTGGCTAATCAATTGCTCGCTGGTGAAAGCAACAAGATTCTGGCCGCCGATGCCACTCAGTTTCTGCGCGCCGTTCTCGACGCAACTGCTCCGCCCAAGGCTCGCGAAACGATGGCCATCATCGCTCAGGACAAAGGTTGCGAGTGGATCCTCGCGCCGCCGCCTGAACCCAAAGCGAACTTGCCGCAAACTGAGCGGCCTGCCGACGCACCCAGCCTCCTAAAGGACTCTCCCTAAGGATTCAAGCAGAGCGGCAGGCCCAGGCATGCCAATCTTGTCGACAGCTGCGCTCCCAGCGAGGGCCGGGCTGCTGCTCATTTCTCTTCGGCGATTTGCTTCTGCAACTTGGCATTTTTCTCGCTGACCGATCGGGCCATCTCTTCTTTGTGCTCTACAAGCTTTCGTGCCACGGCCTCATCTGATAAAGCGATAATCTCCGCCGCAAAAATGGCCGCATTGACAGCGCCGGCCTTATCAATCGCCATGGTTGCGACCGCAATGCCGCCCGGCATCTGCACCGTAGCCAGCAGCGCGTCCAAACCGTTCAGCGAACTCGACGCCAAAGGGACGCCAATAACGGGAAGCGTCGTGCTGGCCGCCATCACGCCCGCGAGGTGGGCGGCTGCCCCCGCCGCTGCTATCACCACTTTCAATCCTCGCTTCAGGGCAGTTGTTGCATATTCATGCGCCCGTGCCGGTGTCCGATGAGCGGAGAGTACCTCAATTTCATAGGCAATGCCGAATCTCTTCAGCACCCTTCCCGTCTCGCTCATGACCGGGAAATCGGAATCCGATCCCATCACGATTCCCACCAACGCCTGCTTGGCCGCAGTTCTCACAGTCGATTCTCCTCAAAGGGGATTTGAGCGGGCTCACGCACTCATAGGGTGGGGAGCTTGCCAGACGGTCACCAGGAGTCCGGTTTAGGTCGACCGGACAGGCACCCAAACTCACGCTCTCCTGACCTCCGCAGCCCTGCTTCGGGCCGCCTGTTGGCCGCCTGCGTACTTTAGGCCTATGTCCCTGCGGTAGTGCGAGCCTTCGATCTTGATGTGGCCCACCGCCTCATAGGCCGCCACCCGGGCGCTCGCCAGGTCCGCGCCCTTGGCGCTCACCACCAGCACTCGCCCGCCGCTGGTCTGAAACCCTTCGCCGGCGCGTCGCGTGCCTGCGTGAAACACAACCACCCCCGCCACCTCTGCCGCGTCCTTTAGCCCGTAGATTGGAACGCCCGTAAGCGGATCGCCCGGATAGCCCTTCGAGGCGATCACCACGCACACGCTTGCGCCCGCCGACCACCTGGCCTCAAAAGTGCCCAGATCGCCCGCTGCTGCTCTGGCGCACGCCTCTAGGAAATCGAAATCCGCGCGCAGCAAGGTCGCCTCGGTTTCCGGATCGCCCAGCCGACAATTGTATTCGAGGACCTTGGGCCCCTCGGAGGTGAGCATCAGTCCGCAATAGAGGAACCCCCTGTAGGGAAGCCCTTCGGCTGCAAGACCCCTGAGCGTCGGCCGCACAATTCTGTCAATGATTTCCATTTCGAGCCCTGTCGTCAGGATCTCCTCGCTCGAGTAAACGCCCATGCCACCCGTATTCGGACCCGCGTCGCCATCAAACGCGCGCTTGTGGTCTCGCGCCGGAGCCATGCGGAGGAAGTGTTCTCCGTCGGTCAGAATAATGTAAGAAAGCTCTTCGCCGGTGAGTCCTTGCTCGAATAGCAGTCGCTTGCCGGCATCCCCCCATTCGCCCTCTTCCATCGCGCGTGTGACGAAATCAGCTGCCTCC
>Ga0306926_10001836_pt1 | contig 21264 bp, 17 predicted proteins | sample flu12Cox44000178_FD_203759 | JGI IMG/M metagenome (GOLD analysis project Ga0306926, IMG submission 203759) | Lab enrichment of tropical soil microbial communities from Luquillo Experimental Forest, Puerto Rico - flux8day.12C.oxic.44.000.178 (v2)... | ecosystem: Environmental > Terrestrial >...
GAGCCGTCTGCCAGATTGCGCTCGATGATGCGGCCATCGGGGTTGGGCGGCTGTCCTTTGCGTGGCAAACTCACCGGTTAATTTGCGGGAGAACGAGTTGCTACGCGGACTGGAGTTGATGATCAGCAGGGTTTTTCATCGGTGGGATCTCCTCAGCAGCATTTCTTTGTTACAACACGTAACTACGTATTGCGACACATAAGATGGGGGAGACGGCAGCGGGATTCGACTTCTCAGAGCCAGGCAAGTAGCTGGAAAACCTAGTGTTTATTGGGGCAAGAATCAGCTTCGCCGAAAATCAGGGCACACAAGCGGCTGAGTTCGTGGCAGTCCTTGTCACTGAGCTCATGAAACCGGCTGGTTGTCTCCGCATCCAGTTCCGGCTGAATCATCTGCAACAGTTTCAGGCCCTTAGCGGTAATACGGGCGATGGCCTGACGCTGATCGCTCCCGCCGCGCGTGCGTCGCACCAGACCACGGGCCTGCAAACGGTCGACCAGGCGGGTGATATCGGGAGCGCGCTCGACCATGCGGCAGGCGACTTCGCAGCGGGAATGACCGTCGGGATGTACCCCGCGCAAGATGCGCAACACGTTATATTGCGAACGAGTTAGCCCGTGACGCTCGCAAACCCCGTCAATCAGGTCATTGATAGCGCCGGCAGCGACCGCTACGCTGAGCAAAGCCTCGTGTTGAGGCGAGCGAAAGCGATCCTGTCTCAGCCGCCGCTGTAACGCTTCGGTCATTTCGTCCTTTATAGCCAGAAAAGTGCCGGCTGTCATGCCCTTTCGTGACGGTTATCAGACGAGGGCAACCTTTGACCGTTCTGTAAGAAAAGATGAGTTGGCAATCCGGGTGCTAAGAATAGAAATACTTGCCCTTGGCTCTGACACCCTGGTTTGGTGAGAGTGTTACCCCCATGAGGAGACTTTGAAAGAATCCCGCTTACTACAACTGACAAAGCCAACCGAAAGGATTGGACTAACGGGTCGTCAGGTGCTGGCCATCTTCCGGAGAGTTACTGGGCGCCAATCACAACCTTGGTAATCAGCCAGTCGTCACCTGGTTCGACACTCGCCGTTTCTTGGCAACGTTTCATTGGAACAGCGCTCGGAGCAGCTATTGGCGGTTTTGTCGCAACGTACTTCGGTCCAGACATGTTGGTTTTCGTGCAAGCATCTTTGCGTTGGGGCTATCCTGCGCAGCATTCGAAGCCGATCGTAGCGCGTATCGATTCGGCGGAGTCAGGTTGGCGATCGTGCTGCTTTTCCCCCGGTAGGGTCGGGCTGGCTAGTCGCTTTCGAGCGATTCGCCGAAGTCTCCATCGGAATCGCAGTTCGACTGGTAATGACAGTCGTATGGCCGGAGAACAGTGTCGGAAAAGCAAGATAGAATTTGGCGAGCCCGGCAGTGGCAGCAATGGTTCGAGGTGCTGGACCAGCCGATGATGACCATCGCGCAGATCAGGCAAGTGTCGCACGAAGGTTGAACGCCGGTGCTAGAATCGAGGGTTTTGAATCCCTGTTTCGAGGACTCCTGATATGTCTGACCTGACCGCACTTGATACGCCTCCTGCCCCGCTGGTTGCACTGACCGACGATGAAACCATGTTCCGCGATACCGTCCGGCAATTTGCCGACGAGACGGTCAAGCCGCACGTCAAAGAAATGGACGAGGAGGGTGTGTTCGAGCCGTCGCTCATCCGCAACTTCTTTGAGCTGGGGCTGATGGGAATCGAGGTTCCCGAGCAGTACGGCGGCGGAGGCGGAACATTCTTCGAGGCGATTCTCGCGGTGGAAGAGCTGTCTCGGGTGGACGCTTCCGTAGGCGTCATCGTTGACGTGCAGAACACGCTGGTCAACAACGCGCTGATGCGCTGGACAACCGAGGAGCAGAAGAAGCGCTACTTGCCGCGGATGTGCTCGGACACAGTGGGAGCCTATGCGCTGAGCGAGGCCGGGTCGGGCTCGGACGCGTTCGCGCTCGAGACGCGCGCCGAGCTGAAGGGCGACGAGTACGTCCTGAACGGCCAGAAGCTGTGGATCACAAATGCCAAGGAGGCGGGAGTCTTCATCCTGCTGGCGACGGTCGATCCCTCGGCCGGATACAAGGGCATTACCGCGTTCATCGTGGAAAAGCAGTTCCCGGGCTTCAGCGTGGGCAAGAAAGAAGACAAGCTGGGTATTCGCGCGTCGAGTACGTGCGAGCTTATCTTGACCGATTGCCGCGTGCCCAAAGCGAATGTGCTGGGCGAGGTTGGCAAAGGCTACAAGATCGCGATTGAGACGCTGAACGAAGGGCGCATCGGCATAGGCGCGCAAATGATTGGTCTGGCGCGCGGTGCCTGGGAATGCGCGGTGAAATACGCCCAAGAGCGCAAGCAGTTTGGGAAGACGATCTCGGAGTTTCAGGGCATTCAGTTCCAGATTGCGCAGATGGCGACCGAGATCGAGGCCGCTCGCATGCTCCTCTACAACTGTGCGCGCATGAAGGACGCCGGCATGAATTTCGTCAAAGAAGCTGCAATGACCAAGCTGTTCTGTTCGCAGGTGGCCGAACGGGTGGCTTCGCTGTGCGTAGAAATTTACGGCGGCTACGGTTTCACCAAGGATTATCCCGTCGAGAAGTATTTCCGAGACTCGAAGATCGGGAAGATCTACGAGGGTACGTCGAACATGCAGTTGCAGACAATCGCCAAGCTAGTGATGGGGAAGTAGACCTCGGGTGGCCGCGCTGCGGCCTGACCATTATTGCGGACGTGTCCCCGGGCTTGCGCCCCTGGCTGGAAATGCGTCGCGCTCGCTACGCGACTGGGTTCTGTGTTCAAGGATTTTGCCGGTTCACTCCGACATGTAACGGCTATTTAACGTGCGAAGTGAAGAGTGCCGAACTTTTCCGGCGCGTGGAAGTTGGGCTGGGCCGTGTTGGTCGCCTGCCAGGCAGCATAGAAGCGCTGTGGGTCAACGCCTTCGCAGCGAAAGAAGTTCACACGCCAGCTTTGGGCAGGATCGAAGCCGGACGTGATCGCGCCGATCGGAATCGCAAGGTTCGCGATCCACGTCTTTGTAGACTGATCGACAGAAACACGCGACCGCATGCCGCTTGCGATGTACCGCAGTCCCTGTGGCGTAATGTCTAGATCAAGCCACTGTCCGTTGGGACTGACCTCGAACTCCTTGTAGTACTTCTCGCCAAAGTGATCAGGCTGAAGGAAGACCTCTGCTACGTCGCGGTCCCAGAGTTCATTTCGTCGCCCATTGGGGTCGGCATCCGGAAAAACGTGAATCGCCCGATACTGGCAACGGAAGCGAATATAGAGATGGTCGCCCGTCCAAAGCACGCGAACCCCGGTGCTTCGCCACGGATCTTCGTTCCTACCTTGCCAGTCGCGGCAAAACGTAACCGGTTCGTCCCGCTGCCACTCTTCCTCAACAGGAAAGCCGTTCGCATCGGGCGGTTGGCGAAGGCGAACGGCTATGACTTCCGCCTGTGACGCGGACAATGGTTAGTCGACCTCGTGCTTGGCGGTGTAGCCGTCACGCGCGATGATCTGATACTTCACGTCGTGGTTCTTCTCGTCCTTGATCTCAAGCGGCTTGTCGTTGGGGCCGACGAGCTCGACCTTGAGCTTGCGATAGGTGCCGTCCTGCTTGGGATTCGTGGACTGGTAGGTAATGGTGTACTGATTGCGAATGGACTGCGCGATTTCCTTGAAATCCGCCGGCAATTCGCCCATGAATCGAGGCGCGTACCAGTGTCCGCCGGTGAGCTGCGCGAAGGTCTTCATCTGGTTGTCGGCCATGAGGTATGTCATGTTTGCGGCGCCGAAATTGGGATTATTGCCGTAGCGCGATTCGGCGATCAGTCGCATGGCCTCGCCAGTGGTGACGGTGTAGATGGTGACGTTTGGCGTGGTCTTGACCTTCTTCAGGATTTTGTCGAAGGTCATGTGGCTCATGGTGTCGACGCCGCTGGCAACGATTACGAGCTCTTTGTGCCCCTGAATCCGATCGAGGCGGTCCAGCGTGTCATACATCGCGTCCCACAAGTTGGTTTCGCTGAAGGTTGGGATGCGCAACGTGTTGAGCGCGCCAAAGATCGCCTGCTTGTCCTGTGTGAAGTCGATCAGGATATGTGACTTCATGTCGAACTGGACAACGGCCACCCAGTCAATGGGCTTCAGGTTCGACGCAAACATGTAAGAAGCGTTGAGCGCGTCGTACATGAAGTTGTAATTCGTCGATGCGAACTCAACCAGAAGCACCGCCGTTATCGGAGCCTCACTCTGCGTTACCGTCTGGATCTTCTGCGGAACGCCGTCTTCCCAGACTTTGAAATGGTCCTTGGCCACGTTCGGTGGCAAAGCTAAGGGGTGACCATCCTTCGTGATAACGCGCGCATCGACGGTTATAACCGGCACATCGACGTGCAGGGAATATTCGGGAATGTCGGCTTGCTTTTTCGGCTTAGGCGGGGGCGGCGTGTCGTCGCCGGAGTCCGTCTTCTTCGGCACCGCCATGGGGCCGACTTCGCCGCCAGGCCCACCGGCTTCGGGCGGGGTCTGGTCGGGCTTCTGCGAAGCCTGGCTCGAGGAAGAGGAAGACGTAGGGTAGGAATCCTGGGCGTATCCGACTGCAGCAAGCCACAAGCATGCGGCGAACACCGCCAATAGGATGGTCACCCGCGAACCAGACCATCTTGCGCCGTCTTGCTTCTTGTCCTTGCCCTCAAAGTTGCAGACCATGGGAGGCTTCATCGGGTTAATTCTCTGCTAGTATAAATCCACCCCAGGCCCAAAAGACTTGGCGCCGGTGGTTTCCCCGACGTTGTAAACCCTTGGGAGACAAAACAGTCGCGGACGCCGCCGGCGACCAAATAGCTCGTTTTAGTCGTGTCTGCACTAGGGACGGGACGATTCTGACCGGGGTAAGCGGCTTCCACTCCCAGGAGCGGAAGTCTGGGATGGCTGAAATGCTTCGCATTGCGCTTTCGTTCATTCTCGTCTGTTTGGCGCCGTTCACCCTCTCTGCTGTCGTCAACTCCGCAAAGGTCGAGGTGATGCCGGAATACCAGGTGAAGGCCGGCATGCACGGTGTCGCCTACACCGTGTTCGAAGGCGTGAAGCCTGAACCGATTGACGTAGAGATCCTTGGTGTACTGCCTAATATGGCCGGGCCCAAATCGGATGTGATTCTGGCCCGGCTGCACGGCCCGAAGGTGGAGTACACTGGCGTTGTGGCCGGCATGAGCGGCAGCCCGGTCTACATCGACGGCAAGCTGGTGGGCGCGATTGCGTATCGCATCGGCGAGTTCTCTAAGGAGCCGATTGCCGGTATTACTCCGGCGGCATCGATGCTGGAGATCAGCGAACTGGACAAAGCTCCGGGGCCGGATCTTGACGCCGCCAAATCAAGCGCGAAAAATGCCGCTAATCCGACTTCAGGTCCGGGCAGTGGGGCGACGCCGGATGACGCGGTTAACCGGTACACCAATCTGTTGAAGCCGATCGAGACTCCATTAGTGTTCAGCGGATTCAGCGAAGAGACTTTGCGTCTGTTCGGCGAGAAGTTCACTTCGGCGGGTGTGGTCCCCGTAATGGGAGCAGGCTCGGTGAGCGATGCCAAACAGCCTGAGGCATTGGAGCCGGGCTCGGCTGTGAGCGCCGTCTTGGTCCGCGGCGACATGGATATCGCCGGCACCTGCACGGTGACCTACGTGGACGCGACACACCTGCTGGCGTGTGGGCATCCACTGCTGCAGTCGGGCAATGTTGACATGCCGATGGCCAAGGCGCAGGTGTTGGCTACGCTGGCCTCGGGATCGAACTCGTTCAAGATCGTCAATACCACCGAGTCGGTCGGTTCGTTCGTGCAGGACCGTCGCACCGGGATCATGGGCCGGTTCGACCGCGAGCCGCAGATGATTCCCGTGACCCTAAGCTTTAGCGGCACGGCCCATGCCAAGAAGTTCCACTACGAGGTGCTGAACAACCCCAAGATCACGCCGACGGCGATGATGGCTACCGTGTTCAACGCCCTGGAGGGTATGAACGAGTACGGCGAAGACACCACGTATCGTTTGACCGGCGACATCTTGGTGCAGGGCTATCCCAAGCTGGGCGTGCAGAACATGTATACACCGGTGGACGGAGCAACGCCGACGGCATACGGTATTGCGGTTTCGATCGGCGACCGCTTCAGCAGGATCTACGAGAATCCGTACGACACGCCGAAGATCAAAGGTGTCGAGCTGAAGTTTGAGCTGGTTCCGGAGCGGCGCTCTGCGCGGCTGGAAAACGCGCGCACCGATGTGACGGAAGCGCGCCCCGGTGACACGATTAATATTGAGACTCTGCTGCGGCCCTACCGCGGCGAGAGCATCATTAAGCAGATTCCGCTGACGATCCCAACGTCCACGCCGAAAGGTACCCTGCGCATTTTGGTGAGCGACGGCGAAACGCTCGACCGCTTGCGCCGGATACCTCCGACTCTGAGCCGCAGGCTCCCCCTGGGTTCAACGATCGCCCTGCTCAACAAAGAGCACACCAATTCGCAGATTTACGTGTCGTTGCTGGAGCCGAATCCGCAGGCGATGGTGAGCGATAGCGTCATGCCAGCGCTGCCGTTGTCGGTGATTAACGTCATGGACGGCATGCGTGGCACGCAGGACATGGTCGTGGTTGGCGAGTCGGCGACCAGCGAGGCGTCTACACCCGTCGATTACGTGGTCTCGGGCGCGCAGGTGATTACGCTGAATATCAAGTGAGGAGTGAATCACTTTTTCCGCCGGGACCCCCTCTCCGTCGCTGGTATTAGAGATTTCACGTATCCTGTGAACGTGAGAATCACGCTGTCGCTTGACGACAAGCTTGTCGAAAAATTGCGGAAGATTGCGGTAGAACGCTGAGTGGACTGATTCCCGAACATCTTGAGAAGATAGCGGCAGAAGATGCAGCTACCTCCGAGCGCAAGGGGCGTGAACATGTTGCGCGCGAAAGGAGCTTCGAGAAGTTCAGGTTCCGCATCGGAAAGCGGATGTGGAAACGCGAAAACCTGTACGAGCGCCGTTGAATCAATACCGGAAGAGTTCTTCTAAAGAGTTTTTCTCTGACCCGCTACTTTTCTGTTTAGATTCACCTCGTCCATGACCATGACTGAATTGCTTCGACCCTTAGCCTTTTGCCTTCTGCTTACTACATTCAGCTCCGCCGAGGGCACACGCATTTGGCAACAAAGTAAGTACGACGACTTTGAGAAAGGTACAGCACACGGCGTTGCTATCAATAGCGAAGGAAGCCTTTCCTTAGCGCCGGCGTTCACCGCAATCTACACATCGCCGTCGGCGTATCTGTGGGACGTTGTCTCCGACGCCGAGGGGAACGTTTACGCCGGAGCGGGATCACCGGCGCGGGTGTACAAGATCACACCCGACGGCAAAGCCAGCACGATCTTCGCTCCACAGGAGCTCTCGGTGCAGGCGCTGGCCATTGATGCCAGCGGCGCCATCTATGCGGCGACCTCGCCGGACGGCAAGGTGTACAAGATCGTGCGCGGCGCCAACGCTGCCCCTAAACCCAAAGGCGGTTCCGAGGGTTCCGGAGCGACCGATTCCAGCTACAGCGCGACCGTATTCTTTGAGCCGAAGTCGAAGTACATCTGGGCGTTGGCGCTCGACAAACAGGGGTGGCTCTACGTCGGGACCGGTGATCGCGGTGAGATTTTTCGTGTCGATCCGAGCGGCAAAGGCGCGCTGTTCTTCCAGAGTGATGAATCGCAGGTACGTGTGCTGGACTTCGACCGTGCCGGCAACCTGATCGCCGGCACCGACGGCAGCGGACTGGTATATCGCATCTCCCCGCTGGGCGACGGGTTCGTGCTGTACAGCGCGCCGAAGAAGGAGATCACGGCGCTGGCGGTCGACGCGCAGGGCAACATCTACGCCGCCGGTGCAGGCGACAAGCGAAGCGGACCGCCGGCGCCCCAGCCGACAACTCAACCCGGCGCAACTGCGCCTGCACCGACAATCATCATTCAGCAGGCTTCGCCGCAGACGGCCGGCGTAGCGCCGGGCATCGCGCCCGTACCGTTCCCTAACGTGATGAATGTTGGCGGCTCGGATGTTTACCGCATTGCCCCTGACGGCTCACCGAAAACCATTTGGACGTCGAAAGACGATCTGGTCTACGCACTGGCTTTCGACCCGGCGGGCCGATTGCTGGCAGGCACAGGCAACAAGGGCCGGGTGTATCGAATTCGTGATGGCGACTACACCGATCTGATCAAAGCCAGCGCCAACCAGGTGACCGCGTTCGCGCGCGCGCCGCAGGGCGGCGTGTACGCAGCCACCAGCAATCTTGGAAAGGTGTTTCTCATCAGCGCGAAGCCTGTCGCCGAAGGAACCTATGAGAGCGACGTATTCGATGCCAAGATCTTTTCCAAGTGGGGGCGCGCCGAGGTCCGAGGCACGGGCAGCTTCGAGTTGTTTGCGCGCAGCGGCAACGTCGATAATCCCGACCGCAACTGGAGCCCGTGGAAGAAAATTGATCTGGCGAAGGAGCAGCCGGTCGATGCGCCATCGGCGCGCTTCATTCAATGGAAGGCGGTGCTGCACTCGGGTGCTCCCGAACCCGCGATAGATCAGGTCGCGCTCAACTACTTGCCGAAGAATGTCGCGCCCGAGGTTGATGAGGTCAGCGTAACGGTCGGCGCGCGAGTGCCATCGTCGACGCACACCAGCAATACGGTTTTAGAAGGTTCCACTTACGAGTCGCCCATTCCGACCATTCCCGACAAACACGTCATAGCTGTGAAGTGGCGGGCGCACGACGCCAACGACGACCAGTTGGACTACAGCATCTACTACCGCGGCGACGGCGAAAAGGAGTGGAAGAAGCTGCGCGATGACGTCTCGGACCGCTACGTCAACCTGGAGACTGACCTGTTTCCGGATGGCGGTTACGAGATCAAGGTCGTGGCCTCCGACGAGCCATCCCACTCTCCTGGCGACGCCTTGACCGGCGAGAAGACGAGCGATCGCTTCGAGGTGGACAACACTCCGCCGAAGGTCGAGTTCACCAACGCGCGGATCGACGGTAACAAGCTGCGCCTGGTCTTCAAGGCCATTGATAGCTTTTCGACGATTACCCGCGCCGAATACTCCATTGATGCCGACGACTGGCAAACGGCGGAACCGGTAGGACAGATCTCCGACTACAAGGTGGAGAACTATGACCTCACGGTGCCGCTGCCTGCACCGGACGCCAAAGATCCGCCTACCGACGAGCATACGATTGTGGTCCGCGTATTCGACCGGTACGAGAATGTCGGCGTCGCTAAGGCGGTGATCAAGACGTCGAGATCGCCGCGGTAACGGGATGTCTGCGGTGACGATCCACTCGCCGCTCGACATCTTCGGACTCCTGGTCTGCTCGGTCTATTGCACGATTCCGTTGTTCTGGCTGGTGTTTCATCCTTTCGTCCAGCGCTGGCGCAAGTACGGCCGCCGGGCATATCTGGCAATCATGCCGGCTTGGGGCGTCTTCATTGCCGCGGCGATTGCGTTGTGCTGGCCGATCCGGCATCTGCATCTCTACGAAAGCAAGCTTCCCTGGGTATTGGGCGTGCTCTTTATCCTGGCTGGACTGTCGATTTACCGCTCCGCGTCTCAAGGGTTCGATCGGGCTAAGGTTTCTGGCCTTGCTGAGCTGGAACCCGACTTTCACGACCAGAAGCTGGTCGTGACCGGCATTCGGACGCAGGTACGACATCCCATTTACCTCGGTCATCTCTGCGAGGTATTTGGTTGGAGTATCGGGACCGGCTCTCTCGCCACTATCGCCCTGCTGGTTTTTGCGGCAATCACAGGCGCGATCATGATCCGCAAAGAAGACTCCGAATTGGAAGCCCGATTCGGCGACGTCTATCGCCAATATCGCGATCGCGTGCCCGCGTTGCTGCCAAAGTTCCCGATGTAATGGGCAAGGGGCGCCAACTCGGGACTGTTCGCTACAATGACATTTCGCCGCGCCGAGGCCGCGGGCGGCACTTCTTATTAGGATGCAATTCGAACTCTTCGTAGCTGCTCGTTACCTCCGGGCCAAACGCCGCCAGGCGGTTGTCGGCGTCATCACCGTCATCTCGATCATAGGAGTTGCGGCCGGAGTCGCCTCCCTCATCATTGCCCTAGCCATCAACAACGGCTTCCGCCAGGACCTGCAGGACCGGCTGCTGGGCGCGTCGTCGCACGTCAATCTGTTACGCGTGGAGGCCGACGGCATCCGCAACTGGGAGGCGCTCTTGTCGCAGTTGGCTAAGCAGCCTCACGTCGTAGCTGGCGCTCCGGCGATCTACGAACAAGTTCTGATTTCCCGCGGCGCACGTGCCCAGGGAGCCGTGCTGAAGGGCATCATCCCAGCCGAAGAAAACAAGGTCGGAGATCTGCTGAACTCAGTGAAGATCGGATCGGCGGCGCCGCTCGCTTCACAAGAGGGCCAAGCCGCGATCCCAGCTTCCTCCGACTCGGACGAGAATCCGCTCTCGGCGAAGACGACGGCTTCCCTCGCACCCATCGTGCTGGGCAAAGACATGGCAGACCAGCTTGGTGCAACCGTCGGCTCGGTCGTCACCGCGACCAGCCCCCAGGGCGAGCTTACCCCGTTCGGCATCGTTCCCAAGTATGCGCGCTTCAAGGTCGTCGGGATCTTCAACTCGGGCTTTTACGACTACGACAACACCTGGGCCTTCATACGGCTCTCGGACGCGCAGCGTCTCTTCGACCTGAGCGATGTCGTTTCCGTGCTCGAGTTCAAAGTTGACGACATCTACAAGGCCGCCGAAGTCGGCCGCGAACTCGAGGCAGCCGCCGGCAAGGGCTTCCTGTCGACCAACTGGATGGAGCAGAACCGCGCTCTCTTTCGCGCCTTACGGCTGGAGCGGGTAGTCACCTTCATCACCATCGGCCTGATCGTCTTCGTCGCTGCGCTGAATATCCTGATTTCGCTGATCATGATGGTCATGGAGAAGACACGCGATATCGCCGTACTCGTCTCGATGGGGGCGAAGAAAAGACAAGTCCGGCACATCTTCATGTTGCAAGGGCTGCTGATTGGCGTGATCGGCACCGCGATCGGACTGGTGCTGGGTTACTCGATTTCCTGGGCTGCAGGCCACTATCACCTGCTGTCACTCTCCGCCGAGGTTTACTCCATCGATTACGTTCCGTTCGCGCCGCGCCTATGGGATGGCTTGCTGGTCTGTGCCGTAGCAATCGGCATTTCATTTGTCGCTACATTGTACCCGTCGTGGTCGGCGGCGGGAGTCTTGCCCGCCGAAGCCCTTCGCTATGAATAGGCGACCAAATTGAGCGTAGATTCACTGGCCGGTATGCAATGTTTTGCAGCCTAACTGTCACTGACGTAAAGCCCTCATGCATGTTCTAATTCCTGGAGACGTACCGCTTGCCCACCTCGGCGGGCAGCGCGGTGACAGCATGTTTACCGCAGATCCTGTTACCTGAGGCCAACAACTGCATCTAACTCAACAAGACGTGTTGCTACGAGTCGAGAACCTGAAGAAAGTATTCCGCTCGGGCAATGCGGAACTAGTGCTCTTTGAAAACTTGTCGTTCCAGGTGCACACCGGCGAGATGCTGGCGATCGTAGGCGAGTCAGGTGCGGGCAAGAGTACCTTGCTGCATATCCTCGGAGTTCTTGATACCGCTTCCGCAGGTGACGTATACTTCGCCAAACTCGACTTGGGAACGCTATCCGAGGAAGCGGCCGCTGAATTCCGCGGAAGAGAGCTCGGATTTGTGTGGCAGTTTCATTATCTGCTGCCCGAGTTTACGGCTCTCGAGAACGTGGCCCTGCCGTTATTAATGCGATCGGTGGGGCGACGCGAAGCCGAGCAAGCGGCACTGCATTGGTTAGAGGAAGTGGGGTTGGCGGACCGAGCCAGTCACCGGTCCGGGGAATTGTCTGGGGGTGAACAGCAGCGGGTAGCGCTGGCCCGCGCGCTGGTGACCAGACCGAAGATCCTGATGGCTGACGAGCCCACAGGAGACCTCGACAACCGTACAGCGGACGCGGTATTTGAATTGATCGCGAAACTACATAGGGATTATCGGCTTACCTCGCTCATTGTTACTCACAACCATGCGTTCGCGCGGCGCTGTGACAGGGTGCTTCACCTGGAACGCGGCCGGATGATCGAGGTGTCGCCGCAATCGCTCAGCGCCTGAGGCAACTGACGGCGGCGATGCGGGTTTGATGTTTTTTGGGTCCGGTCACGAGGGCCTCAAGTTTGGGCTCCAGAGATTTTGTGGGGCCGGTGGTCACGGGTAAGGCGGTTACAGGAAGCTCACGCGATCGACCGATCGGGAGAACGAACAGGTCGCGGGGGGCTTGGAGAGATCCTATGTTCGAACGGTACACGGAAAAGGCCCGGCGCGTTATCTTCTTTGCTCGTTACGAAGCCAGTCAGTTTGGTTCTCCGTACATCGAGACGGAGCACCTTCTACTAGGGCTGTTGCGCGAGGATAAAGCGCTGACCAATCGATTTCTGCGATCGCACGCATCGGTTGAGTCGATTCGCAAGCAGATCGAGGCCCACACAACAATTCGCGAAAAAGTATCGACCTCCGTGGACCTTCCGCTAAGCAATGAGTGCAAACGCGTCCTGGCTTACGCGGCAGAAGAAGCCGAGCGCCTTTCGCACAAGCACATCGGCACCGAGCACCTGCTGCTGGGTCTGCTGCGTGAAGAGAAGTGCTTCGCTGCAGAAATTCTGCATGAGCGCGGACTGCGGCTGTCGACCATCCGCGAAGAGCTGTCGCGCACCTCGCAGGAAAAGGCTCAGCCCTCGCAGCGAAATCGGGAGTCATCGCTGCTATCTGAATTCTCCCGCGACCTGACACAGGCCGCTATAGACAATCAGCTTGATCCGCTTGTCGGTCGCGATGGTGAACTGGAGCGCGTAGTCCAGATCCTTTGCCGCCGTACCAAGAACAACCCGGTGCTGATCGGCGAGCCTGGGGTTGGCAAGACTGCCATCGTCGAGGGTTTGGCGCAGCGCATCGCCGATGGTGAAGTGCCGTCATTCCTTGCCGACAAGCGCATCCTGGCGCTTGACCTGTCGCTGATCGTAGCCGGCACGAAATACCGGGGCCAGTTTGAAGAGCGCCTGAAGACGATTATGAAAGAGCTGATGGAGTCGCAAAACTCCATCATCTTCATCGACGAGTTGCATACGCTGGTTGGCGCCGGCTCGGCGGAAGGCTCGCTCGACGCAGCCAACATACTCAAGCCAGCCCTGTCGCGCGGCGAGATTCAGTGCATCGGCGCAACCACGCCGGCCGAATTCCGCAAGTCGATCGAGAAAGACCGCTCGCTCGAGCGCCGCTTTCAGGCCGTGAAGGTTCCACCGCCCACAGAAGCCGACGCGGTCAAGATTCTGTTCGGCATCAAGGAACGCTACGAGAAGTTCCATGCGGTTACGTACACGGATGACGCGATCACCATGTCGGTGTCGCACTCGAACCGCTACCTGCCTGACCGCTTCCTGCCCGATAAAGCCATTGACCTGGTCGATGAAGCCGGTGCCCGGGTGAAGCTGCGGCAGACTTCGCTGCCCGAGGACATCACCGAAGTCCAGAAGCGGATCAAGTTCATCGTGCATCGTATGGAGAACGCCATTGCGAACCACGAGTTCGAAAAGGCGCGCTTCTATTCGGACGAGGAACGCAAAGAGCGCGACAACCTGCGCGCCCTGCGCGAGAAGTACCACCTTGACGAATCGTCGACGGGCGTTGTCGGCCGCGAGGACATCGAAGATGTGGTCTCGCGCTGGACCGGCGTGCCGATCGCATCCATCAAAGAAGAAGAGAGCCAGAAGCTACTGCGCATCGAAGAAGAGCTGCACAAGCGGGTCATCTCGCAGGACCGCTCCATCACGGCGTTGGCCCGCGCGATCCGTCGCTCGCGTGCGGGTCTGAAGAGCCCGAACCGCCCGATCGGTTCGTTCCTCTTCCTTGGCCCGACCGGCGTCGGCAAGACCGAAGTTGCGCGCACGTTGGCGCAGTTCATGTTCGGCAGCGAGAAATCTCTGGTGCGCTTCGATATGTCGGAGTATATGGAGAAGCACTCCGTCTCTAAGCTCATAGGCTCGCCTCCGGGCTACGTGGGATACGAAGAGGGCGGCCAGTTGACCGAGCGCGTCAAACGCGCGCCATACTCCGTCGTCCTGCTCGACGAGGTGGAGAAAGCGCACCCTGACCTGTTCAACATCCTTCTGCAGGTGTTCGAAGACGGCCAGCTTACCGACGGACTCGGCAATACGGTCGACTTCAAGAACGCGATCATCATCATGACATCGAACATCGGCGCGCGGCACTTGCAGAAGCGCACCGGGCTTGGCTTCCAGTCCGAGGCAGACGAGATGGTATCGAGCAAGGTCGAGGACATGGTGCGCAGCGAAGTGAAGCGCACCTTCAATCCCGAGTTCCTGAACCGGCTTGACGAAGTGATCATCTTCAACGCGCTGACCGAGGCTGACCTGATCCAGATCGTCGAGCTGATGGTGAACCAGCTCAACCAGAACTTGGCGCAGCGCGCCATCACCGTCACCGTGACCGAAGACGCGCGCAAGTGGATCCTCAACAAGACGGTCGTCGACCGCAGCTACGGTGCGCGTCCTCTGCGTCGCGCGCTGCAGAAGTACATCGAGGACCCGCTATCAGAGGCGCTCATCCAGGGCACCTTCTCTCAGCGCCCGGCGTTCATTGAGGTCTACCTCGAAAACGATCAGCTCTTTTATCGCCCTGTCGGTGAAGAGAAGGTCGAGGGAGTGCTGCTGTATAGCAACTAGAAGCGACCTCAAAATCGGTCTTGCGAAGGGCACGGCTTTAACGTGCCGCTCGAGACCCAAAAACACTGGGCTTTACCCCTGAGGGAATGTGGTGGTTCGGCAGTGCAGGCGAGCGTTGCCGCTCCCCTTTGTCTCTCCGCCGTAAGGCCGAGTCCTGGCCCATTCAAGTATGATGAAAAAAGAATGACCCTGCTCGTCTACTCGGCCCCTTGGTGTCCTGACTGCCGCACAGCCAAACGCTTCCTCGAGAAGCACAACATCGCCTACCAGGAAATCAACATCGAGACGACACCCGGCGCGGCGACGGAGATCATCCAGCACATCGGCAAGCGCGCCATTCCGCAATTCGTCATCGATGGCAAGTGGGTGCAGCCGTACCGTCCCGGCGAGGGCTTCCTTTACGAAGAGATGAGCGAGTTGCTGGGCGTGGTGGACGAAGGCTGACCCATTCAGTAATTACTGTGTGGCTGCCCGCTCCTGGCTAGAATTGACCTCGCTCCGGCGTGAGCCCGATTCTACGCTGCCGGCTGTTTTTTCCGCAGCGGAAACTTCAATCGCAGCGGTAACACCCGCTCCCGCCGACGCTCGGCATCGAGCGTGTGAGCTCTTGCTTTCAGCAAATCGTCCAGCGAAACCATTCCCACCAGTCGTCGCGATCCGTCGCGCTCCACCACTGGAAAGCGAGTCACACCCGTCTCCGCCATACGATAGACAACCACTCGCAGTGGTTCGTCCGGATATGCGACCTGCGGATCCTGCTGGGCCACGTCTGCGAGCTGGCGTCCGTTCTTGCAATGGACCAGCTGCTGGAGTTCCTCCCGAGGGACGACACCGACAAGCTTCTGTTCCCTGTCCACAACGGGATAGAGACCCTGGCGGCGGCGGCTGTGGTCGTCGCTCAGGGCTTTGGAGAGATCCGCCACCGATCGATCGGCGGGCAGCGCAACAATGTCGGATCGCATTACCTCGCGCACAAACAGAATCTCCAGTGGATCCACAGAGTATTCGCGGCTCAAGTGGTATCCACGGCGTGCAACTTTTTCAGTAAGAATCGAACGGCGCAATGTGAGCACCGTAAATGCGTGCGCAATCACCGACGCCAGCAACAGCGGCAGAATGACGTTGATGTCGTGCGTCAGCTCGACTGCGAACACGACACCGGTAAAGGGCGAGCGCATCGTGCCGCCCAGGATCGCGCCCATTGCCACCAGCGGCCAGAAGCCAAGGCCTTCGTTCGGCAGGAAACCGCTCATCAGTCCGCCAAGAGCACCGCCCATCATCAGCAGCGGAGCCAGCACGCCGCCTGATGTCCCCGAGCCTAACGACACTGCCCAGATGATCGACTTGACCAACAGAATTCCGGCGATGGTTTTCAACACTACGTCACCCTGCAACAGCGACCCGATCATGTCGTATCCCACACCAAGTGCCTGCGGAAAGATCAGACCACCAAGGCCAACGACAAACCCGCCGATGATCGGCCACCACATCCAGTGGATCGGGAGCTTTTGAAAGCCGTCCTCCGCGGCGTAAACCGCGAGGGTCAGCAGCGCCGACAGTGCGCCGGCCATCAAACCCACCAACACGCAGCCCATCAGGCCGTGCGGACCGATAAATACCGAGTGCGGCGGCGTCGGAAACAGCGGCCCCAGCCCAATGATGTAGCGCCGCGTTGCCGCAGCCACCACGCTCGAAATCGCCACTGGAATCAGGCTGCGCGGCTTCCATTCAAACAGCAACAGTTCTACCGCAAGCAGTACGGCTGCCAGCGGCGTCGCGAAGGTAGCCGACATTCCTGCCGCCGCGCCAGCGACAAGCAACGTGCGGCGCTCCAGGCTGGTGAGGTGGAAGAACTGCGCAATCATCGAGCCGAACGCGCCGCCCGTCATGATAATGGGGCCTTCGGCTCCGAATGGGCCGCCCGAACCGATTGAGATCGCCGAGGATAGCGGCTTCAGAAATGCGACTCGCGGCTCGACCTTTCCACCTTTCAGCAGGATGGCTTCGATGGCCTCAGGAATTCCGTGTCCGCGAATACGCTCGGAACCGTAGCGTGCCATGATGCCGATCACTAGCCCGCCAATCATGGGCACGAACACTTCAAGCCAGCCGAGCTTGTTGCCCGCTGGCGACACCAGGGCCGTGCTGAAGCGCTGGAAGAAGAACAGATTGGTGAACAGGCCGATGAGCCGGAGCAACGCGAGTGCGACGAAGGCGCTGAACACTCCAATGACGGCGGCCAGCAAAGTAATCGGAATAACTTGCCAAGTGGTGGTGAAATCGCCCAGCTTCTCTGAGCCGTCGACGTGCCGCCGCGGCTTGAACCATGCTCCGACTGCCTGTAACAAATTCATGTGTGGAGTACTCTCTAGCGCGATACCGAGCCCAGTCTGGCTGGCACCCTGCGCTGTCTTGGGCTTGAAGACGTGATCTCTGCGCTTGCTCCCTCGCAAACCCTGCGTAGAGTCGAAACCAGTGCCGGAGCCGCACGCCGCAGTTCTTCGCGGTGCAGCATGGTGAGCGTACGCAGAATGCGGCTGCCTCGCGGCGTGAGCCGCACGTAGACTTCGCGACGGTCTGTCTCACCCGGCACGCGAAGCACCAGTCCTTTGGCTTCCATGCGTCCCACCAGCTCCACCGCGCTGTGATGACGAATTTGCAACCTCTCCGCAAGATCGCCGATACGCACTTTGTGACCTGCCGGCATGCCCTGGATGGCGAGCAAAAGCTGGTGCTGCTGGGGCTCGACGCCCGCCAGGCTGGCAGCGTTTTCGCTGAAAGCTACAAAGCGCCGGATCTGGTAGCGAAACTCGGCCAGGGCGCGGTAGTCAGCCGATGTCAGACCTCCGTCTTCTCGCAAGTGCGACCACCTCCACACAATATCGTTATACGATATATATTTTTTTTTGTCAAGATGGCATGACCATGTCCTACAATATAAAAAATGTATCTTGATACGATATATACGCATCGCAGGAGTGTAAAGAGCAAGGCAATTACAAAAGGAGGAACGAATCATGTCGGACGTAGCATTCAGAATGCAGCCGGCTGCCCGGGAAAGACCGCCCGGCATCACGCAGATTGGAGCGCGGTGTGGGGAGGGGCCTTCATTTTCGCAGCCATCTGGACGGTGTTCGAATTTTTGGCCGTAGCCATCTTTGGTATCGCACATTGGGGGTCGGCTATCGCTCTCTGGACGATTGTGCTTTCGATCATTGCCATGTGGGTCGCCGGCATGGAGACTGCGCGACTGGCCGGCTACTCAACCCGACACGATGGCATTGCTCATGGGCTGATGATGTTTGGTCTCACTCTCATGGGGGCTATTGCAGGGATGCTTCTATCCGCCACCGTGCTGGGCAGTGCCGCCGTTCACGACGCTCTGTCGAACGGTATAGCTCCAGGGATGGTGTGGACCGCATTTCTATCGCTCTTCTTGGGCTGGCTGGCCGCCATGGGGGGAGCTTCGACGGGAATCGAACGCAAGAAAGAACTGGTGAAAGATACCGTTCCCATGCACCCGGCAGCTTAGTAAATCGGGGCACCTGACGGTCGGGAGCTCGATCGAAAAACAGCGATCGGACCTCGGCCGGAGGGTGCTCGATCGACACACATTGCGCCTCGTCTGATCGAGGTGTGAAATGTTTCCGATTGGTCGCTTGATGGTTGTCCCGGCGGTCCTTCTTGTCTCCACCGTAGTTTTGGCACAAGGCACGACTTCGCAGGCGACTGCAACGTGCAATTTCGATGCGAACAATCAAGTGGTGATCGAATATCAACGCTTCGGCGTCAATTCGAAGACGCCAGTGTTTGGCCGCGAAATTCCATACGACAAAGTCTGGGCGCCTGGCGGTAAGCCGATGACCTTGTTCACCAACGTTCCGCTTACGATCGGCGGCCACGATATTCCAGTGGGCGCTTACACTCTGTTTGTCATTCCGTCGCAAAAACAGTGGAAGCTCGTCATCTCGAAGAACACGGACACCAGCGGACGATACGACGAGCGGGACGATCTGGTTCGCATTCCGATGGATTACGGACAACTGGACCAGCCGGAAAGCCAGTTCAGTATTTTCTTTGCCCATGTCGCCCCCGAACAATGCAGCATGCGTCTCGACTTGGAGCGGGCACGGGCCTGGGTTATTTTCCAGCAGAAATAAAATGTTTCCTGATGCCGGCACTTCCATAGAGACTTCAGTCTGTCTCTTCCGACATTTAGAATTGAAGGTTCCGCTATCAGCACCAATTGCGCTCGGCAAAGGAGACTGCCTTGATTGCACGTTATACCCGGCCTGAAATGGGCCATATCTGGAGCGACCAAAACAAGTTCCGCACCTGGCTGGAGGTCGAGCTGGCCGCCACCGAGACGCTGACTGAAGCCGGGTTGGTGCCGAAATCGGCTGCCGTCGCCATCCGCGAGAAGGGAGACTTTAGCGTCGAGCGCATCAACCAAATCGAAGCCGAGGTGAAGCACGACGTCATCGCCTTCACCACCGCCGTTGCAGAAAAGATCGGTCCCGAGGCGCGCTGGCTGCACTACGGGCTCACTTCCAATGATGTGGTCGATACGGCGCAAGCACTGCTCATCAAGCAGGCATCAGCCATCATTCGCGAGGATCTGAAGAAGTTGCGCGACGTACTCCGCCGCCGCGCCTGGGAATTCAAAGACACGCCGATGATCGGCCGCACACACGGCGTGCATGCCGAGCCGATCACCTTCGGATTGAAGCTGGCGAACTGGTACTCCGAGATGCTGCGTAACATCGATCGCTTCGAGTTAGCAGCAGAACAGCTGCGCGTGGGCAAGTTGTCAGGAGCGGTAGGCAACGGTGCCCACCTCGATCCTGAATACGAAGAGAAGATCTGCCAGCGGCTTGGCCTGAATGTCGCTGCGGTATCGTCGCAAGTCATCCAGCGCGACCGGCATGCATTCTACGTGGCCACATTGGCGGTGATTGCTTCCACGCTCGACATGATGGCCACCGAGATCCGCCATCTGCAGCGCACGGAGGTTCGCGAAGCCGAGGAGTACTTCAGCGAGAAACAAAAGGGCTCGTCAGCCATGCCGCACAAGCGCAATCCCATTACCTTTGAGCAGATCAGCGGGCTGGCGCGTGTGGTTCGTGCCAACACCCAGGCAGCTTTCGAAAACATCGCACTATGGCATGAGCGCGACATTTCCCACTCATCGGTCGAGCGTGTGATCCTGCCCGATTCAACGATTCTTGTCGATTACCTTCTCAACAAGACGACTAACCTCATTTCGACCATGTTCGTATACCCGCAGCGCATGATGAGGAATCTCGAGTCCACTGGCGGTCTGGTGTTCAGCGGACAATTGCTTCTTGACCTCGTCGAAGCCGGGGTCTCGCGCGAAGACGCTTACCGCATTGTGCAGGCGAACGCCATGAAGGCATGGAAAGAAGACCTCAACTTCCACGACCTCATTATGAAGGATCAGGAGATCACCTCGAAGGTCAAGCGCGAGACGCTGGAGAAGGCATTCGATCTCGGGCGGCCGCTGCGCAATATCGACAAGATCTTCCGTCGCGTTTTCGGCGACACCAGCGGCGATTGGGGCGTGTAAAGCTGCTACGGCAACCGGTTGATAATCGACGCCACATAGCCCGCGCCGAAGCCGTTGTCGATATTGACTACCGATACATTCGACGCACAGGAGTTCAGCATCCCTAACAGGGCGCTGAGTCCCTGAAACGAAGCCCCGTAGCCGACGCTTGTCGGCACCGCAATAACGGGCACGCCAACCAGGCCGCCGACAACGCTGGGCAGCGCACCTTCCATTCCGGCGCATACGACCACGACGCGCGCTCCTGTCAGCGCTTCCCGCTGAGCGAGGAGGCGATGAATGCCCGCCACTCCGACGTCATACACATGTTGCACTTCGTTGCCCATGACCTGCGCGGTGACGACGGCTTCCTCAGCGACTGGAATGTCACTCGTGCCGGCTGACACCACGACAATCTTTCCTTTGCCGTGAATTGTCTTGTCTTTGATCAGCGTGATGGCGCGCGCCAGCTCGTGATACTCGGCCTTGCGGAACTTGCGTTTCACAACCAGAAATTGTTCCGGCGTGGTTCGTGTCGCGAGTACGTTGTTCCCCTGTTTCGCGAGCCGGCCGAAGATGGCTGCCAGGTCTGAGGGAGTCTTTCCCGGCCCGAAGATCACCTCAGCCATGCCGACCCGCAACGATCGGTGGTGGTCAACATTGGCGAATCCCAGGTCTTCGAAAGGCAGGTGCTTGAGGTGCTGCATTGCCTCATCCGGAGACAGCTTGCCTTTCCGGACCTGCTCGAAGAGCGTCTTGATGGCTTCTGACTTCATGAGTGCGAGCAGCCACAATCACCGCATTCGGAGAGTATCACCTTCACACACGCGCTGTGGA
>Ga0306926_10001837_pt1 | contig 21260 bp, 22 predicted proteins | sample flu12Cox44000178_FD_203759 | JGI IMG/M metagenome (GOLD analysis project Ga0306926, IMG submission 203759) | Lab enrichment of tropical soil microbial communities from Luquillo Experimental Forest, Puerto Rico - flux8day.12C.oxic.44.000.178 (v2)... | ecosystem: Environmental > Terrestrial >...
CGGGCACCACGACCCGGCAGCCCGCCTGCGCGGACAGCCGCGCGGCCCAGGTCCGCATCATCCGGGCCGAGCCCAGGCAGTAGCCGCCACCGTGGAAGTGCACCACGGTGCGCCCGGCGCGTGCGGTCGCGGCCGTCACCACTTCGGCGGGGACCCCGTCGAGCATGCCCGCCGCGACGCGGGTGCCGCGCGGCATCAGCGAGGTGCGCATGACCTGGTCGAAACGCCGGCGCTGTACCTCCCAGGCCAGCGCCGGATCCAGGACGCGCCGGCCGATCTGCCGTACTCCCGGGCGCATCAGCGCCGGTGGCAGGCGAAGGCTCCGTGCACGCGACGCGCCGTTCGCGCCGGCCCGGCGGGGCGGGGCGGTCATGTCCGGACCGCGCTGGGCGCGGCCGGGGCCGGTGGTTTCGGCATGGCCCGGTACCTGCCGAGGTCGAACCGGCGGACCCGGTGCCGGTACAGGAACGTGTGGTCGGGCCAGTTGTTGGTGTTGCGGCCCGAGGCCGTGGTGTACCAGCTATGGCACCCTGACTCCCACACCGAGGTGCGGCTGGAAGCGGCCACCCAGGTGTTGAACGCCCGCTGTACCTCGGGCCGCACGTCGATCCAGCGCAGGCCCTCGGACTCGAGCGCCCGCAGTGCCGCGGCCACGTAGCTGATCTGGCCTTCAAGCATGTAGAGGATCGAGTTGCCGCCGAGGTTGGTGTTGGGCCCGTAGAGCATGAAGAAGTTCGGGAACCCGGCGACGCTGATGCCGAGGTAGGCCTCTGCCCCCTCGTGCCACGTCTGGTCCAGGCGGCGCCCGCGCAGGCCGGTCACCTCCATGGGCGCCAGGAAGTCGAGGGTCTTGAACCCGGTGCCGTAGATGATCGCGTCGGCCTGGCGGGTGATGCCGTCCGTGGTAACCACGCCGTCGGCGACGATGCGCTCGATCGGTTCCGTGACCAGGTCGACGTTCGGGCGGGCCAGCGCCGGATACCAGTCGTTGGAGAACAGCACCCGCTTGCAGCCCATCACGTAGCCGGGGACGCACTTGGCGCGCAGTCCCGGATCGGCAATCTGCGAGGTCAGCTGGCGCCGCCACAGTTGCATCGGTCCCGCGAGCAGCTTTGGTGACAGAACGAAGCCGCTGGTGAGCAGCTCGCCGTAGAGGAAGATGCGCAGCCGGTCCGCCTTGCGCACCACCGGGAACCGGTCGTAGAAGGACTGCTCGGCATCGCCGTACCGCCGGTCGGTCTTGGGCAGCACGTACGGCGGGGTGCGCTGGTAGACGTCCACGTGCGCGGCCGTCTTGGCGATCTCGGGCACGAACTGGATCGCGCTGGCCCCGGTGCCCACGACGGCCACATGCTTGCCGGCGAGGCCGGCGCCGTGATCCCAGCGCGCGGAGTGCCAGGAGGGGCCGGTGAAGTCGCCACGGCCCGCGATGTCCGGCAGGGCGGGCCGGTTGAGCTGCCCGACCGCGGAGACCACGGCACTCGCCCGGATCTCCTCACCGCTTGCCAGGGTGAGGTCCCACAGCGCACGGCCCTCGTCGAACCGGCACGCGGTGACGCCGGCCCCGAGGCGCAGATGCGGGCCGAGACCGTGCTCCTCCGCAAGCTCACACAGGTAGGCCAGGATCTCCCGCTGCGGGGGGAACCGGCCGGTCCAGCGTCCCGGCCGGAACGAGAACGAGTACAGGTGCGCGGGCACGTCGCAGGCGGCACCGGGATAGGTGTTGTCCCGCCAGGTTCCCCCGGGCCCGTCACCCTTGTCGACGATGAGGAAGTCCTCGATGCCCGCCCGCCGCAGCGCGATGCCTATGCCGATCCCGCCGAACCCGGCGCCGATGACAACCACGCGATACGGCGAACTTCCGGGCATGGGCCCTCCTCGCGCGGGGCGCGGCCCAGGCACACGCGGCCCGGGTGCACGGGGCCCATCGAGGGCCCGGCACGGGCAGGATAACCCCGGTTGCCGGGAAAACACCGGTTTCGCCCATGGCCGGCCGGGGCACGGCCGGCCATGGGCGCGGCTGGCCAGGAAGTACAGGCCTGGCCACCGTCCTGCACCGGCACGTCACGCTCGGTGGCGCTCTTTGGGGAGGCCAGGGCTGCCGGGAGCGGCACCCCATACGGGAGGCTAGATTCATATCGAGTAATGTCTTGTCTTGGCGTCACTATCGATATATCGTGAGCGTGTCGCGAGTGGTCGCCAGGGAGTGTGAGATGCCAGCAGCACAGGCCACGGCCGGGGAGTTCGACCCCCGCCTCTGTCAGCCCTTCCAGGCCCTGCTCGCCCAGGTCCGCACCGCGGTCAGGGAGATGTCGGCGGGGCAGCGCCGCAGCCAGCGCGGCGGGCCGTGGGACTGGGGACGGACCCGGCCGAAGGGCCCGTGGGAGTGGCACGGGGGGCATGGCGGCCCCGGAGGGCCCTGGGGCGGATGGTGGCCAGGGGGGCCACCCGGCTCGCCCCGGGGGCCGAAGGCGGGGCGCGGCGACGTCCGTGCCGCGATCCTGGCCCTGCTGCGGGAGGGCCCGCGCAACGGCTACCAGATCATGTCCGAGATCGAGGAGCGCAGCGACGGCGCCTGGCGGCCCAGCCCGGGGGCGGTCTACCCGGCCCTGTCCCAGCTCGCCGACGAGGGCCTGATCGAGGCCGAGGAGTCCGGTGGCAAGCGCACGTTCCGGCTCACCGATGAGGGGCGCCAGTACGTCCAGGACCACCCGGAGGCGGCCCGCGCGGCCTGGGAATCGATGACGCACGAGCCGGGCGAGATGCCCGGTCTGTTTGTCCAGGCCGCGCGCCTGGGCGGCGCCATCGTGCAGATGGCCAAAGAGGGCACACCGCAGCAGATCCACGAGGCCGAGGCCCTGCTTGAGCAGGCCCGGCGCACGATGTACCAGATCCTCGCCGATGACGAAAACGGGGAAGAGTAGGCAAGGGATAAGCCATGGATGATCGGATGCGCGTCTCCGATGCCGACCGGGAGGCGCTCACCGCGCGGTTGCGCGACCATTACGCCGAGGGACGGCTCACGCAGGACGAACTGGACGAGCGGGTCTCCGCGGCGCTGAGCGCGAAGACATTCGGCGACCTGCGCACCCTCACCACCGACCTGCCGGGGCCGGTCCCGGTGCCGCCGCGCACCGCCCCCAGCCGGTCCTGGGACGGCCCACCCCCGTGGCGGCACCACCGCCACCACCGCCCGCCGGTGGGGCTGTTCGTGCTCATCGGCCTGATCCTGTTGCTGGCCTCGGGGGGCGGCTGGGCGCTGTTCGCCTTCTTCCGGCTGCTCCTGGTGTTCTGGCTGGCAATGATGCTGACCCGCGTCATCATCGGCATGGTGTACCGGCGGCGGCACCGCTACCGGTAGGCCGCGGCGCGCGAAATGGCGCGCGCGGCACCGATGAGATACCACCCCCGGCACGGTCTTTCCTTTAGAACGACATCCACCGGGAGCCCGCTCCCGCCGATCCTCTGCGAGCCCGGGAAAGAGCCATGAGATACCAGTTGCTGCGTGCGGACCAGGGCGAGCGCCCCCGCGCCGAAAAGCGCACCGCGGTGCCTGCCGGGCAGCCGCTCGCGGGCGATCCCGCGGGCACGGCCGGACTGCAGTGGCTCTGGGGGCTGGTGGAACTGCATCTCGGCCAGGCCGAGCCCGACACCGCGGCCTGAACCCAGGGCTTCGAGGCGGGCTGCAGCCGGCCTGAGGGCCAACAGTTGTCAGGCGGCGAGCGGAGTGCAGGTGAGCGCGAGCCTGAGCTTGTTCAGGTCCTCGGGCGGTGATTCGAGCAGCGGCAGCCGGACGGTGGCGTGATCGAGGATCGCGAGTTCGGATCGCGGGCGGGATCAGGCGGTGGTGAGGATGCTGCAGATCTCTGGTTCTGCGCAGTCGGCGGGATTGATGGCAGCGGCCCGGCACTGAAGATCCATCAGCACGTCGTGGGTGCGGGTGAGCTCGGCGATGCGCTGCTCGACCTGGGCCAGGTGCTGGCCGATCAGGGTGGCCACGTGCCGGCATGGCGGGTCCCCGGAATCGCGGATGGCCAGGACGCTGCGGATCTCGGCCAGGGTGAACCCGGCCCCCTTGGCGTGCTTGATGAACGCCAGCCGGTCGAGGGCGCCGGGAGGGTAGTCGCGGTAACCGGCGCGCGTGCGGGGCGGGGCGGGGATGAGCCCGGCCTGCTCATAGAACCGGATCGTCTTGGACGGCACGCCCGCATCGGCGGAGAGTTCACCGATCAGCATGGCTGCCAGGCTATCGCTTGACCTTCCAGTGCACTGGAATCCCTACGGTTGGCATCCGGAAGCCGAGATGCCCAGACGGGGCTTGTGCTTGGCTTCCGACAGGTCTGCCTGGTGGCCTGATCGTGACCCCCGCACGATGCTCCAGGCGGACGCGGCCCGTGCCGTGTTGCCCCCGTACGCGGCGCGGGCCGCTCAACCGCCCGCCCAGGCCGCTCGGCGTTTCCAGCTGTGTTGGCGCACGTGCGCGACCGGGCCGGGCTGCGCGGTCTGTCCGAACCAATGCGATCAAGCCCCGCCGGGGAGTAACGGTAAGGCCGATCGCTGGGCCGTGGTGTTGGTGCCGGGCCCAGGGTTCGGGCCGTTCGTGGTCGGATGGAGGGATGAAGGTCAGGATCGGGATTTCACTGGGCCCGGCTGCCGTCCCCGCGGTGTTCGGCGATGCGGTCGATCGTGTGGAAGAGCTGGGTGTGGATTCGCTGTGGCTGTCGGAGATGGTGTTTGGCTCGCTCGTCGAGCCGTTCGCTGGCATGGCGTACGCGCTGTCGCGCACCGCACGGCTGAAGGTCGGCACCGGTGTGGCGGTACTGCCCGGCCGCCATCCGGTGCTGGTAGCCAAGCAGCTGGCATCGCTGGTGGGGCTGGCGCCCGGCCGGGTGCTGCCAGTCTTCGGCCTGCAACCCGCACGGCCCGCCGAGCGGGGACTGTTCGAAGTCCCCGCCGGGCAGCGTGCCGCGGTGTTCGACGAGTCGCTGCGGCTGATCAGGCTGCTGCTGACGCAAGAACACGTGTCTATGCGCGGCGAGTTCTTCACCGTCGATGGTGCGCACATCGGACCGTTGCCAGCGAAGCCGCTGGACATCTGGCTGGGCGGCAGCGCCCCAGGTGCGCTGCGCCGCGTTGGCCGGCTCGCCGACGGATGGCTGGGCAGCTTTCTGGCCCCCGAGGAGGCGCGGGAAGCGCGGGAAACCATCCAGGCCGCCGCCTCGGCCTCGGGCCGCGAGGTCGAGGCCGACCACTTCGGGATGAGCCTTGCCGTCGCACCCGGCGCTGGTGTTCCTGCCGACCTGGCTACCGCCATACGCCAGCGCCGGCCCGGCAGCGATCCCGCCGCGCTGGTCCCGGCGGGCTGGGTTGCGGCCAAGCGGATGATCGAGCAGTACGTTGTGGCCGGGATTAGCAAGTTCGTCGTCCGCCCCGCGGCACCGCCAGCATCGCTCGATGACTTCCTCAATGACTTCGCCCGCGAGCTGATGCCACTGCAAACATGAAACAGCCACGTCGGCGGTCTTAGGACTTGGTCAGGGTGGCTACGGTCCTGGCTGCCAAGGCCCGCGTTGCCACGGCCCACGCCCAGCTGGCGCGCGCCGAAGCCGTCCTGTAGCGGCGACCCGGGCCCCGGCCGGATTGCCACGGAAGCCGCGCACGGGCGGGCGCGGTCAGCGAGGCTTTGCGTAATGCAGCAAAGAACGGCATCCTGCGCTGGACGTATTGCCGTGTGCCGAGCGGCTCCGGAGGCCCGCAGTGGAGATCATCGATGCCTGGATGCAGCATCCGTCGGCGGAGTTCCTGGCCGACCCGGTGTTCGATTCGCTGCGGCGCTGGGCCCACGGCCGGCTGGCCGGCGGCGAGATCCCGGTGGCGGCTACGGTGGCGGCCATGGACGAGGCCGGGGTGCGGACCGGGATGCTGTGCGCGTGGTGGGGGCCGCGCGGGCCGCTGATCTCCTACCTGCGCGGCCACGGCCGCCGCAAGGTGCTGTTCGGGTCGAACCACCCGGCCTGGCCGGCCGCCGACTGCCTGCGCGACCTGGCGGGCCTCGGCCTTGACGACGAGACGACGGAGTTGTTCCTGCACGGGAACGCCGAACGGGTCTTCGGCCTGGCGCCAGCGCCCGGGCCCGGTGCGGCCGCCGGCCAGCGGGCCGCCGGTCCGCAGGACACCAGCAGGTAAGGGAGCACAGGCATGACGGAGCGCACCACCCCCGATGACATCACCGCCGCCGTGCTCGCCAGCTTCGCGCGGTGCCCGGACGAGCGCCTCGGCACGGTGATGCGCTCGCTCACCACGCACCTGCACGCATTCGTCAAGGAGGTCGGGCTGACCGAGGAGGAGTGGCGGGAGGCGATCGGGGTGCTGACCGACACTGGTCACATCACCACGGGCACCCGCCAGGAGTGGATCTTGTGGTCGGACGCGCTCGGGGTGTCGATGCTCGTGGACGCGCTGGCCAACCGGGATCCGGCGGGCCGCACGACCGAGTCCACGGTGCAGGGCCCCTTCTATGTCCCTGGGTCGCCGCTGCGCCCCTACGGCGACCGGCTCGACGAGACGCCTGCCGGGGAGCCGCTGTGGGTGCACGGCACCGTCCGCTCGCTGGACGGCCGGCCGCTGGCCGGTGCCGAACTCGACGTCTGGCAGAACGGTGACAACGAGCTCTACGCCGTCCAGGACGCCGACGCGCCCGAGAACCACCTGCGCGGACGGTTCCTCACCAGGGACGACGGCAGCTACGCGTTCCTCACGGTGCGGCCCACCCCCTACCCGATCCCGCATGACGGGCCAGTCGGCCACATGCTGGCCGCGACCGGGCGGCATCCCTGGCGGCCCGCGCACATTCATGTGATCGTGCGTGCCGCGGGCCACCGGCCGGTGACCACGCACGTCTTCGACCGGGAGAGCAAGCACATCGACGGCGACGCCGTGTTCGCGGTCAAGCCCTCGCTGCTGCGGGATCTCACCCCCCACCCGGCCGGCGACCCGGAGCACCCCGCGGCGCTGGCCGGCCCCGACGGCCCGTGGTGGTCGCTGACCAGCGACTTCGTCCTGGCTCCCGGCCCGGCGTAACGCCTGCCCGGCGCCCCTGCCTAACGCCTGCCGGGCGGCGCGCGCGGAACTGGTCGCGGGCCGTGCCTGACCTGGTTACGCGCCTGATGGGCGATCCTTCTTAGGCAGCTTGCTGACCACGGCCAGGTAGGAGGCGTCGACGGCTTCGAGCAGCTCCTCCTCGGGGATCGCGCCGCCGATCCGCAGCGTGTTCCAGCCTGATCGGCCAATGTAGGCCATAACCGAGGCGTCTTGTGGATAACGCAATAGCCATTCGTCGGCGACTTCCCTGGTCGGGCCGCATTTCAGCCCGATCGCGCCGGTGGGCCCGGAGCCGAAGAACGCGAAGATCTTGGGCCCAACCTTGACCACTACGTCGTCTTCCCACGGCTGGTCCTGCCACGCACCGGGCTTGGCCAGGCAGTGTTCGAGCAAATCTTGCCAGGTCATAGCGGCCTCCCGCGCCGGCCGCGGGCCCTGAATTACCGGAATCCGGGGTCGGCTCAACGTGTCATTCGCCACACTAATTGGTGGTTTAAATCCGGAAGTTACTGTCAGGTTTATGTCCCACCAGCCTCTTAGATTCACTCCAGTCACACCAGTAACGACCTAGAACCAATTTGGTGTCCTTTACGAAGTGCTTGCGTTTGGTACTGATTTGCCTGCGACGTTTATTCTCTCCTGGATGGCTAGCTGCGGACGAGCCCAATGAGGGCGAGTCCGAGAGGAGAGAGTCCTGTGATGCTGCGTGACACCCCCGCCCTGCGGGGACAGGAGGTGAGGATCGCAAGCGTTGTTGGCTAGCTAAATGATGGTCCCGACCGGGTGTTGCAGCACGCGGCCGGGACCTTGTGTGTCGGACCGACCTTAGGAGGAAACCCCGACATGTTCAGTATTCCAGCTGCCGGACTGGCGAAGACCCTGATAGGGGTCACGATTTCGCTGCATGCGGCACCGGCACACCACGCGCCGGGTCACTACACGGTCCGGCCGGGCGACACTCTCTCGAATATCGCCCGTCAGGAGTACGGCAGCCGGGCCGATTGGCCCGCCCTGTGGTGGACCAACCGTCACAACATTTCCAACCCGGACGCGATCGTCGCGGGCCAGAAGCTGCGGCTGAGCACCTGGCACCCGCGCAAGGCGTGGATCGAGAAGGCCGCGATGGCCGCCCGTCCAGTGCTCGCGCCGGCTCCATCGTCGCAGTCGCCGTCCAGCCTGCCGGTTGCCACCAGCTCGGCCCCGGTCTCGGGGTACCCGGCCTCGTCGGGCGGCGTGAACTGGTCGGCGATCGCCGCCTGTGAGTCCGGCGGCAACTGGAGCACCAACACCGGCAACGGCTTCTACGGCGGGCTCCAGTTCTCCCAGGGCACCTGGGACGCCTACGGTGGCGGGCAGTACGCCTCGACCGCCGCCGGCGCCTCCCAGTCGCAGCAGATCGCTGTGGCCCAGCGGGTGCTCGCCGGGCAGGGCATCGGTGCCTGGCCGGTCTGTGGCGCCAACGGATAACCCCTATACGTCGCCTGCCTGCCTCGCGATCCCCAGCCCGCTGTGGGCAGGCGATGCCCTGACCGGGCCCCGGGCCGCATCCAGCCGCCCGGGGCCTGGCATGTCCATGCGCCCGCGCGGATGTGAGCATGGCAGGATGCGGTGGTTGAAGTGGGACGAACGGGGAGTGGCGCATCGTGGCTGAAGACAAGGCGGACGGCTGGCTCACCGCGCCGGTCCCGGCGGGCAAGCCGGCCGAGATAGACACCTCGGTGGCCCACCCGGCCCGGGTCTACGACTACTGGCTCGGCGGCAAGGACAACTTCGCTGTGGACCGGGAGGCGGGCGACCGGGTGCTCGCGGTTACCCCCGGACTGCGGGAGCGCGTCCGGGCGGGCCGGGCGTTCCTGGTGCGGGCGGTGCGCTACCTGGCCGCCGAGGAGGGGATCCGGCAGTTCCTTGACGTCGGCACCGGCATACCCTCGGCGAACAACACTCACGAGGTCGCGCAGCGGGCCGCGCCGGACGCTCGGGTTGTCTACGTGGACAACGACCCCATCGTGCTCACGCACGCCAGGGCGCTGCTGGCCGGTAGCCCGGAGGGATCCATCCAGTACTTCGACGGCGACGCAAGGGACGTGGCGTCGATCATCGGGGCGGCGGCCACGACCCTGGACTTCACCCGGCCCACCGCCCTGATGTTGCTGGGCGTCATGCACCTGATCCAGGATTCCGAGGGCCCATACGAACTCGTGGCCACGCTGATGGGCGAACTGCCGTCCGGCAGCTACCTGGTCCTCTCCCATCCGGCCAGCGATATTCACCCCGGCCAGGCCGAAGCCCAGCGGCGCTACAACGAGCGCGTGTCCACCCCGCAGACTTTGCGCACCCGGGCCGAGGTATCCCGGTTCTTCGACGGGCTGGACCTGGTGCCGCCCGGCCTGGTCTACGTGCACGAGTGGCGGCCGGGCCCGGACGACATCGTCCCCCCGGGTGGGGTGTCCGCCTACGGGGGCGTCGCCCGCAAGCCCTGATCTCAGGCCGGCCCAGCGGGCCGTGCTGTGTGGCACAGTTCCCTGAGCCGGCGGACGTCCCGAGTCAGGCCCTCGCGATACTGTCCCAGTGGCCTGTACCGGCGGGCAAGGGGCCGGCCGGCGCGCAGGCCCGCTCCGCCACGTGCAGGAGGAATGCGTGGTGCCCAGGCCCTATTCGGCCCTTGCCCATTTGGAGTGCGCCCGGTGCGGCGCCGTCCATGACGCCACCGTCGTGCAGGGTCTGTGTGAGTGCGGCTCGCCGCTGCTCGCGCGGTACGACCTCGCCAGGGCCGCCGAACTGGCAGACCGCGCGGAAATCGGCCGCCGCCCGGCGGACCTGTGGCGTTACCACGAACTGCTGCCGGTCTCCGGCGCCGGCCGGGCGGTAAGCCTGGGTGAAGGCATGACGCCGCTGCTGGCGATGCCGCGCCTGGGCCGTGCGCTGGGGGCGCCCCGCCTGCTGATGAAGGATGAGAGCCTCATCCCCACCGGAACCTTCAAGGCCCGCGGTGCCGCCGTCGGGGTGTCCCGTGCCGCCGAACTGGGCGTCGCGGGAGTGGCCATGGCGACCAACGGAAACGCCGGTGCGGCCTGGGCGGCCTATGCCGCCCGCGCGGGGCTGCCCTGCCTCGTCGCCATGGCCGCCGACGCGCCCGCGGTCAACCGGGCCGAATGCCTGGCCGTCGGCGCCGAGCTGTGGGTGGCCGACGGAAATATCGCGGACGCGGCCAAGCTGGTCGCCGCGGAGGTGCCGGGCCGTCCCGGGTACCAGGATGTCTCCACGCTCAAGGAGCCCTATCGCATCGAGGGCAAGAAGACCATGGGCATGGAGATAGCCGAGCAACTCGGCTGGCGATTGCCCGACGTCATCGTGTACCCCACCGGCGGCGGGGTCGGCATCATCGGTATCTACAAGGCACTGCTCGAACTCCGCGAGCTTGGCTGGACCGGGCAGCAGCCGCTGCCCCGCCTGGTAGCGGTCCAGTCCACCGGGTGCGCCCCGATCGTGACCGCGTTCGCCGCCGGGGCCGACCATAGCGAGCCCTGGCCGGACCCCCGGACGGTCGCCTTCGGCATCACCGTGCCCAAGGCACTCGGCGACTTCCTCGTGCTCGCCGCGCTGTATGCCACCGGGGGGACCGCCATCGCGGTGGACGATGCGGCGCTGCTCGCCGATCAGCGGCTGGCCGCACACCTTGAAGGCAGCTTCATCTGCCCGGAAGGCGCGGCCTGCGTCACCGCGGTCCGCCTGCTGCGCGAATCCGGCTGGCTGGCCGAAGCGGACCAGGTGGTCGTGCTGAACACCGGTACCGGGCTCAAGTACCCGCACACCATGCCGCAGGACGGGCCGCCGCCCGCGCGCTGATTGCCGCGCCGGATGCTGATTGCCGCGCCGCATAGGGCATGTCCGCGCGGCGGCTGCCCGGGGACGTCCCCGCGGCGGCCGCCGCCTGGCACGGGATGTCCCAGCAGGCGTAACACTGCACCCGGGCGGTGCTATGACCGGCACCGCCCGGATGGGTGTTCCGGGCTACCAGATCCAGTGCCTAGCGATGGCGATGCCGCCGTGCGAGTGACCGGTGATGTGCGCCATCGTTCCCGCCGCGACTGCGGTGAGGCTGCCCAGTGCGAGGGCTAGAACGAGAATCCCGCGCAGCACCCGGGCGCGGGCTGACCTGGGGGGCCTGCGGTGCGCCGATAACCTGCGGTGCGTGCCGCCCACCGGGCCGTTAGAAGGAGTGCCGTGCCATAACGAACTGCGAATCTCCATGGAGAGGGTCCCCTCTTGAGATGGACATCGGGTCCTCTAAGACGAAGAAGCTACTCCTCCGGCGGCCCCGGGACATGGCATTCCGGGTAATACCGGCAACTTCTCACGCACCTGCCCGTGCAAGTTGCCCAGACAGGGTCAGGCAGTGCGCCACTCCACGCAACGCCAGTCTCGACAGCACCAAAACTTGCTTTTCGCAACATAAGATCTCACTAGCCACAAGCGTCACGGAAATATAGCATCTGCCGGTATTTTTCTTGAGCCGGTCTGTGGCTTTCTATGAAAGGGTCCATGAAAATTGCGCTGACCCTATCTGACCAGGGTGAACATTTTCTTATTCCGCCGCCACTCGCCCTCCCCGGCAGGGTGTGAGAAGGCCATGCCGGGTATTAAAGTCGATGCAAAGGTTCCGTGGATCCCGTTCGGTGGCCGCCGGCCGGCCGCCGGTGGTGGAAGACGTAAAGGCGATCATGGAATTCCGGGTTCTCGGGCCGATCGAGCTATGGTCGGCCGGCCGGCCGCAGGACCTGGGGCCGGCCAGAGAGCGCTGCGTTCTTGCCATTCTCCTGCTGACACCGGGAACTATCGTCCCGGCGGAGACGCTCATCGACCGGCTCTGGGACACCAGGCCGCCGGCCAAGGCCAGGGAGAGCCTGTCCGCCTATATCGCCAGGCTACGGGCCTCTCTCCGGCAAGCCATCGGCGACAGCGTCCAGCTTGCCGGGCGCGCCCGCGGTTACACGCTGGGCATCGACCCCGAGGTGGTGGACCTCCATCAGTTCCGCCGGTTGCGGCGGCAGGCGGCTGCGCTAGCGGCCAGCGGCGACCATGACCAGGCGGCCAGTTTGCTGCGCGAGGCGGACGGACTATGGCGCGGGCCGGCGCTGGCGGGCATCGACGGCGACTGGGTGGCGCGGATGCGCGACAGTCTCGAAGAGGAGCGCCGGGCGGCCGTCCTGGAGCGCGTGGAGTGTGAGCTGGCGCTTGGCCGGCACGCCGCCCTGGTTGGTGAACTGCACCATCTGCTGGCCCAGTACCCGCTGGACGAGACGTTCATCGCGCACCAGATGACCGCTCTGTACCGCAGCGGCAGGCCGGGTGACGCACTCGGCCTGTACCGGGAGACGCGCGCTCGCCTGGTCGAGGAGCAGGGCACCGAGCCCGGGCCCGCACTGTCCGAACTACATCAGCGGATCCTCCGGCGCGATCTGGAACTGGCTGGCAAGCCGGCTGCCCGGCAGGTGGCCCGGGCATCGCCCCCGGATGGCCTCCCGGCGCGGATATCGCCGCCGGACACCCTGCCGCCCGAGACGGCGGAGCTCGTGGGGCGGGACACCGAACTCAGCCAGCTCACCGGGGAGCAGGGAGACGCTCCCCGGGTCAGCGTGATCGTGGGCAAGCCCGGCGTGGGCAAGACCGCGCTGGCGGTGCACGCCGCCCGTCTCCTCGCCGGGCAGTACCCGGACGGTGTTCTCTATCTCAACTTCCACAGCCACGACCCGGGGAGCCCGTCGCTCGACACCGCCGAGGCGCTGCGCCGGCTGCTCCAGATGCTCCCCCTGCCGGCCACGCAGATACCCGAGTCGGCCAGCGAGCGTGCCGCGCTATGGCGGGCGCAGCTCAGCCGCCGCCGCGCCGTGGTGATCCTGGACGACACCGCCAGCCTGGACCAGATTGGCCCGCTGCTGCCAGCGGGCGGCCGGTCGCTGATCCTGGTCACCAGCCGGTACCGGATCCCGGACCTGACGGATGCCCGGGCACTGACCCTGGATGTGCTGTCCGTCGACGACGCGGTCGCGCTGTTCCGGCGGATAGCGGGCGGCGGCAGGGCGCACGACGACGCCGTGGTGGCCGGGGTCGTGGAACTGTGCGGGCGCCTGCCGCTCGCAATCCAGCTCACCGCCGGCCGGCTGGCCAGGGACTACTCGCCTCGGCTCGGCGACCTGGCGGCGGAACTGTCCCGCCCGCCCGCCCGCATCGAGGGCGCGGAGGTGACAGCCCTGGACTGGGTGCCGGCCTTTGAGCTGTCCTACCGTGCCCTGCAATCGGGCCATCAGGAGTTCTTCCGGCGGCTGGGGATGAGCCCGGCCACGCAGATCAGCCCGCATGCCGCGGCAGCCCTCGCCGGCGTCTCGCTCGCCGAGGCGGAGGAGGCGATCGGCGCGCTGCTCGACCATCGCCTGCTGTCCCGCGCTCCTGGCGGCCAGTTCACGTTCCACGATCTCATCCGCGGCTACGCGGCCATGTGCGCCGAAAGGGACGAGCCGGCATCCGTGCGGCGGCAGTCAATCGGGCGGCTCCTCGACTACTACCTGCACATCGCCGACCGGGCCGACCGGGAACTGTACCCCTTCCGGCGCCGGATGCCGGTTCCGGTCACCCGCCAGTCCGCCGCGGTCCCGGCCCTGGCCACGCAAGATGAGGCGGCGGCCTGGCTGGAGGCCGAGTGGCGCAACATCTTGCAGGCCGCCCAGTACGCCGCCCGCCACGAGTGGAAGAGCCAGTGTGCCGACCTGATCCATGCGCTGGCGGGCTTCCTGCGGATCAAGGCGTACTGGGACGAGGCGATCGCAGCGCAGGCGCTGGCCCTCCAGGCATCCCGCGACATCGCGGATCCGGGCAGGATCGCGCGGGCGGCCCTGGAACTCTGCGAGGTGAGCCAGGAGACCGGCAGGCACGATGAGATGCTCCCGCTGGCGGAGGATGCCGCGGCGATCTACCGGTCCCAGGCCGACCGGCGCGGCGAGGCGCATGCCCTCGACCAGATCGGGATGGCACACGCGCGCACCAGCCGATACCGCGAGGCCCTCGCCTACTTCCAGGAGGCGCGGGTCCTGTACCGTGCCGCCGGGGATGAGCATGGCGTGGCCGATACCCTGAGCCACTCCGGCATCACGTCCTGGCATCTCGGCCGCCATCCGGACGCCACTGATCACCTGGGTAAGGCGCTTTCCTTCTACCGTGCGGCCGGCGACCGGCGGGGTGAAGCGGGTACGCTCAACAACCTTGGCCGGATGCAGCTGCTGTCCGGGTATCACCGGGACGCGCTCGCGGCCTATCAAAGCGCGCTGAAGATTTTCACCGAGATTGGCGGGGCGCAGAGCGAAGCGGTCGTGTATCTCAACATCGGCTGCGTCTACGACTACAAGGGCAGCTACCAGGAGGCGCTCACCGCTTACCGCCGGGCCCTGGCCATTTTCCACGAGATCGGCGACCTGCCGAACCAGGCCTATGCGCTCAATGACGCCGGCGCCATCTACCGCAAGGCCGAATGTTACGACGAGGCCCTGATCCACCACGAGCAGGCCAGGCTGATCGCCGAGGAGATCGGGAATCAGTCCCAGCAGGTCATCGCCCTGCGTGGGATCGCCGATGTGTCCCGCGCATCGGGCCGTTACGGCGAGGCACTCGGCCAGTATCACGCCGTGCTCAGGCTGGCCCGGGAGATCGGTGACCTCTACGAGGAGGCCAAAGTCCTCGAAGGGATCGCGGAAGCGACGCTCAGCACCCGGCGGCCCGATGCCGCGCGGATTTTTTTCCGGCAGGCGCTGGACATCTTCGAGCGGCTCGGCGTGCCCGAGGCGGAGTCGGCGCGGGTGCGCATGGAAACCATTGATCCCGCCACGGACCGCCTTACCTCCTAACGCCGGGCATGTTTCACCGGCCAGCGGGCAATCCCGGCTGGCCGTTCCGTTAACGCACCCTCTTTCACGCACCTGACCTGCGGTGCAAGGTTCGCGTCAAGGTCAGTGCAAGCCGGACGCCGCACGCTTTTGCCGTGGTGCTCGTCAAGAACACGCCGGTGGCGCAGTCGGCCAGCAGACGACTACGGCCCCTCTACGCGACCGCGTTCATCCACAGCTTCGTGCTCTGGTATTCGATCGAGAAGCTGTTCATGCGGTCCGTGGGCCTGAACGACTACCTCATCACGATCGCCACGCTCGTCTACATCGTGGTCATGATGACGGCCAACATCCCACTCGGGCTGCTCGCCGACCGGTGGAGCCGCAAGGGCGTGCTCTACATCGCCACCTGCGCGCTGATCGGCAGTTCCGTGGTCTGCGGCTTCAGCCACGGCCTGGTCCTGTACGCCGCGGGGATCTCGGTCTGGGGCCTGTTCTACGCCGCGTATGCGGGGACCTACGATTCGGCCGTCTACGACGTGGTGCTCGAGGAAACGGGTACGGCCGAGGCCTTTGAGCGCTGCTACGGCCGGGTGCAGATGTTCGAGGCCACGGCGTTCATCACCAGCGCGCTGCTCAGCGCCGTCGTCGCCCGCTACTTCAGCCTGCGGGTCGAGTACTTCCTCACGATCCCGTTCACCTGCTGTGCGTTCCTCACCTTGTCCCGGTTCCGCGAGCCCAGCCTGCACCGCACCGTGCCGAGGCTGCATCTGGGGGCGCATCTGGGCCGGATACTGCGCGGCGCGGCCGCGGACAGGGTCGGCTGGATCGTGCTCGCGCTGGTGGCCAACTGCGTGGTCATGCGGCTGCTCATCGAGTTCTACCAACTCTGGTACCTCGGGCTCGCGCTGCCCGTGCTCTGGTACGGCCCTAGTTGTGCGCTGATGTACTCCGGTGCCTGGGGCGGTGGCGCGCTCGCCAGCTGGCTGCGGGGCGGCCGCACGGTGCTGATGGCGGGGCTCGGCACGCTGGTGATCGCCTTCGGCCTGTTCGTGCAGGACCCGCGGGTGGTGGTCGGCGCCCAGGTTGCCACGATCTTCGGGGTCACCGTCCTGAACATTGCGCTCACGCGCTACCTGCACGACGCCATGCCCTCGACGGTCCGGGCCGGTGCCGCATCGGTGGTGAGCACGATCGGGTACGGCATGTTCGTGCCGACCGCGCTTGGCTTCGGCGTCTACAGCCGGTCTCATGGCATCTTCGCGGCGTCCGTGTTCGTCGTGATCCCCCTCGGGATCATGTGCTTCGCGGTGGCATGCGCCCGGCGCTGGCGGGCCCAGCCCGCCCCGCAGCCCGTTCAGCAGCCCATAGAGCAACTGCTGGCCCTGGGCCGGCTCCAGCAAAGTCACCGGATGGTTGCGCCGGGAACGCTCGCCGGGTCGGCCCCGCCCAGGTACGCCCGTGACATTCCCAGTGCCCCCTACTGGTGGCCGGCCGACCGGGCCCGTCAGCCGGCCACGTCCGGGCCGAAGGTGAATCGCGTCGGGGAGCCAGCGAAGTCGCTGGCATCCAGGGCGAACACCCACTCAAGACGCAGCGCGTAGACGCTGTTCAGCGCGGGATCCACCATCTCAGGGCCGTAGCTGGTCTGGTACTTGGCGTTCTCCGCCGCCAGCATGGCCGCCAATTCCTCCGGGCTGGTAATCCGCTCGGCCCGGCCCTGCACGACCACCGGTTCCTGCGGGTTGTCGGTGGACAGGGTGCAGCGGGCGTCGGTGCTCAAGTTGCGCGCCTTGCGGGACCCGTTCGCGCTGGAGAACCACAGCCGGCCGGCGTGCCACACCGCCCAGACCGGCATCAGGTGCGGCGTGCCCTGCGGGGTCACCGTGGCGAGCCAGAAGTCGTGCGAGCGGGTCAGTCGCTCGACCACCCAGGACCACGGCAGCAGTCCGGTTCCCTCCTTGGCGGGCAATGTCCCATAGCCGGGCATGTGGGGCCGCGACGCGATCGGTTCTTGCACGCATACGAAGCTAGCAACCGGCGGCGCCGCCGGCTCCTGCACACCCGGTTCCCTGCACCGGCGTGACGCCGGCCCCGGCCAGGCCCGCGAGGGCCAGGATGAACTTCGGCTCTTCGACCGCGCAGCGCGGCTCTACCAGGCACCCATCACGACAGGGGCTGGACCTAGGGCCAGGTTCATCCCACCGACCCGGCTGCCGGATGCCCGCGCTCTCCAGTGATTCGCCAGATCCAGTCAGTTCCGGCGAGTCACCCATCTGAGGGTGATGACGCAGGCGTGGGCACCAGGCACCCTAGCGGCATCTATGAACCAGTGGCCCTGCCAAGTCGCAGCCCCTGGTGCCGTCACACGGTTGGAGTAGTGGAATGAGTCAGCAAGGTGAAGAACAAGCGGAACAGGCGGGTCAAAGATTCAGCGGCGGGATGATCGTCTCGCTCATCGGGCTTGCGGTATTGGTTATCTTCGCCATCCAGAACCGGGTACATGTCAAGATACGCTTCTTGTTCTGGAGCTTTATCTGGCCATTGTGGGTTTACACTATCGTGACCGCAGTATTCGGGGCACTGGTATGGTTCGGGTGGGGCATGGTACGGCGTCACAGGCGCCGCAAGAACCGCCGCGAAAATCGGCGAGACTGAACCGGGGGCTGTGATGGCGGATGACAGTTCTGACGGCCGGGTCGGCCAGACGCTGAAACATGCTGCCGGGATGGTGGCGGCGGCGGGTACTTACAAGGGACTCCAACTCGCCTGGAAGCAGGCAACCGGCAAAGAGGCACCGCTGGGCCCGGACGACCAGCAGGCTCCGCTGGGCCGCGCCATCGCCTGGACGCTGGTGATGGGGGCGGCCATTACCACGGCGCGCATGATCGCGATCAGGTACACCGCCAGGCTGCTGCATAGCCGGCAGCAGAGCATGACGGAATCAGCAGCGGCGACGCTTGCTGACAACCCGGACAGCTCCGCGACTGGAGCCTGAGGTCCAGGTTCCTGATTGTTGTCCTGGCCCGGATCGGCATCGAAGTAGGCCAAACCCGGCATCAACCGGGCATCCCGCACATGAATCACGCTAGCGGGCAAACGGGATCCGCACACTGCCCCCAAGTCTTCTGGGGGTGATCTACCCTGCTCCGCATGCGAATTCCCCCCGGGGCACGGGTCTACCTCACCACGGCCATCAGCCTGGCGGCGGTTGCCTTAGCTACGTGGTTCGGCATGCAGGCAGGTTCCGCGACGGCAGACCGCGGGTGGTGGGCCCTGGGGGCGGTGCTAGCCAGCGTCACCGCCGCCGGGGTGCCGGCCTACGAGCAGATACGGAAGGAACGGCTGCGCGCCCTGGCGCACCGGGCCGCGGTGGACGCCGCGGTCGCGATGCAGGTGACCATGAACGACGCCCTGGACCCGATCGTGCGCCAGCTCGGCCGGATCGCCACCGCGGGCAGGCACGAGCGGGCCGCGCTGGCCGAGGCGGCGGTTCCCATGGCGCTGGACTCGGCGGCACACCTGGCCGGCACCGGGCGGGTGCGGGCCTGCCTGTACCGGTTCGCCCCGGGGACGCCGACGGTGCTGGTCCCGGCGCAGTACGCCGGGCGGGTGGACGACCCGCTGGAGCCGATCACCGAGGGAACGACCGAGGGCGACCTGGTTTTGGGCATGATCCGGCACAACCAGCATCTGTTCTGCCCCGACATGGGCACCAGCGTGCCGCCGGGCTGGCGGATCACCGCGCCGCAGACCTATCAGTCCTTTGCCGCGGTCCCGGTCGCCGCGGGACAGAACGCGTTCGGCATGCTGATGGTCGACTCACTGGACTCAGGCGGGATCCGGCGGCAGGATGTGCCGCTGATCCGGTTGCTCGGCGGCATGCTTGCGGTCGCGCTAGCCTGAGAGGGCAAGGTAACCAGCCGGCCACTGTGCCCTAGCGGGCGCTGAGGCGACACTGAGGACGTGGGAAAGGCATCCGGCGTGGCGGTGCACATCATCATCGAGGATCACGACGACCGTCCCGAGCGGATGGTGCGCGATCCGGACCGCTACTTCGCCGACGCCCGGCGGCGCGCCGAGCGGGAGGTCACGCGCCAGTCGGCCTGGCTGCTCGACGGCCACTGGCCTCGCAAGGCCCGCTAACACCACAAGGCCCACTGGCACCCACGCTGCAACCCGGTCCTCCCTGCCGCGCGACTTCGCCGAGCCACCGCGGCATCCGGCTCTACCCTTACCGAATGACGCAAAATCCGGATGTCTCCCGTGGCCGGTCTCCGGCGCCCGGTGGGGGCGCGCACGCGGCGCGGGGACGCTCAAAGTTCCGGGGAAAGGCCTGGCTGCTGCTCTGCTTGCCGGTGGGCCTCACCACCTGGGCCGCGTTTCTGTACATCGGGATCCGGGCCCGGCGGCGCCGGTGGCTGGCCTGGGCCGGGGTGTACCTTGCCGGAGTCGTCGTGTGGCTGGTGCTGGACGCGCCAGCTAACCCGGGCAGCACCGCGCGGGGGATCGCGGCGGCCGTGGCGCTGGCCACCTGGATCGGCGGCGGCGTGCAGGCCCTCGTGGTCAGCAACGACGCGGTCCGCCGGATCCGTGGCAGCGAGGACCCGGCCGTCGAGGCCGCCGAGACCCGCATCGAGCGCCGCGCCGCGGGGCGGCACATGCTCGCCAGCAAGCCCGCCCTGGCCCGCGAGGTGGGCATCGGGCGGCCGGACATCCCCGGCGCGGACGACTACGGCCTGGTCGACGTCAACCACTGCCCGGCGACCGCGCTGACCAGGCTGCCCGGCATCAGCAGTGACCTGGCCGAGCGGATCGTCCGCGAGCGTGACCAGGCCGGCGGGTTCTCCTCGGTCGAGGACCTCGGGGTACTGCTCGACCTGCCGCCGGCCGCCCCGCGCCAAGCTCCATGCCCGCAGTCTGGGCGACCAGCTACCGCCACGGCAACCACCACCCCCGGGCCGCCGCAGACCCCGGCGCAGCCCCGCCGACCACACAGCAGCCAGCGCGCCGCCGGTCATCCTCACCGGCCCGATCCCGTCATAGCGTCGCGGCAAGATTGCGCCATGCCCGCCGGCCGACCCTTCCTCGTGTGCGCTGGTGGCCCATTGCCATGACCGGAATCGAAGCTTCAACCTCTCCCCCTCCCTTGCCGCGCTGGTTCGGACCCAGAGCCAGCCCAGATGATCCGGCCGTCTCGGCCCTGATCGCCCGCGTCGCGCGAGGGGCCGGATGGGCAGACATCGGCGGTGGGTTCAACCTCAACGTGCGGATAGACGCTGAGCCGCCGCTTGTCCTCCGGGTTCATAGGCCCTGGGTCCGCCGCGGGCGGGTAGCGGGACTGCAGCGCCTGCGGGAGCGGCTCGGGCGGACACAAGTCCGCGTCGCTCGGCCGATTCGGATTGCCGGCCGCGACCTGCTGAGGGTCGCTGATCGTTGGGCTGAGCTTGAGGAGTTCATCGATCACGTCCAGCCACCGGCCGACAAGGACTCCTCCCTCCGCCTGTTCGAGGAGCTCGGACGTGTTCACACTGCGCTCAAAGCAGTCTGGGAGCCCAGTCCGCCCGAACCCCTCGACGACCACAGAACGCTGGGGCAACTGCGTTACTCGGTCGGCTTCACCCGCCGCAGGCTCGGACCCGGCAGCGAGCCGGTCGTGCGTCGGATGCGCCAACTGACCGGCGAGCTCTCCAAGCTCCGGAAGGAGGTCGAACTGCCATGCGCTCCGATTCATGGGGACTACAAATTGGGCAACGCGGGAGAACTGTCAGACGGCTCATGGGCCACCTTCGACCTGGATTTCGCGAGGGTCAGGGAGCGGCTGTACGACATCGCGGGCAGCCTGCACCAGGTCGCACAGAGCGGCGCATTGCTCGAGCCGCGACGACTGCTCGACGCCTACGAAGGCACGGCTCCGGAACCGCTGACTCCCGACGAGCACCGTTGGCTCCCCGGGGCTCTGGCCTTTATACCCTTGCACTGGGCTGCCACTGCAGGACTCGTGGGCGACGGCATCCGCGAGGCCGAGAGCGCAATGACCGCCGCCGAGGCCTGGTGGTCGCGCCGGGCTGAACTGTCGTCGTAGTCCGCGTGTCCAGGCACGTCCAGGAGCCCCTGGCCGGACGCGGCAACCTCGCCGTCGCCTGCGAGGCTGCGGGGACGTGGGCCGGGCCATCCTCCTTATGCCAGGCTGATGACATGCGCAAATACGTGATCATGGGGATTCAGGGCAGCGGCAAGGGCACGCAGGCCAAGATGCTGGCGGCGGGCCTGGACCTGGCGCAC
>Ga0306926_10001838_pt1 | contig 21259 bp, 23 predicted proteins | sample flu12Cox44000178_FD_203759 | JGI IMG/M metagenome (GOLD analysis project Ga0306926, IMG submission 203759) | Lab enrichment of tropical soil microbial communities from Luquillo Experimental Forest, Puerto Rico - flux8day.12C.oxic.44.000.178 (v2)... | ecosystem: Environmental > Terrestrial >...
TTGGTTCGTCGATTGACGTATGAGATCTGCACGAGCAGTTTCGCGGGACAACATTTCAAATAGGGACGAATTATGTTGCGAACTCGATTGTGTGAACTCTTGAGCATTGAAATCCCTGTCGTCGGAGCGCCCATGGGCCCGGAGATCGCCAGCTTGGAGTTGGCTGCCGCGATCAGCAATGCCGGCGGACTGGGTATGATTTCGTTCGGAGGGTATGCCCCTGCTGCTCTCAAGGGGCGCATCAGGAAACTCCGCACGTTAACCTCAAAGCCCTTTGGAGTGAATGTCCTTCTTGGAGGTCCGCATCTTCCCCTGCCCGAGGGTGCGTTTGTAGATGCCTGCCTTGAAGAACGGGTCCCGGTGCTCTCCTTCTTCTGGGGCGATTGCACGCCGTATGTGGAGAGAGCCCAAAAATTGGGAATCAAAGTCTGCGATCAAGTCGGCTCGGTGAGTGCCGCAAAACGGGCACAGCGCGCCGGGGTGGATTTTATTATTGCACAGGGTGTTGAAGCCGGCGGCCACGTTGCTGGAACTGTTGGTTCGATGGTCTTGGTTCCCCGCATCGCCGACAGCGTTGCGCCCATCCCTGTGGTAGCCGCCGGCGGCATCGCCGACGGGAGAGGGCTGGCGGCCGCGCTGGTCTTGGGAGCGCAGGGAGTTGTGCTTGGGACACGCTTGCTTGCCGCCACCGAGTCCAACACACACGAGGTCTATAGAAAGAAGATTCTGGCTGCAAGCGAGGAAGACACAGTTCTTACTACATTGTTTGGCAATGAATGGCCGAATGCACCTCATCGAACGCTGCGGACTGCCTTCGTTGAACGGTGGTTGTCGCAGGAGAAACGCGGCTCCGAGCAACGGGCCGATGAGCCGATCGTCGGCGAAGTTAGTTTCGGGGGAAATCGGGTGCCGCTGCGGCGATTCGGAGCAATTCCACCGGCCAGCGATGCTGTTGGTGACGTTGAGTCCATGGACTTCCTCGCCGGACAGGCTGTGGGCTTGGTACAGGAGTTCAAACCAGCCGCTGAAATCATCCGCGAAGTCGCCGCTCAGGCGGAAAATATCCTCGCGGTAACCGTAAGTTCATGCATTAGCCCCGGGTGAGTGAGTGAAAAACCCATGGCGAAAAGCGGCGGCAGAACGCCTAGAAAGGACAAACGCAAATGGCATGTCTTCAGGAACGGCTGGACGACTTTAAGAAGGCATTTGAGTCTGGAGCTCCGCCATACAACGTGCCGCATGAGGCAATCGAAATGATGCATCGAGCTACAGCGGAGCTTAAGGCGTCCGGGATTGAAGGGGCGGCGCTAAAAGTCGGGGACCGCGCTCCGAGCTTCACGCTATTCAGTCAAGATCATGTGCAAGTGGCCTCCTATGATCTCCTACGCGACGGTCCGTTGCTAGTTGGTTTCTTCCGCGGACACTGGTGACCATATTGCATGATGGAGCTGGAGGCTCTACAGGGATTTAATTGCGAAGTTAGGGCGGTCGGAGCGCGCATCGTAGCGCTCACTCCTGAAGTCCAACGGTATACCCGCGGTGTCTACAAGAAGCTGAATCTGACCTTCGACATTCTGACCGATCTTCATCTCAAGACGGCAGAGCAGTTTGGGCTTGTCTTCGTAGTGCCGGATTACTTGCGCGAGCTGTACAAATCGGTTGGGATTACGCTGGACAGGTTCCACGACGAACCGGAATATCGATTGCCTATGCCCGCGCGGTACTTGATCGACAAGGAGGGAATCATTCGTGCCGCTGATGTGAACGCGGATTACACGATCCGTCCTGAGCCTTCCGAAACCGTCAAGCAGTTAGCCTGCCATTTCGAAACGGAGATCCCAGCTTAGAGCCTCGCCGACATGCAGTTTCGGCGCGGCCAACCGCGATATTCTGCACAAGATCGGCGTCACAGGGAGAAAAATCGAGACAGGCATCGCGAACCCGAGTCTGGACCCAACCTTCCTAATGGCCGACCCCAGTGCTGCCCATGAAGATCAGTGTACCTCCGGGTCGCACTTTGTTGGCCGCGTTGCGCGCGACGTAAAGTGCCAGCAAGAGGTGCTCGCCGATAAGATCGCGAATCGTTGCGAAATCCATATCAAAATAGCCTAACCACTCCTAAGGTGCGGCAAACTATCGGCCGGACTAGAACGAGTAGCGATATTCGATCCGGACCAAGTGCTTGTACCAATCTTGGTGAGTAAGCGCTTGACCGAAACCTACGTAGAACGAGTTACGGAAGCCGACGCCAATACGCAATCCTACTTTGATGTTGACGATGTTCGTGCCGCTCACTTCGGACGCGGCGCCGAACGAAGTGCCTGTTACAGGTTGAGTTTTAAATCCGCCGAGGACATGCCAGCCAACTAGTTCGACGACCGGCGCCACACCGACATGGTTTCCCCGGTACGCTTTGTAGCTTGGGCCGATGCCGTAGTTGAAAACATCGCCTGCAAATCCCTCGGATCCAGCAGTGGGTACTCCGGCTGATCCGCCGATCGGATGCCAGTCGCCAACTTGGCCTTCGAGTGTGAACCGGCTCGAAAATCTGTGATACAGGAGCAACGAGGGCTCCACGCTGTAATGATTAGTCCCCAAGCCCCTCGATGCATTGCCGGAGGGGAAATAGCTCTCAAATTGAAACGTGAGGTATGTACCTTCAGATGCCACTGCGGCAAATTTGAGTCCCGCGATTACATCGCTGAGTCCAGCCTGGTTCGAAAACCCTGGAAAAGGGGGGATGCTTTTGAAACCCTGCGGTTGGAGCCAGCGTATCGGGACTTCCACAAACGCCGAGAAGCGGCGCCGCGGCGAGTATTCAACATTTGTGTAGAGTTGTTGGAAGTCTATGTTATTCGGTACGCCGGGGCCCGGTCCCGGAGCATTGGGATCGTAAGCTGGCGGAATTAGATTCTTCAGCCCGCGATAGCACCCGCACTTCGCGTAGAAAAATTCGGAGCGGTCGGGCCAGCGGTCGTCAAAGGCATCATCGAAGCGAATGCGAATCTGAGACGAAACGATTGCATCATAGATGTATCCAACCATGCTGCCGGGAATTTCTGGTTTCGGCTCCGGCTTCGGCTGCGGTTTGGTGGATTGAGCTGCCCCGCTATTCTTCTGTTTCGAGGCGGGCGAAAGACCCTGTTGTACCGCGACGTTAGCGCTGGGAGTTTCAATCTGCAAGGAGCTGGAATCCTTCTCCTGCGCAGAAGCCATCAGCGGGATAAATACCATGAGAGCGAGAGCAGGCCCTTTCACATCATTTGCCCCTTTGGCCTAAAGTGCCCGTCTGTTTAACCCGGTTCGCCATTTCTTTGCAACTGCTTTTCCTCTTGATAAAGGCCCAGCGCATCGCTGGAAGATTGAGACGCAGACAAACTTCGCGGTGCAATGAGTCGAAAATTCGGCAAGCGCACGCGCGCCTCGCTGACTTTCAAACGCGAATCAGCCAAGCTCGCTGTAGTGTAATATAAACGGCGTCTTGGCCCGTGCGCTCCGAGTATCCCCGCTTGCCAGGTTGGGCTTTCTGTTCGGGGAGGCCAACAGCAATGGGAACGAACGACTTGCCAAATAATCGGCGTCATTCATCGGCTCCAGATTCCGATAGCACGCTAAGCACTGGCCTCGGCGGTGGGGCGGCCGGCCACATTGGGCCGTACCGCCTGCTGCAAAGGCTCGGCGAAGGTGGCATGGGCGAGGTTTGGTTGGCGGAGCAGAAAACACCGATCCACCGCACGGTGGCGGTGAAGCTAATCAAGGCGGGCATGGACACGAAAGCCGTGGTGGCACGGTTCGAGACCGAACAGCAGGCACTGGCGCTGATGGACCATCCGAGCATCGCCCGGGTGTTTGACGCAGGTTCCACTGCCGAAGGACACCCGTACTTTGTGATGGAGTTTATGCCGGGACTGCCTATCACCGCATATTGCGACAAGCACCGGCTCTCGATCAAAGAGCGGCTGGAATTGTTTGTGCAGGTCTGCGACGGCGTGCAGCACGCGCATCAGAAAGCGATCATTCACCGGGATTTGAAGCCGTCGAACGTGCTAGTGGTGGAGCAGGACAATAAGGCGGTGCCGAAGATCATCGATTTCGGATTGGCGAAAGCCACGGCGCAGCGACTGACCGATAAAACCATGTTCACAGAGTTCGGCGTAATGGTGGGGACGCCCGAGTACATGAGCCCGGAACAAGCGGACCAGCGCGAACAAAACATCGATACGCGAACGGACGTGTATTCGCTGGGCGCGATTCTCTATCAATTGCTAGTGGGCGCCCTTCCCTTGGACGTGAAATCCTTGCGAGGCACGGGTCTGGAGGCGATCCTGCGGGTGATTCGAGAGCAGGAACCGCTGAAACCCAGCACCAAGATCCGCTCCATGGGAGAGGCTTCTCAAGCTTCGGCCGAAAAACGGAGGGAGGAACCGCGGACTTTTGCACGGCACCTGCGAGGGGAGCTGGACTGGATCACGATGAAGGCGCTGGAGAAGGACCGCACGCGCCGCTACGGATCGCCAGCGGAACTCGGCGCAGATATCAGGCGGCATCTGCACAACGAGCCGGTGGCGGCTCACCCGCCCAGTGCCGGATATCTCGCCGGCAAGTACATTCGCCGCCACAGGCTGGGCGTTGCGGTGGCCGCATCCGGAGTGGTGCTGCTGGTCGCGTTTGCCATCACGCAAGCGGTCCAGATCCGGCGCATCACGCGCGAGCGCGACCGCGCGGACCGCATCACGGATTTCATGACCAACATGTTCAAGGTATCGGACCCGAGCGAAGCGCGAGGCAACAGTGTCACCGCCCGGGAAATCCTCGACAACGCCGCGAAAGAGATCGACAGCGGTCTAAGCAACGATCCGGAGCTACAGGCCAAAATGATGCACACCATGGCTGTCACCTATGGCGGTCTGGGTCTCTACTCGCGCGCGCAGCCACTGATCGAACGCGCGGTGGAAATTCAGCAGCAGACGCTCGGGCCGCGGAACCCAGATACCCTGTATTCCATGGCCGAACTGGCTAAAGTTCGGGCGGAGGAAGGACATTATGCCGAGTCCGAGAAGTTGATCCGCGAGATACTGGAGACCCGGCGTCGCGTCCTGGGCCCGGAGCACCCGGACACACTTAATTCGATGAACGACCTGGCCGTCGCTCTGATGGACGAAGGTCGTTACGCCGAAGCGGAGAAGCTGGAGCGCGAGACGGTTGACATCCAACGCCGGGTTCTCGGGCCCGACGACCGGTACACACTGGTCTCGATGTCGAATCTGGCGCTCGCTCTAATGGACGAAGGTCAGTATGCGGAATCCGAGAAGTTGAACCGCGAGATACTGGAAATTCGGCGCCGCGTCCTCGGTCCGGAGCACCCGGACACACTTAGTTCAATGACCAACGTGGCGGGGACTCTGTTGGACGAAGGCCGTTACGCCGAAGCGGAGAGGCAGGAGCGTGAGATCCTGGAGATTCAGCGCCGCGTCCTGGGCCCGGAGCACCCAGAGACCCTGCGTGAAATGAGCTACCTGGCGTTCACTCTGATGGGCGAAGGCCGTTATGCTGAAGCGGAGAAGCTGGAGCGCGAGACGCTCGACATCCAGCGCCGCGTCCTGGGCCCGGAGCACCCGGACACACTTAATTCGATGAACAACCTGGCGGTCGCCCTCAGCCATGAGAAACGGTATGGCGAAGCAGAAAAGTTGTTTCGCGAAGCGATTCAGACCGCAAGCAAAGCAAACCAGCCAGACCTACTCGTTGACTTCTGGTATAGCTTCGCCTGCGGAGCTGCCATCGCGGGTCGTCACGACGAGGCGGTCGAGTATCTGGGCCATACCATCGATCTCGGATTTTCCAATGCTGACGCGATGGTAGCCGACAACGACCTGAAATCGCTGCACAGCGACCCGCGCTTTAAGGCTCTTGAAGCTAAAGCGCGCCGACCTGGCCCGGCCGTTCAAAAATCAAATTAGTCCGGCGTCAAGCTAGACTGAACATGTTTCATTCCACTAATGGTTTTGGGCGAAAATTCGTTGTTCTGGTGGGTTGGCTCGTTTGAGGCACTTCTCCGTAATGCCCGAAGGACACCCTGGGTTGGTGCCTGTGGTAATCTCCGAACATCATGGATGTACAGTCGGTTTTTGTCTCCAGGTTCGGCTTCGGTAGAGATGAGGCTCATCGGTCGGCGACGCGCGAATCGGTGGCCTCTGCCAGTGCCTTAACTGGTCTGTATCTAGCGATGAACGCAGCTGCCACGTTACTGGCCGGATTCGGCCTTTTGCAGAACGAAATACAACCTAAGACTACCTCGCGTTTGCAGGAATTAGCACGACGAGCGTATAGGCCCCAAGGGCTATGCCGAGCGGCCCGTTGGTCAGACCGAAGAAGGCCGCGAGCAAACCAAGCGTTCGCGCGGATCGTCCGCCGGACATCAAGGCTAGGCCGGCGACGATGGAAACAATGCCACCAACGACGCCTAGAATAATCACGATAATCAAAAAGATATGGAATAAGTCCATCAAAGCAAATGGATTGGGGACCCGATTGAGCAGCGCGCCCCACATCAGGGTTAGCGTGCCGATGTGCAGAAAGATTCCGAGCGTGCCAACAAGTCGGAGAAGGCCATATAGAATCCATAGAATCCCAAGATTTCGCATGGCCACTCCAGGGCTGGACTTCTGTTTTCACTTCCGGGCCGGCCCACAAAATATGTTTCACGAACGGGTGCTTTGCACTAAGTCCCCAGGGCACGAGTATTGGGCGGAGCCCAGGACAAAAGCCAAGACAATATTCTCGCCGGACGTAACCCTACATCTAGAACCGCAAAACGCAAAGGCGTTTCCGGTGGCAAGATGCAGGAGGGGGAGTGCCGTCGACTTCGCTCCACGAAATTATTGGGATTATGCCCAGGAGGGAAAATACATCGCGAGGTAGGAAGGAAAATGTCGAGCCCGGGGAAGATTTCTTGACGCGGGGACTGGCGGTGTCATCCAATCTGCTGGGAAAGAGCTCTTCGTGTGTAGATCGCGAAAAATGTTCGAGGCCGCCTCGCACCTGAAGATGAAGCGCGATTGTCGTAACTCTCGCTCCGCGCCTGGCCAGTCCCACTCGTAGGGATGGACTGCCAGCGCCTTGAGTCGTCTGTCTGCGGCGCAACAATGTACGCTCTCCACGGTTCTCAACCGTTCGCGTCTACCATGACAGATTTACGCTGACTCACGCTCTGGTTTCTTTGCATAGCTTGGAAACGTTTCGATTTGGCTCAGCACGCTGCGGTCAGGAGCATAAAAGATGAAATAGCGACCCGGCTTTTCAGCGGCCACCTGTTCCATGGTTTCACGTGCATTCGCTAGGCCCGCAACACCACAGACCCAAACCGCGTTTTTGTGGGGAGCGCCAGCGAAAATATCGAACTTCGGCACAACAGTTGAATGAGCCACCCTTTCAGCGTTCCTGGTGCTTCGCTTTGCCAGGATCACCGCCCACTCAATCGTCGCTGAGCGACAAGGCCGCTTTAACACTGCGAAAATTCCGCCCCGCTCAGCAATTCCCGACCGCTCAGCTTGTTCAGACTCTCCGCGAGTCATAGACCGCGAAATCAGGACAAATTTTGGCTTTCTGATCAGACCTTTGGTGATTGCCCCGTACACGTCCCAATAATCGCCGTCCGGCACACGCTCATCCAAAAAGACCATGTCGATCATGTCCGGTCTTGATATCTTGCTGCATTCATGCACCGTCGAAAACCATGAAGCACCTATGTCGAGACGAGAGAGAGCTTGTTGAAGTTCGTGGCGGGTCATGGGATCGGCGGTAACAACGACCACGTTCCATGTACCGGGGGAACGGACTGAAGCCTCATCGGAAAATTTCGCGGAAGAAGCACTTGCCATGTGACGGCCTCCCCAGGCTGGTGTGTCTCATACACAAGGGACCGTCGCTAGAGGCGCGGCGGAAGGCTGGGATCAACGTGCTCACAGTATCTATCCTTCCTGTCAGAAAAGCAAGCCATGCATCACCTTGTTACCTGGAGCATACCAGGTGTATTGGGCGTACCTTTTGATATTCCAGAAAGCGCTGCGAAGATGTTTGTCGAACCGCAGAACTGATGATCGAAGCAAATGCCGCGATGATGCCGCCGATTGGAGGGAGAGAGGGTCACTTGTGGATCAAGCAGTTCGGCGAACGTCCACGTGGAAGTTAGAGATGAGGGTCGTGGCATGCTCTCGGAGCGTTTGGCAGAGGTTCAGTCTGGAGCCTCAGGTGTTGGTGTGAGAGGAATGCGAGAGGTATTCCCGTCCCAAAACAGGCAGGCTCGACGGACGTAAAACCGCCAGGCGATTGGGGGCTATTTCCGGTTGCCCGCTTTGCTATTCGGTTAGCGCTGCCCGAACGAGACGTTGGAACACGGCGGGTTTCAGATCTGTGGCAGAGCCCACCTTGATATGGCGCATTTGCTTGCCATCGCCGCTCAGCAATCCTTCCGGATCGAGCAGAGCGGCACCGCGGTAGAAGCCGAGGTTGACGTGAGCCGAGTGGAACGAGATATAGACTTTCAACTCGCTGCGCTTCCCGCTGCGGCCATAGCAAAGGGCGCCATGGTAGACGACCTCGTTTGCATCTGGCACCGCACGACGCACAATATCCCGAAGTCTGCATCCCAGAGCCAGCACCTCCGGGCTGCGACGTGCGGCCAGGTTTCGCAAGAGTATCTCTGGCGCGATGTCAAGCATGCAGTCAATCTTACCAGGACCGAACTTCTCAGGTAATACGTTAATCGGATTTGATGAGGCCGACAACACGGCTAATCGGAACCGCCACGTGGTTCACAAAGTCCGCTAGTCTGTTTACATGAACATGTCATGGAAAAACCGAGCAAACAAAACGTGTGGCAGGCCATTGCCTTTCTTGCCTGTGCAGGCGTGCTTTGGATTCACTTGGGGGATTTCGCATCTTCCAGGGCGTAGTGAGTTGTCGGAACTCCTGATTCATCTGGGTGACGGCGGGGCCAAGCGGGTTGACGGACCGGGGCGCCACGGGCCGGGGAACATGCTCTTCACCTATTTCGAAGATGCGGACAGAAATCTTCTCGAATGGGTAACCGAAGTCCAGCAAATCGACGAGGCCGCTCACCGACCCAGAGCCTGGGATGTATCACCGGCACTTAATCTGTGGCGCACTACCCAGCAGCTGGGCCCGCCGAGAGGCTTTCGCTGGTTGTTAAATGTTCTTCCAGTGATTTCGAAGTTGTCGCGACCTCGTGTCGGCTAGTGCCCGGTTAGTTGCTTACAAGGCACTTGTGGGTTGGGGCGTAATATCCGAGTTGCCGACCGTCCGCGAGTTGGCGAGTCAGGCGAGAATTTGGTCACGCATGCCGCCGTAGCGGATGGCTCGGGGAAATTCTTTCGCGTATAACTCCTGCGGGAACCCCAGGTCAATGTGGCTGGCGCCGTCGAGAGTCTTGACTTGGTCGGCCGAAAGGGCCAATTCGAAGCTGGCGAGATTGTCCTGCAATTGAGCGAGTTTACGGGCGCCGATAATTGGGATGACCGGAACCGTGCGATAGCGAAGCCACGCCAGTGCGACTTGGGCCATGCTGCGGCCGATCTGGTCGGAAACCTGTTTGACGGCGGCGACAACACGAGCGGCACGGTCTTGCTCGGGGCGAAAATCCTTCATCATGTCGCTGTTCAGCCTGCCTTGTTCGGCGGAGCCGTGGCCGTGATATTTGCCTGTGAGCACGCCGCTAGCCAACGGCGACCATGCAGTAAAGCCGATGTTGAGCGCCTGGGCCATGGGCATCAGCTCGCGCTCGGGCGTGCGCTCCAAGAGACTGTATTCGACCTGTAGGCCGGCAAAAGGGGACCATCCGCGAAGGTCAGCCAGCGTGTTCGCTTGGGCCACCCACCAAGCGGGGGCATCGGAGATGCCGACGTAGAGCGCTTTACCTTGTCGGACCAGGTCGTCGAGCCCGCGCATGACCTCTTCCACCGGTGTGAGCCCGTCCCAGATATGGACCCAGTAGAGGTCGATGTAGCCGGTTTGCAAGCGCTTAAGGCTGGCTTCGACGGCTCGCACCATGCTTTTGCGCTGATTGCCTGCAGCATTGGGGTCCTTGCCGGGAACGGCGTTACTGTATTTCGTGGCTAGAACGATGCTCTCGCGGTGACCCTTCATGAATTCGCCAAGAAAGCTTTCGCTGCTGCCATTGGTGTAGAGATTGGCGGTGTCGATGAAGTTGCCGCCCGCTTCACGGAACGCGTCATAAACTTTGTGGGATTCGTCTTTGGACGTGCCCCACCCCCAGTCTTCGCCGAAGGTCATGGTGCCGAGCGCGGCTTCTGAAACTCGAAGGCCGCTGTTGCCCAAAAGCCGATATCGCATGTGGGATCCTCTTCTAGATTTAAAAAGAAAGATTTTCCTGATGTGGCAGCCAGTCTACCACCGAATTGAAGTCATCCGTTACGAGACGAGCTGACCATCGCGATCTAGGAACTGATCTTTTTCAGGATGGTGTCTATGACCCAAGGGAAATGGTCGAGGCTTTCTCCCACTCAGAAAACCGACGTCTGGAGCCGTTGGAAAGGCCGGGCAGACGCTGCACGAAATTGGGCGTTTACGGCAAGTGGCATAACTCGATTCGAAGTGTGTTACTGCCTCGCGGCGGCATCCCTCCCATCGCGCCACGCCAGTCCCAGTGGAGTCACGAGGTCAGATCGTCGATGCATCTCGATTCACGAAAGACCGGCGGAGGCGGAAGACCGAGCGATACCTGGCCATTGGGAAGGCGATCTGCTGAGCGGTGCAAAGAACAGCTACATTGCGACATTGGTGGAGCGGCATTCACGCTTTGTCATGCTGATCAAGGTGCCGAGCAAAGAGACGGAAGCTGTTGTGGCGGCCTTGAGCCAGCCGGTTCGCAAACTCCCCGCTACTGCCGGTGGCTATTGGCTCACTTCTACCGCCTGATTAACGCAACCGCTCGCGCGTAACGCACAACGTCATGGCCTGATTCGGGCGTCATGGTCGAATCTCGACCTACCTTACAGCCGTCAGTGAAGCAACAATTATGACGGATATGAGACACATTGTTGACATGTCGTCTCCTTCCTTCACGTCGAAAATCGCGTCTCATGGTTGTAATCGTCGCGTATGACGATGCGAGCTATAAACCATTCTGATTCTAGCGGCAAAGCTGTGAGCACCGAGATTTGGTGGCTCTTAGTAGCCGATCGAATGATTTCTCGTCACGCTGTACGGAAGATGCTCCCGAATCAGTCACGCCCCCGCACCTCCACCGCGACAAGCGTGCCTCGTAAGGCGCGTACGGTTCACGGTGGAAAATTAGCGCCGATAAGGCGGACCTCTCAAACAAAAGCAAAAGGGGATTCTATATGCCATGCAAAGCAGATACGCGACCGCCGCGCCACTGTTTCGTCTTTCAGAAGACTGCAGAGGCGGGGATAGGCGCGACGTGGGCTGTGCCCGAACCCGACGTCGAAGCGCAAGCGCTATTTCAAATGTTGACGCACGGCCACAGTGACCTTGAGAGCTTGCGCGAGCTAATCGATGTATCAGAAGAGGCGGAGCGAAGATTGCGCGCGTTCGTCGCAGCCTTCCCTGAGTTAACAAAACCAATCGAACGGGTGCTCACTTTTCGCAGCCAGGTGCGCACGGAATTCGAGAAGCTAGTCAGGGCAGGAGCTGCTGTTTGATCGTTAAAACAGGTGAAGGATTTTGCAGGGACTAGGCTTGGTTATGTCCGCCGCCGATTTTTGAAGCGTGACTCTCTTTAGAGTGTCCTAATCCGGGCTCACTGCGACGCGGCGATTTTTAGCGGCATGTGGTCCTCCCTCAGCCTTTGGCCTGCTGCGGCATCGGCACAATGGCATTCGGGATCATACTGCAGCAAGTCTCACAGTTCCTAACGACCGTCTGAGCCGGCACGACTTATCGGGACTTAGCCGTGAGCGCATTCTGGCGTGGAGTCTTTGTCTCAAGAAGTGACGTAGGGCATACAATGCTGCTTTGAAATCAAAAGGAGCTTCTGCCTCGTGTCGAAATTAGCCCAGTCTTTCGCAGCAGGTGCGTTGGCGTTGATGTGTGCGTCGGTACCAATAGCGAATTCCTCGGGCACTCCCGGCAGATCGGGCGAAGGTTGGCCCTTCTACGGTCATGACGGCGGTGGAACTCGCTACTCGCCTCTAGCACAAATTAATCGTCAGAATGTCGTGAACCTCAAAGTGGCTTGGGTGTTTCACACTGGAGATGTCTCCGATGGCACTGGCGGCAGGAAACGGAGTGGCTTAGAAGCCACTCCGGTGCTCTTGAACGGCACTCTCTATCTGACCACTGGGTTCAACCGCGTCTTTGCAGTGGACGCCGAAACCGGAAAGCAATTGTGGGTTTACGATCCAAAGATTGACCTCTCGGGACACTACGGCGATGGCCTAATCAATCGGGGCGTCGCGCTATGGATCGATCCATCGCGAACAAAAGACAAACCGTGCAGCACGCGAATATTCGAAGCTACGCTCGATGCGCGTCTAGTCGCTCTCGATAGCGCGACCGGCGAACCATGTCTCGATTTCGGGGACCACGGTCTGGTCAGCCTTCGCGAGGTGCTGCGGTACATCCCTGGCCAATATCACATGACTTCACCGCCGGCCGTGATCGATGACATTGTTGTGCTGGGCTCAGCCATTGACGATAACTCACGCGCGGAGATGCCAAGTGGAGTGGTACGAGCGTTCGATGCGCGAACTGGTGCAATGCGCTGGAAATGGGAACCACTGCCTCCGAACGAATCTGCTTCCGCCGGGCAGGATAGCGGAAAGATTTGGCGCACCGGTGCCGGAAACGCGTGGGCCCCTATGGTCATAGATGCTGGTCGGGATTTGGTCTTCGTGCCGACTGGCAGCGCGAGCCCCGACTACTACGGAGGACTCCGCCCAGGCGATGACAAGTGGGCGGATTCAATCGTGGCTTTGCGTGGTGAAACGGGAGAACTTGTCTGGGGATTCCAGCTTGTGCATCACGATCTCTGGGACTACGATTCCGCGCCGCCTCCGCTACTGGCCACGTTGCGGCATGATGGAAATACCGTGCCCGTAGTGATCCAGGGAAACAAGAACGGCTCTCTGTTTGTGTTGCATCGTGATACAGGCGTACCCGTGTTTCCCGTTGAGGAACGCCCAGTGCCACAAAGTGATGTACCCGGTGAGGTCGCTTCGAGAACGCAGCCCTTTCCTGTAGCGCCTCCGACTCTAGCCCCGCAAACACTCTTGGCTGATGATGCCTGGGGGCTTACTGCGGAAGATCGCGACTTTTGCCGCGAGCGTCTGAAGAACCTTCGAAACGACGGTCCTTTCACTCCTCCGAGTCTTCAGGGTTCGCTGGTCATTCCTGGACATGTCGGCGGAATGAATTGGAGTGGCTATGCGTACGATTCCAAGCGCGGCCTGCTAGTGGTCAATACGAACAATCTGCCAGCCAAGGTCCGCTTGATCCCAGCTGATAAATTTTGGGGCGAAGCAGCCAGAGCTGCGGAGGACGGGCAGTACACCCAGCAGTTCGGTGCGCCGTTCGGCATGTTTCGCACGTTCCTCTTTGCGAAAGCACACCGTTTGCCATGTGCGCCGCCGCCCTGGGGAACGCTGGCCGCAGTGGACATGATCGCAGGCACGATTCGATGGCAGGTGCCGCTTGGTTCAATAGCCCCTACGGAGCCCGCGGTGCCGAAGGGAGTACCAAGTCTCGGTGGCCCGATTGTTACCGCGGGGGGTCTCGTGTTCATCGCAGGCACTATGATCGATCGGTCGATTCGAGCCTTCGACATTGAAACAGGGAGAGAACTCTGGAAATACGAACTGCCGAGCAGCGGCGGAGCCACTCCGATAACCTACCGCACTCGGAAGGGCGGCAAACAATTCGTTGTTATTGCCGCCGGAGGGCATCAAGGTGTGACTGAAGAGCTGCAGGACGATTCGATTGTCGCGTTCACATTGCCCTAGCGATTACTATCCTTCTCAAGGACCGCTTAGCAGGGTAATCGCCCAAGTGGGTGTTGTCCCGAACTTCACGGATTTCGCAACTAATCAGGCGTGTCCGACTGCTTTCGAGCCAGTTATCATGTAATGACGCAAAAAGTCCGCTCCGCTCACACCTTGAGAAACTCACTCCAGGAATAAGAACGCACCGTCCGTTCCGTCGAGCATCCGGCCTCGAGCGTTTCCAGTGACTTCGTCAGTACCATCTCGCCGTAGACGCACACAGTTAGGAACTCTGAAGCGCAGGCGCGAATGCGGCACTTCATAGCCCCGGCCGAACGGTCGATGAGGTCGTGTCTGCAGTGGACAGCCTCTCACGCTGCTGTTCCTTGAATATCGTCGTTGAACGTTAGCAGTTGGTCGAACGGAAGAAAGTCTTTGAGCTGAGCCTGCTCCTATCACTCTTATGAACGCTGCGATACTCTCGATGCTCGAGTGTCGGAACGAACCGTGATATTCCACCTAACGAGGGCGCTCGAGAAATCCGGAACGCGCGATCGCATCCAACTCTCCCTCTGGTGGATTCGCCGAGGCGACATTACGGAGCATCGACTTTCGGTGGAAGGTGCGCTCGAGCGAGCGAGGGCCGCGGAGCGCTACCATACCGCGACGCTCGAATCGGTGCAGAAAGCTATCGCCGACCTGGAAAAAGAGCTTATCCGGCTTACGTCCGGATGATAAAACAAAGGATTGGCCTCGCGAATCTGCGTCGTGCCCGCCGACTGGAGCCTCGAAGAGTACGAGCGACACAGCTGCGGCGACGGAAGTCACTACCATATCTCACACTCCGAACTGACTGCGCGGAAACGGTGGGCTCTCGTCGTCATTCTGCGCAAGGGCGCTGTGCGCCGCGAGAAGACAGTCGTTCAAATCCAGGAACTCGCCGAGCGTGACCTCGCCTGGGCGGGGCGGATTACGACATCAAAGCCGATTCCTGCCGAGGCCATGAACGCAGGTCTGTCCTTCCGCGTCGGAGAGTACCTAGCTAAGCGGATTCGGCAGCGGCATGCCTGGGCCGCGGTGATGCGGTCCGAGATGCAACGACCGCACAGCTAGGAAACGCCTGATGGTTTTGTTACCTACAGGAAACATTTCTGCGTTTTGTTACATCGAAAACCGACACGATTGAGCCAAGGAGTGGGCACCCAGTCTGCGGCACCCGGCATCTAATCCGGGCGTTGCTGCCGGACGCCACAATCGTCGAGGTAACCATGACTGAATCTTCTGATCTGCGGATGACGAGAATTCCACTCAACCAGGAAGCTGGCCACATTCCCGCACTCGGCTTCGGAACACTAATTCCCGACCCAGGCGAGACTATAACGGCGACCCGAGACGCACTCGAAGCCGGTTTTCGACACTTCGATTGCGCCGAACGGTACGGGAACGAGCGCGAGGTAGGCAGGGCTTTGCAGGCAGGACTTGCCGCTGGAGGGATCGCGCGCGAAGACATTTTCGTTACTACGAAGCTTTGGAACTCCAATCACCGGCCCGAGCGCGTCGAACCGGCTTTCGAGGCGAGCCTGGATAGACTCGGCCTAAAGTATCTGGATCTCTATCTCATTCACACTCCATTTGCATTTCAACCCGGCGGCGATCAGGACCCAAGGGATCAGAACGGCAATATCATTTACGATCCCGGTGTGACCTTGCTCGACACCTGGAAAGCGATGGAAAGCCTCGTGAATCATGGCAGGTGCCGAGCCATCGGACTTTCAGATATCACTTTAAACGAACTGAAGCCTATCTATGAATCAGCGAGAATCAAGCCTGCCGTGGTCCAGGTAGAATCACATCCGTATCTGCCCGAAACCGAGCTATTCGGATTCTGCAAGGAGAAGGACATTGTGTTTTTGGCTTTTGCACCATTAGGTCACGGAATGAAGCCTGGGCTGCTCGAAGATTCAGTCATTTCGGCTATCGCCGCGCGAGTTGGAAAAACGCCGGCACAGGTGCTGCTGGCTTGGGCGGTGCAGCGCGGCACGGCTGTGCTTACCACCCCCAGGAGTGCGGCCCGGGCCAGAGAGAATTTTGACATCTCTCCGCTTCCAGAAGACGCACTGGACGAAATCAATCGAATTCAGACCAGACAGAGGCTGAATCCAGTGGTGAAAACCGGCATTCCGGGATTCATTCCCCAAGGAAAAGGTAAAGGAGCATGAAAGCGACGCCGAAGTTGGAGCAATCCGCGCAAGAGGAACAAATGCGTGCGGTCCTGAATGCTCACTGGCAGGCGTCGGCGGCCGGCAATGCAAGAGCGGAACATGATATTTACGATGACGATGCCATTTGTGATTACCCGCAATCGGGCGAGCGAATCCTCGGGCGAAAAAATTGCAGGCCTTGCGAAGTCATCATCCCGGCAAGCCCTCCGGCTTCGACATTTGTTGCAACTTCTACGCGTTTGGGTGGACCTTTTGTTGATTTCGAAGGAGGTACGCAATGACAGCTATGCCGACTGACGAGACAATTCGCAAAAGCAATCAGTACTATCCCTGGTGGCTCGACAATCTAGCCGACGACGTAACGGGAGAAGGTGCGGCCATGCAGGGCGTTCTGCAAGGAGCGGAGAACGTACGAAACCTCGTCACCGAGGCTCGCAAGGTCTATCAAAACCAAGAATTTCACTTCACGGGCGACTACGGGAGCAAAGGATATCTCGAGGAATACACTTGTGAAATCGAGGGCCAGCCCACTCGCGTTGTCGTAACCGTGACGCGCAACACCGAAGGCAAGTGTCAGCACCTCGTCGTGAATCACCGGCCGCGCAGTTCGGTGCTCCTCTTCGCTCGCATCATGGGAAAGAAATACGCAGGCACGCCTCTGGCAAAGTACTTCATCACCGGTGAGACAGAGCCTTCATTCCTAGGCCTTGATGGTTGAACCGAGCAAAGGAGCCGTGAAACAAAAGATGGACACCCACGCAGAAAACGCGTGCCGACCGAGGAGAGAATTTCTGAGTTCTTGTTCGAGCCGCGAGCGTCATTTCTTCAAAACCGTTTGCCAGTTTGAGGACGACTGAGAACGCCTGCGGAGGCGCCGGGCTTTCCCTGAGGAGGCCCCCATGATGAATCGTTTGCCATCCTCAGAGAGGTCCCGGAAAAAGCACGCCGTCTGGAGCCTTGAACAGCGCCTTCGCGACCTGCGTGCTTGCAGACGAAATCGCACACGAGGAAATTTTCAAGCCGTCTGCGAAGCTGCCACCTGCGATTCGGAGGCATGGCGACGACGACGGCCGCTTAGTAAGTAGATGGCTGCGCGCAGTTCGAGCAACGGGTCTTCGGACGGTTCGATGCCGTCGATGCGAGGAATCGGATCAAAGATGATCCGGCGATGCTCCTCGTCTTCTGGAGCTTTCGCAGTGAGTTCGACGGTGCCGAAATGGATCAGCGGTCGATCGGCAGGCCATTGAATTGTGGCGTCATCCACGACGTCCTTGTCAGTTGCTACCTGGACCTGGATGTCGAACCGGATTGGACCAACCTCGACGCGGCGCGTTAATTCGTCGAACAGGTAGTTCTCGCCTTTAGACTTGGCTTCGGCCTCGCCGAGGTGTTGAACACCTGCATGCGGCACAACGCGAAACCGTCCATAGCGGGCAAGCCCCTGCTGATTAGTGAACCGGAAGGCCGTCACGCCGAAATAGGATTCAGTTGCGAAGCTTGCCGGACTGGGCTTGGGCGTTTGCACGAAGCGGAGTGCAGCTGGGTGCGGAGCGAGAAAGGCTGAGGGATTACCGGTTGCCACAGCTCGCAGTAGCTCGAGGAACTCCGCGCCGGTTAGCGCCTTCCGGCGACACCTGGCCCCAGGCTGGTTCGTTTGCCCGGGGAATTCCTGCAGGCACAGTTGGTCGTATACCGAAACGCATGAGTGTGCCATCATGGACCTTCCGCGTTTGGTGCTCTTTCGAATCCTTACGGGGCTCTTGAGGTCACGCTTGCGACAGTTACCTTTTCGGAAGGGTGGATCTTTGTGAGTGATAGGGTTGTCTTACAGTACGTTGGGTTTGAGAGCAAGGGGGCGGTCCGTGAATATGCCTTCACCGTTCGTGGAACCGACGGCGCATTTTCTGAATACTTTGTGACCATTGCGAACGACGCTTTCGTGGAGCATCGCGTGCGCTATCAGGATGCGCCTGAGATATGTTCCCTCCGGCTTCACCGTGAATTTGCTGCCGGAAGCGACCATCCTCCCTCCACGCGCTTCTCTGTCACGGACGCAGAACTGGCCGATTACAAGGAAGCTCACACCCCGAAATCGAAGCCCAGCACCTCTGCCCACAGAGAAGACCAAGAGTTTTGATGTCACGATTTCATTCCAACAAGTTCAGGAGAATACTTGGCGCGACGGATTGAAGACGAGTTTGGCCACGTTCAGCAGCTCATCCTGATTGGTAAGGAACGCGGCTACTTGTTCTACGATGAGATTAACGACAATCTGCCCGCAGATGTCCATTCAGCGCAGGAAATTGATGACCTCCTCTCCACCTTAGAGCGTCAAGGTATTGAGATCTACGAAGACATTGCCACCGCAGACGCGGCGCGTACCGCTGCAAACGCCGCGGGTGGTCCCGAACCCGACCCGAAAGAGGAACTTGCTGCCGAAGCTGACCTTAACCTCACCGTCGGTCTGGACCCCAAATCCCAAGACCCGGTCCGAATCTATCTCCGCGAAATGGGCTCGGTGCCGCTGCTGACCCGCGAAGGCGAGGTAGTCATCGCCAAGCGCATCGAGCGCGGGCAGCTCGTGGTCATGAAGGCCATCACGCGCTCGCCCATGGTCATTAAGGAAATCATCGGCGTCGGCGAAAGCTTGCGCAAAGGTGGTCGGTCCATTAAGGAAGTTATTCAGTTTGAGGATGAAGAGCTGACTGAAGCGAAGATCGCCAGCAAGACCAAGCAGACGCTGAAGTACATCGACAGAGTCGCGGGGCTTTACGAAACTGCGCTGAAACAGGCCGAAAAGCTTGCTGAGACCCCGAAATCGAAGAAGCAGTCGTATGTTCGGGCCAAGTGGGCGCTTGCGCGCACCCGCATCCAAATTTCTCTGGCGATACGCACCATCGCTTTCCACTGGCTGGAGAAAAAACGCCTAATCGAGACAGTGCGTTCGACTGTTGAGCGCCTGCACGGCATCGAGCGCGAAGCACGCCGCCTTGAGCGTCGCGTGGATGCCGCCCTGGGCGATGTGGCGGTCGAAGCTCGCAAGGAACTACGCGCGCGCCGCGCCGAGCTGAAGGAGGTCGAAGAATCGAGCGAGGTGGGACTGAACAGCGTCAAACGCACCCTTACGCTCATACAGCGGGGTGAAGCGCAGGCCCTAGAAGCCAAGAAAGAACTGACCGAAGCCAACCTTCGACTAGTGGTCTCCATAGCCAAGAAATACACCCATCATGGGCTGCAGTTTCTCGATCTGATCCAGGAAGGTAATCTCGGGCTCATGAAAGGCGCCGACAAGTTCGACTGGCGCCGCGGTTACAAGTTCTCCACCTACGCCACCTGGTGGATTCGCCAGGCCATCACTCGCGCCATCGCCGACCAGGCGCGCACCATTCGGGTGCCCGTTCACATGATCGAGGTTATCAATAAGCTTGCCAAGTGCACTCGCCAGCTCGTGCAGGAGCTTGGCCGCGAGCCCACTGCTGAGGAGCTGGCCAAGCGGTTGGACATGACCATCGAAAAAGTGCGCCAGACGCGCAAGATCGCTCAGACACCCATATCCTTCGAGACTCCTATCGGTGAAGAGGAAGACGCTCACCTGGGTGATTTCATCGAAGACAAGGGCGTAGTCTCTCCATCGGAGGCAGCCATGAACATGAGCCTCAAGGAGAAGATGGCCTCTGTGCTGAAGAAGCTCAGCCCTCGGGAGGAACGCATTATCCGCATGCGATTCGGGTTTGAGGACGGCAATCAACGCACCCTCGAAGAAGTCGGCCAGGCCTTCGCCGTAACGCGCGAGCGCATTCGGCAGATTGAAGCTAAGGCGCTGCGCAAACTGCGCCACCCGTCGCGCTCCAGCCACGTCCGCACGTTTCTCGAGGATTCGCGGTGATGCAGTTTCGTTGATCCAAATTCTGCACGTATCCAGCGAGGGAGGAGGCATGAAAAGTATTTTTGTCGGAAACTTGAATTTTCAAACCACAGATGCCGATTTGAAGACGCTGTTCCAGCCCTTTGGGCTGGTAGCGCGCATTCATATTGTCACCGATCGGGAAACGGGCCGTGCTCGGGGTTTCGCTTTCGTGGAAATGCCCAATGATGCGGAGGCAGCGAAGGCCATTGCCGCTCTCGACGGAAAAGAACTGGGAGGCCGCAACCTCAAGGTTAACGAAGCGCGGCCCAAGGGCGAGCACCCCCCGCGCAGTAATAGCGGCGGCGGACGCCCCGGTGGTGTGCGCGGTCGCAGCGGATTCTCGCATGAGGATTACCGCGACTCGGCCCGCCAGCCGCGCGAACCGCGCTGGTAGCCCTAATGCTCTCGGATAAAAGGTCCCCTGGTCTCAGAGAGGCATCTGTGGCCCATTCGCCGAGACTGCGCTACAAGCCGCAGGGGCCTCAACGCGTAAACTAGGTACTTACCATTGAGTGTAATCGTTTGCTACCGCGTTGATTCTTCATACCAGTTGCGGTGACTCCATCCGTTGCCAGTCTGCTACTAACTGCGACTATTTCTTACCGTGGTGTGCACCAGAATGTGCACCAAGTTTTTTCCCCAGCGAGCGACTCGCTGCGCGGGGAATCCCTGCGCGTGCGAGAATCGTGGCTCCACGCGCCCCGAAACGCGATTGCGGGGCATCCTGCAGAGTGTGTGCTAGTTGCAGGGCCTTCCTTTTTTCGGTGCCTTCACTGGAAAAAGCCTGCTTCTTTCCCACTGCGATCATTAGCTACATGCTGTTGATATTCCGCTGATAGCAGCGGGAAGATGCGGCTTGCATCTCAAAGAGCCGCACTCGAGAATGCTCTTGTCGCACGCGAACCATTACGGAGCAAGTTAGAAGGGTAGGAGTTGTGAAGACACTGGCGAGCTGGTTTTCAATAGCAACCTGAGAAGAGCAGAAAACCATGTCCGAAAAGCAATCAACAACGGGAACGTACGCCCTGGGACACGCTCCCAGGGAGATCCAATCGTTACAGGTGCAGAGCCAACTCCTCAAGGCTTTCACCCGACGCCTGTTTGAGGACGCTGGCATCACGGCAGGGATGAGGGTATTAGAGGTGGGGTGT
>Ga0306926_10001841_pt1 | contig 21237 bp, 23 predicted proteins | sample flu12Cox44000178_FD_203759 | JGI IMG/M metagenome (GOLD analysis project Ga0306926, IMG submission 203759) | Lab enrichment of tropical soil microbial communities from Luquillo Experimental Forest, Puerto Rico - flux8day.12C.oxic.44.000.178 (v2)... | ecosystem: Environmental > Terrestrial >...
CCCTTCGATGGATTGGTGCATTGCGGCGTAAACGGAGTTCCGAGGTCGTGCATGAGCGGGCATCTCTGGAATCCGGCACCGCGAGTGGGCTTCTCCTACGATGTCTTCGGTGACGGGACGACCGCCCTCCGCGGCGGCTATGGAATCTTCTACGAACATACGAATGGGAATGAAGCGAATACGGAAAGTCTGGAAGGGCAGTCCTCGCCTCTAATCCAGACTGTGACGCAATACAACATCTCCGGGTATACCAATATCGGCGGCGGCACAACTGGCTCGACGCCCATCTTCCCGCTGCAATTCATCTCCATCCCAACGAAAGCGATATGGCCTTACGTGCAGCAATGGCATCTTGATCTTCAGCGGCAGTTAACGAAGAACACTGTGTTAGTGCTTGCCTATGTAGGGAGCAAAGGCACGCATCTTAACCGGCAAGACAACCTGAATCAGATTTATCCCGTGCCTGCGGCGCTGAATCCGTACATGCCCGGCGAGCCGATTGGCGGAATCAACAACACAAATGGTGATTGCTCGTCATTTACTACGCCGAGCGGTGTACCGGTTACCAGCCAAGCCGCGAATAACCTAATGGTGGCGTGCGGCAGCGATCCCAATCCGTTTCGGCCTTACTACGGAATAGGGACGATCACGCAACTGCAGAATGCCGCTTCCTCCACTTACAATGCGTTGCAAGTTGCGGCGCGGAAGACAGCGGGATCACTGCAGTTCACCCTTGCATACACCTGGAGTCACTCGATTGATGACGGATCTGACCGTTATGACGCCGATTTCGTAAACACCTATGACCCCGCCGCCAATCGCGCTAGTTCTGCTTTTGACATCCGGCACATGTTCAACTTCGGTTGGGTGTACGACTTGCCCTTCTTCCGCAACCCCGGGCTCACAAACAAGATTCTGGGAGGCTGGCAATATTCGGGCATCTTCACCGCACTCACTGGCACCCCTTACTCTCCAATCAACACTGCTAATTACAGCGACAATGCCGGTGTCGGTGGCGGTGGTGGGGGCGCGAACGGCGCTGGCTCCTACCCAGATCTAATTGGAGATCCCTATACTGCCATTCCGAATGTCCCGCTCACAGGCTTCGGTCCACTGCATGAGAATCCGGGGGCCTTCGCCGCTCCGCAGGGCCTGACCTTCGGAAATGCGGGCAGAAACTCCTTACGGAACCCCGGCTACTGGAACTTCAACATGGCGCTTTACAAGAACATCCCCGTGAGCGAACGTTTCCATTTTGAGTTTCGTGCTGAAGCGTTCAACATTTTCAATCACACAGAGTGGGGCCCAATCGGAGGTGCTGCAGGCGGCAGCGCGGCGGCTAACGGTTTCGCGTCGAACACGAATTCCATGGGATGTTATGGAGGACCGAATAATTCTGCAGGCGATCCGAGCTGTCTCGGCTCGTCCAGTTTCCTCTATATCGGGATCGCTCATCCCGCTCGCATCCTGCAACTCGGATTGAAGCTCATCTTCTGATGATCGATGGCAATTTACTCGAGAGCGGGTATCAAGGAAGCGGCCGGAACTGGCGGGAATAGGCGTTACCCTTACTTCGAGATGACCCCGAATTCCCGTATCCGACTCTTAGAAAAGATTATGAGACACATACTTCCCCTACGTTGCGAGCGCATAAGGGAGATGGAGTCGCGCTACTGCGGATACCGCACCCAGCCAGTCGTGCCCGTGATCTACCGATCACTGGTGTCCTAATATGGCCTGAGGCGTAACAACGACGAAACCGACGTGATGGAGACCTCGAAATAAACAAACCGGTGGACTGCCGACCGCCAAAGCCCTTGTGGCCCTTCCAGCTCATGCTCCATCATCAGCTCCCGTACCAGGAAGACTGCACAACCGGACATACAGATCGAAGTGGAGATTCTGGATCCAGAGGAGGTTTTTGGTTGCGGCTGAACAACTAGCTCGCATGAGCCGAGCCGATGGGAATGCGCTTACGATCTTCTCCCTTGGCACCCAATGGTATCCCTGAGCTAGTTGCTCGTCGATCCCCTTCTTCAACTGGGCTTTGTCGAATAACCAAAAGAAAGGCCGGAGCGGGTTCGCTCCAGCCTACAAAAAATCAATCATTGAAAACAGCTTTACGCGTCTGCCTGCGGCGAAGGAGTCCAAACGCGCCGAGAAGACCGCTGCCTACAAGCATCAGCGAGTTCGGTTCGGGAACCGGCGTACCCACACCTGTCTCCAAGATGGAAGCACTGTTCGGAGTGTCCACATTGACATTCAGGCTGCCGGAATCCGTCAGCACCGCGAGGAATATCGAACCCCGTGGTACCGCTCCGCTGTTTACGCTGAAGGTAGGGTAATTGGGGTAGTTGACCGCGCCGAAGTCGACGAGGTAAACGAAGCAGCCCATCGCTTTCGAATCGACTTCCTGGGTATTGCGTAGATAGGCGTCCAACGGGTGAGAAGGGTGAGAATGTTGTCCGAAATTGAACGGGGGTGTAAGTAGGCGCTGAGAAAGCCACTGTTCCATTCCGCCATACTAAACAACGATCCAGTTACAGGCGAGTTGGCCGTGTTAACGCCGTTCAATGTCAGAGTAAAGCCAGTGTTGTAGTTATCGGGTACTAAGTCGATTAACCAGAAATCACCGCTTCCGCTAACTGCATTGCCCATTTTGCTAAAGCCAAAGTTGGGCGGGTTGGCTCCGGTCGGAGTTATGGTTACATTGTCGGAACAGGAGGAAGCCACAGGGGACGACCCGCAAAACCCATGTAGGGTGTCCGCGTAAGCCGCTGTTGCTACTACAACGATGACTTTCAGCTGGTCGTCTATTGACGCCACACACTCGAGTCAGACGTTTCCCGGCACGTGCTCGACGTATAGGAAAAATAAAACCCTGTTTCGCCCTACAAGCACTACCACCCAGCCTGTCAGGACCCAATACCCCAAATAACCCCAAATGTGAAAAGGGTAAGGCGTAGGTGAGCCCTCTACCCCGAACCAGCTCACCTAAAACAGCCAAAAGTATATAGGCGATAATAGCCCGTTAGTTTTTGCGTAACAAGCACATAACAGACAACTTCCTGCTAACGAAACTGTCGTCGTTTCCGCGCTCAACCTTCACCTAAAACAGCCAAAGGTGTATAGGCGAGAATAATTCGTTAGTTGCTGCGTAACAAGTCATCGGTAACATTGTCCCTGACTATATTTCGCTGTTAGAGTCTCGATTTCTCTTATCGAAAATGCAGCGGGTCGCCCACGCCTCCGCTCGTTTCGCCCGATTTGCAGGGTGGATGGTGTTCTTGACGGTAGTCGATATTTTAATCACGCTCCTCATTGCCGATCTGGCCAGCATGGCTGCGAATCGCCTAACAAACCTAGGTTACGAGATCATCGGTGAGCGCTCGATCTCGGCAGGCGCATCTGTTCCTGGTCTTCGGATTATGCTGGAACAGGGTCTCGTTCAGATCAGCCTCAAGGACTACGGTGGACGCTTCTGGCTCTGGGTATATCCCGCTTTCTTCACGTCGGTGTGGCTCTGGTCTTACGCTGGATGTGGGTTCCTGCTCAAAGCTGCCTGCCGTTTCGACCAAGCTTTCGCTTTGTTTAATCGGAAATTCGATATCGAGAAGAAGCCACTCTCTGCGATTGGATTGGTCGCTGGAGCGCTCGTTGCCGTGGCCTACTGGGTATTTGCTTCCAGTACTTTACTTTAGCTCAAAAGTGCAGGGGGTTTCGCCAGCTCTGGATGTGCTAGGAAAATAGGGTGTACGCATACTTGCACGAGCACCGGCTCTATATCCAGTAAAAAGAGTTTGCATCACCAAGGAGTTCTCTCTGGATGAGCAGGGCTCCACGCTGTTAAGGCCTGCCGCGGCCTAATGCCCCAAATGTGAAAAGAGGTGAATTAGAGGTAAAGCAGGCGTAAGGTTCTACCTCACGCCTGCAGTCTGTTACTTCTTACGCCGGATAAGTGGTGCTAGTCCCAATAGACCTGAACCTAGCAACAGCAGCGAACTCGGTTCAGGAACGGTTGTGACTGTGGCGTCTACCAGTCCAGCATTGGTGAATGGAGTTGACGCGATATCTCCGTGCAGGCATGGCAAGCCGCTTTCGGCGGACGGGCCCTTGGGTCCACACGAAAACGCGACCACAAAGGTGCCGTTGTCTACGCCCGACAGGCCGACAACGACGGAACTGTTCCCCGTCAGCGCTGTGGGCACATCGTAGGCAAAGAGTTCAAAGCTGGTGGCTGCGGCGATGCCAGCCTTGGCTTCCCCGATGTTCCAGTTGCTGAAGGTCTCGGAGTTGCCGCCGTTGATGTCGTTCAGGCCCATATCAACGTAGGCGTCCTGCCCCGCGACCATCTTGAACTGCTGCGTGGTTTCACCCCAGTCGCCCAGACCGGACAGGCCGACGGAAGAGCCGTTGAAGGTAAGCGTTGGGGCAGGGGTCGAACTGGTGCCGTCATAGACGCCGACGAAAACCAGCACGCCTGTCTGCGTGGTGTGTCCAGCCCCGGCCAGACCGATGTCGAAGCTGCTGGGATTGGTGATGAAGTTAGGGTCGCCGCCCGGAGGAGTCGTGCAGCTTTGGCAGATGAAAATCTGATCGCCAAAGGCAAGCGTCGAAACTCCGGCGAGCAGCAGTATTAGGGTTACTGCCAAACCCAGAACTCTAAAAACTTTTTCCATCTAATCCTCTCCATTTGTTCTTCGGTATTGCAAACATTCTGGAGTGAGACTAGGCGGATTAGGAAATGACGACAAGAGAGCGAACGGCTAGAGATGAATGACGACAAGAGAGCGAACGGCTAGAGATGAATGACTGGAGAAGATAGCCGGAGGCGCGTTCCTAGCGGCGCCCTAAAGGGGCTCGTGAGCGGATGAAGGCAGAGTAATTTACCGTCTGCTTGCTCCAGCTGGCCTGCTTAAAGATTTGAGCACATCTACCCCTTACCCCTTTTTTGTCACGCGATTTTTTAGACTCTCTCGGATCTCCTCAGGTGCCTGAGAAGTAGTACTTATGCCGGAGTAGAGCGGCTTGGGATCGCTTAAGTGTTCGATCGCGCCGCAATCGCTATGTTCCGAGAACCACCCCGCCATCTACCGAAATCACTGCCCCGTGGATAAAGCTAGCTTGGTCGGAGGCGAGCCAGACGTAAGTGTTGGCCACGTCCTCAGGGGTTCCCACTCTGCCCAATGGAGTTCGGGCCACCATCGCCCGAAGAACTCTCTCAGGCATGGCGCGGACCATGTCTGTGGCAATGAATCCCGGAGCAACCGCATTGACTCGGATTTTGTATTTCCCCAACTCTCTGGCCCAGGTGCGCGTCATTCCAATGATGCCGGCCTTGGAGGCGACGTAGTTCGTCTGCCCAAAGTTCCCGAGAATGGCGACGACAGACGCGGCAGAAAGTACCACCCCGCCACCACCCTTAATCATGTGGGGCACTACGGCGCGTGTGGTGAGGAAGACTCCTTTGAGATTCACGTCGATGACGGAATCCCAAAGCTCCTCGGACATCACCGATTCCGGTCCGCCACCGTTCCATTTCACCAGTTGTGCGTCGCGCACGATGCCGGCATTATTTATTAGCACGTCGATCCGCTTCCATCGCTCCACAACTGCCTGAGCAGCCAATTCGACCTCACCGCCATCGGTGACGTTTACGGTGCGATAGTCAGCCTCGCCTCCCGCCCATTGAATCGCTGATACTAGTTGCGGCGCGGCTTTGTCGGAAATGTCCCAGGCCGCGATTCGAGCCCCTTCTTCCGCGAAGCGTAAGGCGGTCGCACGACCGATGCCGGCTCCTGCCCCTGTAATGATGACAACCTTTCCACGCAATCCGCTGCGGCTGGGGATCAGTTGCTCGACCGCGGCTGGCGAGTCGTTCGCTTCGGCACTTCTCGAGCTAGCGACCGAGTTAGGCTGAGCTTCGACGGGCTGGGATTCGTTTTCTGCAACGGGGGCTGTTTCAGATTGAGACATGGGTTTCTCGTTGTCGGGCGCTGACACGGAAGCAATCTCGCTGGAAATATTGATCAAGGTGGTCAATGAGAATTAACCAGAAGCGCGGCACGAAACAGGGTAGTCCTGTTCGCCGCACTGCGTCAAGATTTGCGGCGAGACTTGCCTCCCGCTGGCTTCTTTGGTTTTTTGGCGCGTTTGCGCCCAGCAAGCGCTTTCTCCAACTCTTCGATCCGCCGACGAAGGTCATTGTCATTGCTTTGACTTTTGCTCGGAGCGCGCGTAGCCGAGGCATCTTGCTGAGCGGTGCTGTTCGAACTGTCAGCGGGCCCGTATGTGCTTTGAGTGGCTGGGCCTTGGCCCCAGCCCGGCTGCATAAGTTCGAAGGGATTCAGCGGCAGGGGCAACGCGCGGTACGCGTTCTGGTAGATCCCCATCATCGACTTCAGGTAACGCAGCGCGGCTTCTTGCGTAGTCCTGCCGGAGGCAATGATCATCTGCCGCAGCAGATCAAGCGGGAATACCGAATTAGGCGTCTTGGCGTCGTCCAGCACGATCTGCGCGAGGATGAGCCGGGTAATATCCTGGCCGGTGGCAGCGTCGATAACCCGCAGGTCGTGCCCGTCGCGCACCAGTTGCGCAACCTGATCCTGGTTGATGTATTCGCTCGTCAAGGTGTTGTAAAGACGGCGGTTCTCATATTTCTTGATGATCAGCGGCTGATCGGGTTTTTTCTTCATTTTGTTCTTGACACGCCCAGCGAGAAACGCGAAACTTAATTTGTGTTGCAGCGCAGCATACTACGCAACATAAATTATGATCATTCTCAATGGAGCACATTATGCCGAATACTTCCAAGTCAAGCAAGAAGGTCTCATCTGCCAAGGAATTCAAACCCGTTCGTCAGGTCGCCGAGACCGTGACGCCGGTCTACCTGAAGGGCGTACAGAGCGTGGCCGATCTCCAGAAGAAGTCCGTGGACGTTGCCGCCGAGCAAACGACTGAGTGGATCAGAGTTTACAAAAAGGCTTTCAGCTACCTGCCGGTCGCGACGCCGACTTTCTTTTTTGACCTGGCAGAACAGCTGGTCGAGAACGTTGTCGACACGCAGAAGAATGTCATCGACTTGTTCGTCGAGCAGTCCGAAGCCGTCGCCACGTCAGTGAATGAACGCGCGGAAGCCTATAGCAAGGTGGCCGAAGACATAGCAGCTGCGGCGCAGGCGACCGTGGTACAGTCCGTGGAAGCCCAGCAGAAGGCACTGTCGTTTGCCGCGGATCAGAGCTCAGCGTTTTACAGGAAGGCAAAGAACCAGTTTGGCGTCGAGCCGGTGGCAGCCGTCGTTGACACGGTCGAGCGGGGAACGAAGGCGATCCTCGAAGCGCAGAAGTCGCTGATCGATGTCGTTGCCAAGCCGTTGGTGCAGGTCGCGAACGCGTAAGCAGTCTTGTCAGTTCTGTCTGGCGGACTCTGCCGCCACGGCATCCCTGATGCCGGCGCCCGGCTACCCCCCGGCCTTGCTGCAGGTGTATTGTCGTGCTGAGAGGAATCAGAGATGGCTGAGGAAACAAAGAACCGAGCCCAATCCTTCGATCCAATGGAGCCCTTTCGCGGGGTGCGCGATGCCTATATGGACGTGTGGGCGAAAAGCATGGTCGATATGGTCAACAGCGAAGCCTACGCTCAGGCAACCGGGACGATGCTGGATACTTACTTGACGGTTTCGGCTCCGTTTCGTGAAGCTGTCGAGAAGGCAATGCTTAAGACGCTGGAGCAGCTGGCGATGCCGTCCCGGGCGGACATTACTTCACTTGCTGAGCGCATGACGCACATCGAACTACGGCTGGATGACCTCGACGCAAAGCTCGACGAATTTCAGAAGAATGCCAGTAAAGCCACTTCACCGTCGGCTGCGCCAAGGACGGTATCAACAGCGAAGAAGGCCGCCGGCACCAAACAGTCCAAGCGAGGAAGAAAATAGATGACCGAGGTTTCGGCACCGGTCGACCCGTACACGCAAGCCGCTAATCGACTGAAGACACTGAACAAGGTAATGACCACCAAGGCGGCGATTGCCCAGACACCCAAGCAATTGGTCTGGACCCTTAATAAGGCCAAGCTATATCGATATACGCCGGTAGTGCCGAAGGAAAAGCGCCATCCGATTCCTCTCTTGCTGGTTTTCGCGCTGATGAACCGGCCGTACATACTCGACCTGCGTCCGGGTCACAGCTTTGTCGAGTTCATGGTGCAACAGGGCTATGACCTGTACTTGCTTGACTGGGGTGCACCCGGCCCGGAAGACAAGAACCTCAAGTTCGACGATTACACGCTCGACTACATGCCGCGTGCGATCCGCAAGCTCAAAGCAATCGCTGGATCCCAGGAGTTCAGTCTCCTTGGGTGGTGCATTGGGGCGATCCTCACGACGATTTACGCTGCGCTGAGGGGTAACGATGGATTGCGCAACCTAATCCTGCTGACGGCGCCATTGGATTTCTCCAACAAGCAGGGGCTGACCTTCGCCAAATGGACGGAGGAGCGTTATTTCGACGTCGACAAGGTGCTGAGCGCATTCGGCAACATGCCGGGCGAAATGATCGATTACGGAGCCAAGGCGCTTAAGCCGGTCGAAAACTATGTCGGCAACTATCTGAAGCTCTGGGACAACCTCGACGACCCGCGCGTTGTGGAAGCTTGGCACGCTATGAACACCTGGGTTACCGATAATGTTCCGCTGGCGGGTGGTGCATTTCGTCAACTGATTGTGGACCTGTACCGCAACGACAAGCTCATGCGTGGAGAGCTTGTGATACGAAACGCGCGGGTCGAGGTCAGCAATATTCGTGCCAATCTGCTGACCGTGATTGCAGAGGGTGACCACATTACTCCGGCCTGTCAATCGGAACCGATCATGGCGAAGGTGAGCAGTAGGGACAAGGAACTGCTGCGAGTTGCCGGTGGCCACATCGGCATCATGGCGGGCAGCGGTGCCGCCAAACTTACCTGGCCCCATATCAATCAATGGCTTGCGGCTCGCTCAGACGCACAGTGATCTCCGAGTAAATTCGGGTTCTGACGACATGAGCGACTTCACAACTAGAACGCGGCCTCCGACATGGCCGACGAGCGGTTTTGTCCGTGTCAGAGGATGTGTCAGAGGATGGTTGTCGCCTGCGATCATTCTGACGATCGGTTCGGTTATGACGTTCGCCAGCCTGTTCTATTCACCGGAAACCAAGGACCTTCACTGGGACGAGGTTGGAGAATCCACGAGTGGGATTGAGGGAACGGAATTCGAGTCCGAGTATGGCGGGCCAATCGCAGACTAGTCAGAATTCACGGCCTTCGGTTCAGAGATGTAATGAAAGCCACGGCTCAGCCTGTGGCTTTCTTGTTTCATAAGACGTCAAGCAAAGGAAATGCGATGGTGGTGGCAACCGCATCGCGTTTGATCGCGAACAATAAGTCTGTGACGCGCATCACACGTCTAAAAAACTCATGTCACAGGTTGCAGACACCGCACGCCATTAGCTTTTGTTATAGCAAGTCTGGCCGGCTGATTTTCTCCTCAAGTTCACTACGACGACTGGGCCCAGTTTGAAGAGATTGCGTTGGATCGAGAGAGAAATCAGGAACCAAACACCTAAAGATTGCGAGGCAGTCGATGTTGTTAAAGCCGTTCATCATAAATTCTCACGGGCAGATCGTTTTTCCAGGAAACTTTTTTCCCGAGCTGGATTTTTCGGTATTCCGAGGTCAAAAGCAGTTCGCAGCGGTGATTCGCAGAGACTTTGGCGAAAAGGCTCCCACTGAAGTTGAAATTGCGGATCGGGTACAAGCCGGTGAATACAAAACCCGATATGAGCTATGCCGCGATATGGCACTCAATCGCTTTTGGGTGAACCGGTATACCCTGACGATGTACGAAAAGCGCCCCATCCGCTGGCGCGATCTTCCGCACCGCCAGGATGACGTGTTCCTCCCAATCTACAAACCCAGAGATCAGTCTGGCGTTCTCAGCGCGTTGGAAGCCGGCTACCACAGCCTTCCACCGTCATGGGATGAGGAGTTGGAAGACCGCGCCTTCGGTATTTTGCTCAACGTATTTCGCAACGCAATTAGCGCCAGCGGGGAACTCCGGCCGATACGGCCCACGGTGGAGGAGGCGCTTTCCAATCCCACCAACCGGACGCGTCACCTGTTAACCTACGACCCCGACTACCTTCGGTACAGCAACGACGACGTCCTGAACTGCCTCCATCCAGTCCCCGAACTCGAGGCCTTGATGCGGCAGTGCATGATCCTCCATAACCAGTACCCATGGGATCCGAATTCGAGCACGCAGATCGAAGTCGGGCAGCTAAGGGATGATGACTACGTGGTAGCGCTCTATCCGCGTAGCCCGGAGGTTTACCAGTTCATTCAGCGGGTAAAGAGCGATGACAGTTGGGGGCCGAGAGTCAGGCAGGCGCCGAGACGACCGGCCAGTGCGGAAACGCTAGCACTCAGCGAACCGGTTCGCCCTTATCCCCCAGTTGAGGTCGACAAGAAGTTCAAGGTCTTACCGAAGATTGAAGCGCTCGCCGTTTATCAGGGTGAAGTTGTATGCAGCAATACCGACATCATCCGGAACCATGCTTACTGCTGGTCGCGGATGAGTGCCGCCGAGATTTTGGAAAAGACCGGAATCGAGCAGAGGCGCTATACCGAGCTGCCGTTGGATGAGATGGCGCTGCTTGCAGCCAGGCGCGCACTGGAGAAATCAGGACGCAAGCCGGCCGAAATCGGCGCAGTCCTGTTTTGCACATGCACCAGCACAAAGCTTATTCCTTCGATGGCCACATGGCTCTCCGGCGAGCTTGGGTTGCTGCAAACGCACAATTCCAGCGATATCGTAGCGGCATGTGCTGGAATGCCCTACGGCGTGGGTGAGGCAATTCGCCTGCTCCAGGAAATTGAGCGGCCTGTGCTGGTGGTTTGTGCCGAGAAGTTCTCCGACAAGATAGGCACAGTCCGCACCTCACGGATGATCTTCGGTGACGGGGCAGCGGCTATGGTCATTGGTCCCGCCCCAGAGGGGGCTCCGGCGGATATTGAAGTCTTTCAAACCTACGCCAGTGGGCCGTGGTCAGAGGTGAACTCGATCATCTGGCCAAATCCGGAGTTCGACAACAACATTACCGTCTACGGACCTGAAGTTAAGGCACTCGTAAGCCGCTACCTAAAGGAAATGATGGGTGAGTTGGCGAAACTACCAGGGCCGAATGGCAAGGGAGGATCACTGATCGACGCGGTCGATCTGGTGGTTCCACATCAGGCCAACAAGAACATGGTTCTGACGCTAGCGGAAGCCGCGGGTATTTCCGGAGATCGTATCTTCTTCAATATCGAACACGTTGGCAATACCTCCTCCGCAAGCATTCTCATAGCAGTTCACGACGCGGTGCGCGAAGGGCGGATCGACCGTCCGATGCGTATCTTTGCCCCTGGCTTCGGAGCCGGCGCCGTCGGTGGCTACGTTGTTATGAAAGTTGATCCAGCAATTGTGCTCGTGGAAGACGACAGGAGTAGAGAAATGGCAAATGTTGCAGCAGGAAACGGACATTATTCACCGATGACTCTCAACGGAAGAGTGGCCCTGGTCACCGGAGCATCACGCGGTATCGGACGGGCGATCGCCATAGAACTAGCACGTCGCGGCGCCAAGGTTGCTCTGAACTTCCGTTCTGACACGAGGCAGGCCGAAAGTTGCGCCGAGGAAATCCGTGAGTTCGGCGGAGAGTGCGTTCTCATCCAGGGAGACGTCGCCAAGAAGGGCGAAGCCTCGCGCATCGTCAAAGAAGTTCTCGACAATTGGCAACGCCTCGACATTCTGGTAAACAACGCAGGAATCACCCGCGATCGCAGTATGCGCAAGATGACGGAAGAAGACTGGGCTGCCGTAATCAATGTGAATCTGAACGGAACTTTTTACTGCACCAGCGCGGCTGTTCCCGCGATGATGAACCAGCGGTTTGGGCGGATCATCAACATCAGCTCGGTTGTCGGCCAGATGGGCGCTTTCGGCCAAGCCAATTACTCGGCCAGTAAAGGCGGCATCATCGCCTTCACCAAGACCCTGGCATTGGAGTTGGCGAAGTTCAACGTCACCGCTAACGCAATCGCTCCGGGTTTTACTTCCACCGAAATGGTGGATGCGATTCCTGAAGAGATTGCCGCGCAGATCAAGGCCAAGATTCCGCTGGGCCGCTTCGCGACTCCGGAAGAAATCGCCCATGCAGCTGCGTTTCTGGCTGCTGAGGGGGACTACATTACTGGACAGGAACTCAACGTAAACGGCGGATACCACATGTAATTATCAGTGGTGAACGCCGCCTGCGTTACGAAACGCCACTCCAGCGAGCCAAAAGAAGACTATATGGCAACAGAAACCACCAAATCGCCGCAGGACATTCTTGAGGAACAGATTGCCAGCCTGCGTCAGAAGCGTGCCAAGGTAGAGCTCGGCGGCGGCAAAGAGCGGATCGACAAGCAACATGCCTCGGGCAAGCTGACCGCCCGAGAGCGCATTGACAAGCTGGTCGACCGGGTGAGCTTTCAGGAAGTCGGGCTCTTTGCCAAACATAGGGCCACTCTGTTCGGTATGGCGGACAAGGAAGTACCGGCGGATGGAGTTGTCACTGGCTGCGCCAGAATCGATGGACGCACCGTGCATCTCGCAAGTCAAGATTTCACAGTTCTGGGCGGCGCTGCCGGAGAAGTTCATTGCGCCAAGATCGCCGACACGATGCAGCTCTCTCTGAAGACGGGCAGCCCTTTCATCTTCATTAACGACTCCGGAGGAGCGAGAGTCCAGGAGGGAATTAACAGCCTCGCGGGGTACGCGAAGGTCTTCTACAACAATGTCATGCTCTCTGGAACTGTTCCGCAAATCGCGGTGATTTGTGGACCTTGTGCCGGCGGCGCAGCGTATAGTCCGGCGCTGACAGACTTCATTATTCAGACTCGCCACGCGCAGATGTTTATCACCGGTCCGCAGGTAATCAAGCAGGTGACCGGCGAGGTTGTAACGGCCGATCAGCTGGGAGGTCCTTCGGCCCAAATGAATCGGTCGGGTGTCGTACACCTGATTGCTGAGGATGACGAAGGTGCTCTTCAACTTTGCCGTCGGCTCCTGAGCTTCCTGCCTTCGAACAACCTCGATGACCCTCCGCGGCAGCCGTACGAAAGCGTGCTGGAAGACGATCCGGAGTTGAACCAACTGGTTCCGCAAGAATCCAAGATCGGATATGACGTCCGCGAGGTAATCAGACGAGTCGTTGACTACCAGGACTTCTTTGAGTTGCAGCCAGGTTTTGCAGCCAACGTCGTCGTAGGCTTCGGCCGACTACAAGGACGTACTGTGGGCGTTGTCGCCAGCCAGCCATCGGTACTCGCCGGGGCGCTCGACATAGACGCCTCGGATAAAGTCGCATGGTTTGTGCGCTTCTGCAATGCGTTCAACATACCGCTGCTGACCTTCGTCGATGTGCCAGGGTTCTTGCCCGGTGTTGATCAGGAGTATGGCGGGATTATCCGTCACGGCGCTAAGATCCTGTTTGCGTACTCAGCCGCCACCGTACCCAAGCTGACTGTGGTCCTGCGCAAAGCCTATGGCGGCGCCTACATCGCCATGTGCTGCAAGGATTTGGGGGCAGACCGAGTAATAGCATGGCCGACGGCTGAAATCGCGGTTATGGGAGCCGAAGGCGCGGCTGAAATCGTATTCCGGAGAGAGATCGATTCAGCCGAGAATCGTCGGCAGCGCAGACAGGAACTGATCGAAATGTACAGGAACACATTTTCCAATCCCTTTGTCGCGGCCGGAAGCCGCTTGGTGGACGATGTCATTGAACCGTCGCAAACAAGACTATACCTTGCTCAAGCGCTTGAGGGCTTGCATACCAAGCGCGAGTTCCGGCCACCGAAGAAACACGGGTTAATTCCACTCTAGAGATGATAAGAATCGTCAATGGGTGACGCCACACAGGTTCGTACGCTAGTCATTCCAGGGAATCGGCAGGAGGCGGCTGAACGGGTTCCTTCGGTTACCCCGGTCGCGCAATTGCCGCATGAGATCACCCCGGAAATCGTGGCTGTCATCCAGGCTGCTGCGAACGAGTTCTTCGGGAAGCGGGTTCGAGTTTTGTCAATAAAGATCCTGCATGCGTCGAACGAAGGTCATGACCGCTGGTTGCAACGCGGCCGAGACACGATCCAGGCATCACATAATCTTGTGCAACAAAGGCACTGACAGGCCAACCGATTTCGCCTGTTACATGTCTTTCCGCCTATCGATACTGCCAATTGAGGGCCAGCCTTGAAGCTGAACATTGTTGTTGCGGGCAAGATGTTCGAAGTTGAGGTCGAGGAAGCTGAACCATCGGATGAAGATGGGTTGTCGGCTCCGGCGCCGCCGGCGATTTACTCCTCGGTACTACCGACTGCTCCGAAACCCGGCGCATCGTCTGAAGTGGACGAGGCCAAGGTGTGTCGTAGCCCCTTGGCAGGGGTGGTAGTCCGTCTGCATGTGAAACTAGGTGACCATGTACAAATGAACGACCTGCTTCTGGTTCTGGATGCGATGAAGATGGAGATCAAAATCAATGCCCAATCGGCTGGTGTCGTTAAATCAATCGAAGTGGCACCCAATGATGCGGTCAAGCCCGAACAAGTTCTGGTCTTGTTTGAATAGCCTTGGGATTTAGATTTTTGCGACCTAAGCCCGAGCCGCAATCGCATGGTCGACAAATCGGACATTGGGCCGAAATGATTTTCTTCCGCACTGCCGGATCAGCTGCGCCTGCACGAGCTATGCGGGGGTTCAAGGGGTTGGCTCTTATGGTTCGGCTCAGTGCCGGTAGGGTTGGATAAGTTGCTGAAAGCGTGGGTCGGAGCGCAGCTCTGCTCGCGTTTTGCTGCGCTAGGCCTGTACGAGAACAGAGTATTCAAATAAGGGTCTCGAATATGTCAAAGTGGATTTGCCAGTCCGTTTTACCCGCAATTAAGTGATACTAAGCGCCACGGCTTGCTGCTGCGATTTAGCCTGCAGTGCAAAACCTACAAATTATTGAGAGAAGGTTGCCCATGATGACTTTTCGTCCAGTCGTCAAGAGCAGTGGCCTGATGACAGCCACGCTGCTCTGGCTGACGCTTGCACCGAGCTGGCTACCGGTGTTTGCCCAGAGCAATGACCCGATTGTTCTTTCCTTCTCCAGTGTTGGCGATTCGCGCCAAGACCCCAACAACCCCGATCCATCGACACTGCCGCTATCGGTACAAGACCAGATCTGGCTACAGAACACCAAGGCCTGGTCGAGCATCTTGAACTCGATTCAATCGCGCAACGTCCCCAACGTTCCAAACCTGCTGTTCTTTGACGGCGACATGATCCAGGGCTATGGCGACGCCAACGTGCCATTGGAAAAGCTGAAGTTCTGGCAGCAATATGGCTTCTGGCGCGGTATGGTCGCCGGAGACATGGAGATCCACCTCTATGTGGTACCCGTGCCGGGCAACCACGAGGTGCAGTGTCCCCCGGGCAAAATTGCTCTGCCCCAGAACGAGGATGCGTGGCGCGATAACATGGGCGACCTGATCCTCGACACCAGCCGGTTCCAAAATCTCTTCGGAGTCCAGCCCAGGACGTGGAATCAAGAACTTCTTCGTGTTTGGACACAAGCCCGCCTTCACCTATTACTTTGGCGCGACCACACCGGAGCCGACCTCGCCTGCAGGCTTAGACCTCTTCCCTCCCGCGCGCGATGAGTTCTGGAAAGTGATTGAGCAGTACAGAGCGATTTATTTCTGCGGGCACGAGCACATTTTTCACATCGAGAAGCCGCTGGGCTTGTCCGACGCCCATTCGTGGCAGGTGCTGGTGGGCTCGGGAGGCTCGCCGTTTGCTGCACAGCCTGACGACGTAACGGTGAGCCCGCAGACAGACCGCGATTACGCGTGGGTGATAGTCAATATCCATCAGAGCGCTCGCGTCACCATGACCGCATACGGCTTCGATGCCGAGTTCGACGCGACAAAGGTGCTGGGATATTACATTCTGAAGTAGGTAGCCGCCAGTTACGCTGCAAAGACGTTGCTGAAACGGCGGTGGTTGGTCGTCGGGCCATTAAATCTCCATCGCAAATTTTGTCGGTTTCATCCACATCATAAAGGCCACCCCATATTCCTAACGGCTCTTTTGTATGTTATTGGTTGCTTGTGAGCAGGACTCATTACCTCTCGCAAGGAAAAGAGCAAAGGAGTCCAGAAGGTGCAATTCGATTGAAAGGTTGATTCGCGAAATGCAAACTGGCAACGGATGGCAAGAGGATCATGGCGTCCGCGCGATTAGCGGATGCGGCGTACGAATCCGTGCTGTCCTAACGTGTGTTGATGCCGCTACTCGGAAAACGGCAGCAGTCCGTGCTCCTTAAGGTGATCGCGGTACGCGTCCCACGCCATCTGCGCTTCCGTGAATGATGCGATAATTCTGGCCCTGAAATCCTGTCGCCTTTCCTCAGTCACTTCATCCATTCGGAGCCACAAAGCGCCTTGGGCCATAATGCTCTCGTGACGGCGCATGGCTTTGGATACTTCGGCTAGTCGTTCGTCACAAACGAGGCAGAAGCGGTTGGCCAGCATAGCAGAGATCATAGTCGTAGATGGTGCTCTACTCCAGCAGTTCAGCGGAAGGAGGAAGCTGCGGGGAGATTCGGGTGCAGCCCTCTCATGGCGAAGGTGTATGTTTGTTTCATGGTTGGCAAGACTGAGCTTTCCAATGTCAGAGCAATGTTGACGGGTATCCGCCTCCAAATTGAATTGCTTCAGAAGGCAGTCGAACAAAATCCCCACGACAAAGAATCCCGCAAGCGTCTGCGGGAGGCCAAAGCCCAAGAGAACGTAATCCTCGCCAAGCTCAGAGAATGGACGCTTCACTAAAAGCGTGTTGGGGTGGGGGCGGTTGCTTTTAACAGAAGAAAAACCCGCAAGTCATAAGCTCGCCAACTATGAGTTGCACGCGCCGCCTTGCGGGTCAGAATCCCGCCAACCGTTCGATACGTCGTGGACGCAAGCGAGAGGCGGGAAGGGTGGGGATTAGCTCCCGGTGGAGAATCATCGTTGATTTCTGTCACATTTCAAGCGTCAAGAGGCGCCACAACGGTTTGATTAGGTCATGATAGGAGCGCCCTTAGCACGCCCTCGTTAAACGGTCGCCCTGAGCGCTCGCCCAAAACATTTCGGCCCGCTCTTGCGCGTCGGGCGAGCGGGTAGTCGAAGGACCTGCTTTGCTATCCACTACCCCACTGCCCACTCTCGGTTAGCCACTTGGGCTAAACTGTGCCAGTTGCATGACCCCTCGCCCTCTATCGATCACTTTGCTGGCCTTGCTATTGATCGGCTCCGGCGCGGTCGGCCTCGCGTATCACCTCTCCGAACTCAACCTGCACCAGCCGCTGCACAACGATATCCTCTGGGTTTCACTTGTGCGCGTGCTCGCGATTGTTGCTGGAATCTTCCTTCTTCGCGGACGCAACTGGGCGCGCTGGCTAGCAATAGCCTGGATCGCGTTCCACGTGGTGATCAGCTTCTGGCACTCCTGGTCACAAGCTGCAGTGCATGTCGTAGTCTTCGCGGTGTTCAGCTTTTTCTTATTTCGTGCTGCCGCGAATGAGTACTTCCGCTCAGATCGAGCATCAAAATAACACCCTTGAACCGCTCTGCTACGCAAGTCGCAAGAAGACTGTTGCCTTTTTGAAGAGGATGGATATGGCTGAATCCATAGTTACCTACCGGGGCACAGTGTATCCCTGGCATTGCGATCACATGGGCCACATGAACGTCATGTGGTATGTGGGCAAGTTCGACGAAGCTACGTGGAACTTGCTGGCCTCAATCGGGTTGTCCGCCGCTCGCTTGCGACAGGACGGGATTGGGATGGTCGCCGTGGAACAGCGCCTCGAATACAAGCGCGAACTGTTCGCCGGCGACTTGCTGACCATTCAATCGTCAATTCAGGAAGTTCGCGACAAGGTAGTTCTTCTTAGTCATGACATGACGAACCAGGATACCGGGGAGCTGGCGGCACGCACCTTTCTGACGGGTGTCTGTATTGATACTTCCTCGCGACGGGCGCGACCCCTCCCGGCAGACATTCGTAAACGCGCCGCAGAGCTTTTCTGCGTGAAGACGGGATAGTGAGGACAGCGGCAGGTGGCGGACAATTGCTGGAAGATTCCGTTGTGCGTCGCCATACACCGGGCCGACAAAGAACGAGAACCGGGAAGCTCCAATCCCGATTATCGAACCCCTACGTACCATCCTTGCTGAATTGAGGCTCGCAGACGGTCACCCGATCACCGGCCCAATCCTACGTGGTAGGCGAGGCAAGCCGTTGAATCTCGACAATCTCAGTCGGCGCGTTATCAAACCTGCGTTGCAAGTGGCGGGTCTGCCGTGGAGGGATGCTTACAGGACGAACCGCCGCAGTGTTGGGACGATCACCACCGCACTAGCTGGTGACAATGGCCTTGTCCGCCAAGGGTCTGCTGCGTCATGGACAACTGGAACGACACAAGGCAATTACACACAGGTCGTGCCCGCCGAAACTGCCGCCGCGATGGCGAAACTTGAGGCGGAATTTGCCCAGTGTGATGCAAATGTGATGCAAGCGATGGAGGGCGGACTAGTTAACTAACTGAAAAGATTGGAGCCGAGGATCGGACTTGAACCGACGACCTGTCGATTACGAATCGGCGGGCGTTGACTCTAATCCATACACAAATAAAGTACTTAGCATAAGCGGCTCGTGCGGAAGTGACACTGTAAGTCCTTTGCTGACAATACGCGACATTTGCTGGCCCCGCAAAATCCCCCACAGTGTGAACGCCATTTAGCGGCTTCGCTGCACAGCTTGGTCATCGTGAAACTGCGGAGAGTTCCAGATGAAATGTTCCAGCCTGAGCAACCTCATGCGTTAGCAACACTGTTACGTCCTCTCTCAAGGGCTGCGCTCGGTGCAGAAGCTGTCGTTGAGCATCACTCAAACCTGGACTCGAAGGAGCTACGAAGCGCTAGCGCTTGATGCTCTGGAACGAGCAGTGGGCTCATAGCAGGAACAGCTCTCGCGTACTCTCATAGAATCATTGGCGAGAGGAGACGCGTGGCCACACTGAGGGAATACTTCACGAAGGACTTCGCTAACGCATTGTCGGTCGATTTCAGTTGGCACACACGTGATGCGAGCCCGCAAGACATTCCAGTTAAAGTCGGAAATGAGCTGTATTCAGGCGCACGATTTGTTGCGTATTACATCCCGAAGAACCCCGCCTATCTGGGGATCTGCGCCTCTCTGATTGAGAACCTGAATGAAGCAATCAAGAAATCGAACGATGTTCAAACAACTATTGGCTTCATCGGAGATCGGGACGTAGGGCTTATTGGCTCAGATCATTGCGTCGTCGCGAACCGAGTGTATGCCTATCCCGAAGATGAGCCTAATGACGCCGACGCTGCGGCCCTAGGCACATTTGACGCTCGGAGGGAGGGGATATGCAACATCTTTTCCGGATTCACATACTCGCAATCCGTCTCGCACGAAGAAGTAAGTTTTGGAATTGCCGTTGCGGAAGGTAGGGGTAATGCAGAAGGTCAGCTTCTTAGTTGCTGCCCCGCATCCGCCCGCGACGCGAAGAACATTGAACACTCACAAATGGCACCGAACGTCTGGCAGTTTCTGTGGCATCCTTTGAATCGGTGAGAAAGTGCAGAGTCATCTATGAGGAGAACGAAGTATGAGTGAGAATGCTAGGCAGTCCTCGCGCCCCCCGGTCAATCTAAAGGGGCTCCAGGAGCGGGTGCTTCTCTCGGCATCGTTGATGCGCCTCAATGCACAACTCCGGAATTTCACTCCATTACGAGAGCGTCTGGTGGCCCATGGCCAGGATGCCAACGCGGCGTATCGTCAGATCGAGTCGCGGCGCGACCAAGTCATGGCCGAACTCAAGAAGCTTACCCCGGCCCCGGTTCTCTCGGTCCCCCCGCCGACGTCCTTCCGACCACCGCGACCTGTCGCCACGCTGTCTCCTCCAATCGCGCCGGCGCGTTTCCTTCCGCCTCGGAACGGCCCCTGGTTCGGGTATTCGGGTACGGTCTATGCGGGACCTCTCCATGAAGGCGACGACATAATTCCACCTGGAACAACCGGCTCCATCGGAACGGGGCTTATCGATGATTTGGGCGGCGTCTTCAATTGTTACGGCGGACTCAGTCCAGCTCCGCCCGATGGCCATCCCAAAGAATACTTCTGGCTACACAGCTGGATCGAGCTGATTCCATTCCCAGCGCCCGTGGTGCATTCAACCTTTACGTACAGTTTCCCGGTGTACGTAGGAATCGAAGTGTATGACGCGAGCGGCGCGGTGACGTTGTGGTGTTTCGTATCAGTCGGCGAGACAGCCGATTTCGTTGGGCAGAAGGTCGTAGTGAATACGGTGGATAGCTGGCCGCTTGTAATTGACGTGAATGAGTCTTCTTTTTTCCCGCAAAGCTATCAAGGCCAGTCGAACGTGCAACGATCGTTTGTCGTAGAAGCCGGTCACGTTCCAGCGGTCGCCGTGGCGCTGGGTATTGCAGCCGCCTTGGAAAGTGGAGCGGGCGTTAGCTTCTACGATGCCTTTATGTATATGGGGGAGCGAACTAACGTCTTTGGTCAGGGCGACATTGTGAACTTCCGCTACGACCCGACGCCCCCGCTAATCAAAACCGACTAACTGCGGCACAAATTGGGCACAATTCTGCTGCCGGGGTGCAGAGGATATGCACAATCTCTCTGGAATCCAAATACTCGCAATCCTCTCGCACCAAGAAGTGAATTTGGGATTTCAAGCAGACCACAGTCGATGAATCGAGCAGCGGGTTCCTAAAGCAAGTTTCCCCAGGGGCCGCCCGTCGTATCAAACAATTACAGTCGGATTATGTCACTGAGTCGGCAGCATCACTCCCGAACGGCTCTTATTGGGCAACAGTTTGGGCAACAAAGCTTGTGCGTTTGACGTGTGGGCCTACGCTTAGAGATTGGCAACCTTGGTTTAGTGGTAGCAATCATTCTGGCGCTACTGGTTGGAAAGGCTATTGCGGTCGAGATTGAACTTGCCCTCAGAATGCGTATCCCTTAGGTCGTTTGGTTTTCGAGATTACATCATCTCGTCGTAGTCGTCTGTTTCGGTTGCCAATTTCTCATGC
>Ga0306926_10001844_pt1 | contig 21221 bp, 23 predicted proteins | sample flu12Cox44000178_FD_203759 | JGI IMG/M metagenome (GOLD analysis project Ga0306926, IMG submission 203759) | Lab enrichment of tropical soil microbial communities from Luquillo Experimental Forest, Puerto Rico - flux8day.12C.oxic.44.000.178 (v2)... | ecosystem: Environmental > Terrestrial >...
GAGCCTGCGGGAATTGACGCGTAAGACGCGTTGATGAAAGTCCCGAGATCATGAGGAGATGAGATGACCGAAACTCCAAACGATGCCGGCCTCGATCTCGACGGCGACCGGCTGCGTGAAGAGTGCGGCGTCTTCGGCATATTTGGACACGCGGATGCGGCTGCGATCACCGCGCTTGGCCTGCACGCCCTCCAACACCGCGGACAGGAAGCCGCCGGCATCGTCTCTTTCGACGGCAAGCGATTCCATTCCGAGCGGCGGCTGGGGCTCGTCGGCGACAATTTCTCCCGTCGTGAGGTGATCGAGCGCCTGCCCGGCCTGTCGGCGATGGGCCACGTGCGCTACTCGACCACCGGCGAGACCATCCTGCGCAACGTGCAGCCGCTGTTCGCGGAGTTGGACGGCGGTGGCTTGGCGATTGGTCACAACGGCAATCTGACCAACGGGCTCACCTTGCGTCGCCAGCTGGTGCGCGACGGCGCCATCATGCAGTCCACCTCCGATACCGAGGTCATCCTGCATCTCGTCGCCCATGCCAAGCGCAACCGTTTCATTGACCGTTTCATCGAAGGGCTACGCCAGCTCGAAGGCGCTTACGCTTTCGTTGGACTTACCAACAAAAAGCTGATCGGCGCCCGCGACCCCCTCGGCATCCGGCCGCTAGTGATCGGCAAGCTCGACGGCTCGCCGATCCTTGCTTCCGAAACGTGCGCCCTCGACATCATCGGCGCGAAATATGTGCGCGATGTCGAGAACGGCGAGATCGTCGTATTCGATGACGAGGGCGTGCATTCGCACAAGCCATTCCCGCCCATGGCGCCGCGGCCGTGCATCTTCGAATACATCTATTTCTCGCGTCCGGATTCCGTCGTCGGCGGCCGGAACGTCTATGATGTGCGCAAGACCATGGGTGCGCAGCTTGCCCGCGAAGCTCCGGCCGCCGCGGACGTGATTATTCCGGTTCCCGATTCCGGCGTTCCAGCAGCTATCGGTTATGCCCAGGCGTCGGGCATCCCCTATGAGCTTGGCATCATCCGCAACCACTATGTCGGACGCACGTTCATCGAGCCGAGCCAGCACATCCGCCAGCTCGGCGTGCGCCTCAAACACAGTGCCAATCGCGCGGTCGTGAACGGCAAGCGCATCGTGCTCATCGACGATTCGATCGTCCGCGGGACCACCTCGGTCAAAATCGTGCAGATGATGCGCGACGCCGGCGCCAAGGAAGTGCATTTCCGCATCGCCTCCCCACCGATCACCCATTCCGACTATTACGGCATCGATACGCCCGAACGCGACAAGCTCTTGGCGGCGACCCACGACCTCGAGGGCATGCGCGGCTTCATCGGCGCGGATTCGCTCGCCTTCCTGTCGGTCGAGGGCATCTACCGCGCCATGGGCTATGAGCAGCGCGATCCGCTAAGACCGCAGTTTACGGATCACTGCTTCACCGGCGACTATCCGACCGCGCTGACCGACCGCACCGGGCAGGAGGCGGCGACGCGGCAACTATCGCTGCTCGCCGAGGCGAGTTGACGCGAAGCGCCACCCAGGAACGGGCGCTATCTCGCGCTCGAATCATCGTCATTTGAAATTGCCACATCCGGAGACTATGGATTCCGGCGCTCCGTTCGCTCCGCCGGGATGACGACAGGCCTCGATGCCGCTTCCGCTTGTCCATCGTGTCGCCCTCGTCACCGGCGCCTCGCGCGGAATCGGCCATGCCACCGCACTCGCGTTGGCAAAGGCGGGCGCGCACGTCGTTGCGCTCGCGCGCACGGTCGGTGGGCTTGAAGAGCTCGACGACGCGATCAAGGGCTTGGGCGGATCGGCCACCCTCGTGCCTCTCGACCTCACCGACTACCCTGGCATCGACCGGCTCGGCCTCGCCCTGCACGAGCGTTTCGGCCGGCTCGATGTGCTCGTTGGCAATGCCGGCATTCTTGGGCCGCTCTCACCCCTCGACCACGTCGAGCCGCAAGCCTGGGACGCGGTGATAGCGGTCAACGTCACCGCGAACTGGCGGCTCATCCGTGCCATGGACCAGCTCCTGAAGCTTTCTGACGCGGGACGTGTCGTCTTCGTCTCCTCGGGCATTGCGAGCCTGGCACTAGCCTATTGGGGGCCCTATGCCGTCTCCAAAGCCGCGCTCGAGACACTCGCGCGCACCTATGCGGCGGAAACCGCAACCACCAATGTGCGCGTAAATATCTTCACGCCGGGGCCGATGCGCACGCGCATGCGCGCACAGGCGTTTCCGGGCGAAGACCCGATGACACACGAAACTCCGGAGAAGGCGGCGGAAAAAATCGTTGAGTTGTGCCTGCCGAGCATGCAGGAAAGCGGCAAGCTCTACGCCTATCCGCAGGGAAGATTCGTCGATTTCCATCCGCCCTCCTGAACACGACGAGGCGGCAACTCATGAAAATTTCCATACTGGACGATTATCACGACACCATACGTACGCTTCAGTGCTTTCCCAAACTGGCGGAACACGACATTACCATCTGGAACGATCACGTGCAGGATACCGATGCGCTTGCGGAGCGTCTAAGGGACACGGAAGTCTTGGTGCTCATACGCGAACGAACGAAAATTCGCGCGCCGCTGCTCGAACGCTTGCACAATCTCAAGCTCATCAGCCAGCGCAGCGTCTATCCGCATATCGATATCGATGCCTGCACCCGACGCGGCGTGATCGTGTCTTCGAACCAGCATCCGGGAAGCCCATCCTACGCGACCGCGGAATTGACGTGGGGACTGGTGCTCGCGGCGATGCGGCAAATCCCCCAGCAAATGTCTGCTCTCAAGCAAGGCAAGTGGCAGACCGGCGTCGGCAGCACATTGCGCGGCAAGACGCTTGGCATCTACGGCTACGGCAGGATCGGCCGCGCTGTCGCCGGTTATGGCAGAGCATTCGGCATGAACGTATCGGTTTGGGCGCGCGAAGCCTCCCTGGCGCGAGCACGGGCCGATGGCTACGGGTCCGCGCCCAGCAAGGAGGCGTTCTTCGAAGAATGCGACATCGTCTCTCTGCACATGCGCCTCGTGGACGCCACGCGCGGTGTCGTCACTGCCGCCGATCTCGCTCGCATGAAGTCAACCGCTCTCCTGGTGAATACCAGTCGAGCGCCGCTGATCGAGCCAGGCGCCTTGGTAAATGCGCTACGCGCAGGACGCCCCGGCATGGCGGCCATCGACGTCTATGAAGACGAACCCATGCTCGATCCAGCGCATCCTTTGCTGGTCATGGAAAACGTGGTTTGCACACCGCACATCGGCTACGTGTCTCGCGACGAATACGAAGTTCAGTTCGCCGATATCTTCGATCAAATCATCGCGTATGCCGCGGGTACGCCAATCAACGTGGTAAATCCGGAAGTCCTGGCGAGCGTAACGAAGCGCCGTCTTTGAAGCTTTTGAGGCGCCGGAGAACGCGCGCTATCCATTGTGGCGAGGTGACGAGAGCCTACCGCCTGCCCCGTTTGGCGTAGGGATTTTGCTTCTCGCGCAGCGCCAGCCGAATCGGCGTACCCGGCAGATCAAACGTTTCGCGCAGACTGTTGACAAGGTACCGCCGGTAAGCGTCCGGCAGGGCATCGGCACGGCTGGTGAACAGCACAAAGCTCGGCGGCCGGCTCTTCGGCTGGGTGATGTAGTCTAGCCGGATTCGGCGGCCGGACGCCGCAGGCGGCGGGTGCGAGGCAGTGACCTCGCCCAGCCAGCGATTGAGCGCGCTCGTCGCCACGCGCCGGTTCCAGACCGCATGCGCCCCGACGACGGCTTGCATCAGCCGGTCGAGCCCTTCGCCCGTCAGCCCCGAAACGGCAACGATCGGTACCCCTTTGACCTGCGGCAGCCAATGATCCGCTTCCGCGCGTAGGCTCTTGATGGCGCCCGGCCGGCGTTCGGCGAGGTCCCACTTGTTGATGCCGATGACCAGCGCACGTCCCTCGCGCTCGATGAGATCGGCAATGCGAAGGTCCTGTTCCTCGAACGGCTTTTGCGCATCCATCAGCAACACGACGACTTCGGCGAAACGCACGGCATGGAGCGCGTCCGCCACCGACAGCTTCTCGAGCTTCTCCTCTATCCGCGCGCGTCGCCGCAGCCCCGCGGTATCGTGAACGCGGAAAGACCGATCTCGCCACCTCAAATCGACCGCGATGGCGTCGCGGGTAATGCCGGCCTCGGGGCCAGTGAGCAGCCGATCCTCGCCGAGCAGCTGATTGACGAGCGTCGATTTTCCGCAATTGGGCCGGCCGACAACCGCGATGCGGATCGGTTTGCCATCGGCGGCCGCCGGTTCGAAATCACCATCGACGTCGCCCCGTTCCGTCGAGGGCGCCGTGGCATCGGGCAGCGCCGCGCGCAATCCGGCGTAGAGATCGGCAAGACCTTCCCCATGCTCGGCCGAGATCGCAATCGGTTCCCCAAGACCAAGCTCGTAGGCTTCCAAAAAGCCCGCCTCGCCGGCCCTTCCCTCGCTCTTATTGGCGATGAGGAGCGCGGGCTTGCCCGATTTACGCACCAGATTGGCAAATGCGCGATCGGCAGGGGTCGAGCCCGCGCGCGCGTCGATCAGAAACATCACCGCGTCGGCCGCGGCGATGGCGGCCTCGGTCTGCCCTTGCATTCGCGCGGTCAAGCTCTCCGGTGCAGCCTGTTCGAGGCCCGCCGTGTCAATGGCAGTGAATGTGAGATCGCCGAGCCTCGCTTGCGCTTCGCGCCGGTCGCGCGTGACCCCCGGCAGGTCGTCAACCAATGCGAGGCGCTTGCCGACGAGGCGATTGAACAGCGTCGACTTGCCGACATTCGGCCGGCCGACAATGGCGACCGTGAAGCTCATGGCCCGGGCAGCGCGTTATGGACCGCGCTCTATTGCCCGGCGGCGGTGAGGAGCGCAATCAGCGTGTCGGCGGTGGATCGGGCCAAGCGACGGCGCTGGACGCACCGGAGGACTGCGCCGAGCTGGGCCAGGCGCCTGCCGCCGGCCGCTGTTGCATCGGTGGAGGATCAGGCCACTGGACCTGCGATTGCCCCTGCGCGGGCTGGGCGGGCTGAGCGCTGGCGGTCGGTGCCGATTCGTCTTTCGGCTTGGCCACGACTTTTGGCTTCGGCTTGGGCTTCGCCTTAACTTCAGGCTTGGCCTCGGCCGGCTCGGCCGGCGCGGCTTGCGCTGTCGGCTGAGGCTGCTCCGCCTGCTCGGTTGGCTCATAGCCCTTGACCAGTTCCTTCGGCACGCCCTGCGGCACGCCGGGTGTGCCTTCCGGGAACACTGACTTGCGCTCGCCCGGCAGCCGTTTCTTGGTGTTGAAAAAGTCCGAATCCATGATCGCGGTCGGATCGAAGCCCTCGCAACCTACAAGCACGAGTCCGAGCGACAGCGCCAGGACGGTGAGTCCGATATGCCCGAAGCGGCTCATGCTGGGTCCCCTCAACTCCTGCTCGGGCTAGCGCCCAATGCCATCAGCATCTCGACACGCGAGCGGGTGCCGGCAGGCGTCTGCGCATCGGTCATGATCAGGTCGAACCAGCGCTTGGCTGCCGTCGTATCGCCGGCACGCGAAGCGGCGAGCACGAGGAACTCGCGCGCGGTGTGACGGAACGTGCGGTCATTTGCCGCGAGCGGCTCAAGCCGCCGCTGCGCCTCTTCCAAGGCGCTGGCATCGATGAGGAGCGCACCCGCGCGCAGCGCCGCGAGATCTTGCAAGACAGGGCCAACGGCGCTGTCGGCGGCAATCTGGTCATAGACTACGATCGCGGCCTTGGGGTCGCTCTGGGCAAGGGCGGCCGCTTCGCGCATGCGCGCGAGATGGCGATAACCGGCCGTACCGTCAGCGGCGATCTTGGCGAATGCGGCCTCGGCCTCGCTCGGCTTGCCCGCCTCGGCGAGCGTGGCCGCAGCTTCGAAGGCGGCGCCGGCCTCGGCGGCCTTCTTCGCCTCCCACCATAGATAGCCGCGCCAGGCCGCAACCGCGACGACCAACAGAACCGCCGCGGCCACGACATAATTGCCGTAGCGGTCCCACAGCTTTTTGAGCTGTTCTCGCCGGACTTCCTCGTCGACTTCGTGAAAGATGTCGGACACGAACCGCCGAACCCCGTTTCATCGCCCTTCGGCCACAACGGTAGGCGGTTAGCCTATCGATGTGGCACAGGCAAGGCAAAGCCGCACTAGGGCACCTATGGCTAACAGCCTACGAATTCGACCTATTTTGGCTTGGTGCGGAGTGGATAGACGTGCTCCTCTCCGGGGAAGGCACGGGCGCGGACATCGGCCGCGTAGGCAGCGACCGCCGCCTCGATCGAGGGACCGAGCTCGGCGTAACGCTTGACGAATTTGGGCACCCGCGGCGAGAGCCCCAGCATGTCCTCGAGCACCAGGATTTGCCCGTCGCAGGCCACGCTTCCGCCGATGCCGATGGTGGGAATTTCAACCGCGCCCGTAATGCGGCGGGCAAGCGGCTCGGCCACCGCCTCGATCACGACGGAAAAAGCCCCGGCCTGCGCGACCGCCCGGGCATCGTCCTCGATTGGCCCCCAGTCCGCCTCGCTGCGACCCTGGGCGCGGAACGAGCCGATCGTGTTAATCGACTGCGGCGTGAGCCCGATATGGCCAATGACCGGAACCCCGCGCTCGACCAGAAAGGCGATTGTTTCGGCCATGCGGCGCCCGCCCTCAAGCTTGATCGCTCCGCAGCCGGTCTCCTTCAGCACGCGCGCAGCCGACATGAAAGCTTGCTCCTTGGCCGCTTCGTAGGAGCCGAACGGCATGTCGACAACGACGAGGGCTCGCTTCGATCCGCGCATCACCGCGAGGCCCTGCAGGATCATCATGTCGAGGGTCACTGGCACGGTGGTTTCGAGCCCGTGCATGACCATGCCGAGTGAGTCTCCGACCAGAATGAGATCGCAGTGGCGATCAAGCAGCCGCGCGGTATGCGCGTGGTAGGACGTCAGGCAAACGATCGGCTCCCCGCCCTTGCGGGCGCGAATGTCGGGCGCTGTCAGCCGCTTGATCTCGTCTCGTGCCGACATGACCGCAATCCCAATGGGTCCTCTTGCCGAGCCTCGCACAAATCGCTGTCGCCGAAGCGCGCTGGCAAGCGGGGCAGTAGAGGCCATGGCAGGTCGGGAGGCAAGGCTGCTAAGGCGTCTCGCCCTTGCGATCCCCCGCTGCGGTTGCGCGAACTCGATGCTTGCGATGCTGCAATGTCCATGATTACTGCGGACCAGCTCCTGCCCGCGCGGGACAAGCGCGCCGATGACGACACGAAGCAGACCGAGCGAGAGAACTCGATGAACAAAAGTATCGCCTTGGTATTGTCCGCACTCTTGCTCTCTCCTGCGGTGGCCTTCGCGCAGAACTGGCCCACAAAAACGGTCAGGCTGATCGTGCCCTTCGGTCCCGGTTCGACACCCGACATGATCGGGCGGCTGATCGCCGATCACATGCAACAAAAGTTCGGCCAGCCCTTCGTCATCGAGAATCGCCCCGGCGCCAGCGCCAACACCGGGACTGACGTGGTGGCCAAGGCGGATCCCGACGGCTACACCATCGGCATCAGTCTGGGCGGTCCGCTCGCCATCAATACCTTGCTGTTCGCGAAAATGCCGTACGACCCCGCAAAGGACCTCGCGCTCATCACCATGCTGACGACGCAACCGAGCGTTCTGGTCGTGCAGGCGAGTCTGTCAGTCAATTCGGTCACCGAGCTTGTCGATCTGCTGAGAAAGAATCCCGACAAATACAACTACGGCTCAATCGGGAACGGCTCGCTGTCGCATCTCGCCATGGAGGCACTGGCGCTCAAGAGCGGCACGACCATGGTGCATGTCCCCTATCCGGGCTCGCCGCAGGCCATGACGGCGGTCCTGCGCAACGACGTGCAGATGGCCTGCTTGCCGGCGATCTCGGTCGTGCCGCACGTCTCTTCGGGCAAAGTGAAAATTTTAGCGATCTCGCTCGGTCAGCGCTCCGCGTTACTGCCCACCGTGCCGACGCTCAAAGAGACGGGCCTCGACGTCGAGGCGGACGCCTGGAACGGCCTGATCGCACCGGCCAACACGCCCGAGCCGATTATCGCAAGGATTCACGACGCGGTCATTGACGGCTTGGCCGAACCGGCGGTCCGCGAGAAACTCGCCAGCCAATACATGGAGCCGATTCCCACGACACCGGCACAGTTTCGGGCGAAGATCGACGCGGACCTCGCGCGCTGGTCCCCGATCATCAAGGCGCTCAATCTCAAGATCAATTGAGGCGCGCGGCGCGGGACAGTTCGATTACACCACCGGCGAACGCCCGCCGTCGACGTTGATCGCCGTGCCCGTGATGTAGGAGGCGGCATCGGAGACAAGAAAGCAGGCGATGTTGGCGAACTCCTCCGCCCGACCGATGCGGCCGAGCGGAATATCCTTGGTGCGCGCGTTCACGTAGTCCTCCAGCGCAATCCCTGCCTTTTCTGCCGCCCGCATGTGCTGATCAGCCTCGATGAAGCCGACCAGCAACGCATTGACCAGGATATTGTAGGGCGCGCCCTCCCCGGCCAGCACCTTGGTCAATGCGAGGCCCGCCGCTCGCGTGATCGAGGTCGGCGCGCTGCGCGGCCGCGGCGCCTTGGCACCGATATTGAGCGTGTTGATGACCCGTCCCCAGCGGCGCTCCTTCATCTGCGGCCACACCAGGCGGGTGAGACGGATCGCCGCGAATAGCTTCTGGTCGAAGTCCTCGCGCCAGACCTCGTCGGTGATCTCCTCGAAAGCACCGGTGCGCGAGGTGCCAGCATTGTTGACGACAATGTCGATCTTGCCGAACCGCGCCATGACCTCGTCATAGGCGCGACGGAGATCGGCGGTGATCGCCACATCGGCCTGCGCGGTGGCAACGCGCGCGCCTCCACTCTGCGCGATGACTTTGACTGCAGCGTCGAGGGCCTGCGGGCCCCGCGCGATAATGGCAACGTCGGCGCCGCAGGCTGCGAACCGCCTCGCGACAGCGAGCCCGATGCCCTTGCTTCCGCCGGTGATCACGGCCGTCCGGCCGGCGAGATTGACGTCCATGGCGTCCCTCCCAATCGCTACTGAATGCAGACATATCAGTTGAGGTGCTACGCTCAACCCACCCTACGAATTACGCGTTGAGGATAGCGCGCGAACGAGGCTCGTCTAGAATACGACGCCTGTCTGGAGCACAACGATGGAATTCACCGCGCTGTTTCTCGCCGTCCTTGTTGTAATGGCCGTCGCCTGGTGGGGCACACGGACGGTCGCCCTTACATTGTTTGCCCTCACGCTTCTCGCCTGCATCGCGACCTATCTGCACCACGCCAGCGACGTGCTGAAGCTGTCATTCTAAAGCGCGGCCATGACCCGCTCACTCGCCATAACCTTCAATGCGCTCGGCCTCTACGCCATCGCGCTGGTCCTCCTGGTCGCCTTTGCGGCGCAATTGCTGCTGCACGAGCTTCCGTGTCCCCTCTCTGCCTGCTCCAGCGCATCCAGTTCGCCTTGTTGGCGGTGGGACCGATTCTGAATATCCGCTTTGGGCTCCGCCCGAGCCACTATGCGGTGTCGCTGTTGACCGCCGTCGCCGGCGCGGCTTTCGCCACGCGGCAGATTCTGCTGCACGTCATGCCGGGGGATCCCGGCTACGGTTCGGCGCTGCTTGGTTATCATTATTACACATGGGCCTTCATCGGCTTTGCCGTGGCTATCGTCGCGGTTGCGGCCGTGCTGCTGTTCGACAGCCAGTTCAAGAACGGCGTCGAGCTGGAGCCCGCGAGCGTGGTCGCGCGCACGGCGGTGTGGCTCGTGCTGGCGCTCACCGCGCTGAATGTGATCTCGACGCTGCTGGAATGCGGCTTCGCGGCCTGCCCGGACAACCCGCTCGTCTACGACCTGCTCAAGCCGAGATTGTGAGAGCGGCAATCACTCCCAGGCGGTTTTTCCCGGTCAGCGTCAGTTCCCGAATGGGATCGTCAGTTCCGTCTCGTTCGTGTCCACCACGAACACCGCGAGGAGCTTGGCCGGCTTCGTCCTGCTGGCATTGGCGCTGACGCTGTGGCGGTCGCCGGGCAGCTCGGAAAAGCTCTGCCCGGCCTTGTAGGTCGTCACCGGTCCGTCGTTGACCTGACTGCGGATCGCTCCCTCAAGCACGGTCGCGTAGATGAAGGCGGATTTGGGATGCGTGTGACCGGGTGAGTAGCCGCCCGGGCCGTATTCGACGAGCACGCCCTTGATGCTCTTGCCGGGAACGTTCGGCAGCTCGTGCTGGTAGACGAGGGTTACCTTGGCGTTCTTCGACTTCGGCGCATCCGCGAGGGCGCTGCCGCACGACAGGGTGGCGACAAGCAGCGAACAGAAGATGCGTTTCATGGAGCCCCTATTCTACGCTTGACGGATGCGGGATCAGGCTGCTGCCTGTGAGCGACGGAACCATTCGTCGAAACCGATGCGGCCGAGGCGCGCCTCGCCCAACGGCACCAGCGAGCGCTCCTCGACCCGGCCGCCGAAGTATCGGGCCTCGGGGTCGCTCACGACCTTACGCGGGTCGCCGACCGCCTTCAGATAGCGGGCGACGAATTCGTTGAACGGCGCTCGCTCCGGGCCGGCGATCTCGACGATGCCATTTCGCGGCGCCGCGAGCGCCACATCGGCAACGATGGCAGCAACGTCGTCCGCCGCGATGGGCTGGAACAGGCCGGGCGAAATCCTGACCGTGTTCCCATCCGCGCTTGAATTGGCGATGGCGCCGAGGAATTCCAGGAACTGGGTCGAGCGGATGATGGTGTAGGGGATGCCGGAGGTCTTGATCAGTTTCTCTTGGGCGACCTTGGCGCGGAAATAGCCATTGTCGCTCCGGTCGATTCCGACGATGGATAGCGCGACATGGTGCCGAACGCCCGCTGCGGCCTCCGCCGCGAGAAGGTTGTGGCCGGAGGTCTCGAAGAATTCCAGCACCGCCTTGTCTTCAAATGAGGGCGAATTGGCGAGGTCGATCACGACCTGCGCGCCGGCAATCCCCTCGTTGAGCCCCTCGCCGGTGATGGTGTTGATGCCGCTTTTGGGCGAGGCGGCGACGACCTCGTGACCGCGCCGGCGCAGAATGGCGACGGTCTTCGAGCCGATCAGGCCGGTGCCGCCGATGACGACGATCTTCATGGCTTACTCTCCCTTGTCGACGACTGGAGACCCTTAAATGGGTTCGATGCAAGTGAGGACAACGCGCGAGCATGGTGCACGTGCCGACTAAGTACGAAACCGTACTCATCTTCCAGACCGTCAAGACTGTTGGCCTCGGGCGTTGGTGCTATGCCTATTGAGATGAATGGGAAGCTAAGCGCGGATAGGAGTGAGTCAAGATCGATCGACGCGCGTTCGACCGGGATGGTGTAACCGAAGGACGCGACGGCAAGGTGCAAGTGCTCAGTAGCAGAACGGTGCGGCTTCAGCGGACGCGCGCCAAGGAAGGTTTGTCCCCCTCACTCCCACTCGATCGTGCCCGGCGGCTTTGATGTAATGTCGTAAACAACTCGATTGACGCCTTTGACCTCATTCACGATTCGCGTCGCCACGTGCCCGATGAATTTCATGTCGAAGGGATAGAAGTCGGCCGTCATGCCGTCGGTCGAGGTCACTGCGCGCAAGCCCACGACGTAATCGTAGGTGCGGTAATCGCCCATGACGCCGACGGTGCGCACGGGCAGTAGCACGGCGAAGGCCTGCCAGATGTCATCATAGAGCCCGGCGCGGCGGATTTCCTCAATGTAGATGTCGTCGGCGCGCCGCAGGATGTCGAGTTTTTCGCGCGTAATCTCGCCGGGACAACGAATGGCGAGTCCCGGGCCCGGGAACGGATGCCGTCCCACGAAGGCTTGCGGCAGGCCGAGCTCGCGGCCAAGCGCGCGCACCTCGTCCTTGAACAGCTCGCGCAACGGCTCAACCAGCTTCATGTTCATGCGTTCGGGCAGCCCGCCCACGTTATGATGGGATTTGATCGTGACCGAAGGGCCGCCGGTGAACGACACGCTCTCGATCACGTCGGGGTAAAGCGTGCCCTGCGCCAGAAAATCTGCGCCGCCGAGCTTTTTCGCCTCGGCCTCAAACACATCAATGAAGAGGCGCCCGATCGTCTTGCGCTTGAGTTCGGGATCGGTCACACCGACGAGCGCGTCGAGAAAGAGCGCTTCCGCTTCGGCGTGGACGAGTGGGATATTGTAGCTGTCGCGAAACAGCGCCACCACCTTCTCCGCCTCGGCGAGCCGCAGCAATCCGTGATCGACGAAAACGCAGGTAAGCTGATCGCCGATGGCCTCGTGGATCAGGACCGCGGCGACCGCCGAATCGACGCCCCCTGACAATCCGCAAATTACCCGCCCGCTGCCGACCCGCGCGCGGATCTTGTCGATTGCCTCTTCCTTGAACGCGCGCATGGTCCAGTCGCCCTTGCAGCCGGAAATCTTGCGCACGAAGTTGCGCAACAGCCCGGCACCGTGCGGCGTGTGCACGACCTCGAGATGGAATTGCGTGGCGTAGAACCGGCGCTGCTCGTCCGCGATCATGGCGATGGGGGCATTCGGCGAGATGCCGACCACGCGGAAGCCCGCAGGCGGCTGGGTCACGCGGTCGCCGTGACTCATCCACACCGGATAGCGTTCACCCTTGCGCCAGACGCCTTCGAACAAGGGCGAATCCTCGGTCACTGTGACCTCGGCGCGGCCGAACTCACGATGGTGACCCCCTTCGACCTTGCCGCCGAGTTGCTGGGCCATCGCCTGTTCGCCGTAGCAGATGCCGAGGATCGGCACACCGGCCGCATAGATTGCGGGCGGAGCAAGCGGCGCGTCCGCATCGAGCACCGAGGCGGGTCCGCCGGACAGGATCACGCCCTTCGGCCGCATCGCCCGGAAGGCCTCGTCTGCCCTCTGGAACGGCACGATTTCGCAATAGACTTTCTCTTCACGCACCCGCCGCGCAATGAGCTGGGTGACCTGGGAACCAAAATCAACGACGAGAATCTTGTCGTGTTCGGCGAGCCGCTGGGAGCCGCCGCCGGATACGCGGGAAGAATCGAGGAGGGTCATTGCAATTTATGTGCGGGGGCGACCCGTCCGGTCAAGGCCATGTTTTGTGACAAATGGGCCTTTGACGCGCCGGCCACCGCGCCCTCATCGCCGCACGAGCACGGAAACGTAGAACCCGTCGGTCTCGGTACGGCGCGGGGACATCAACACCCCCTCCTCGGATATGAGCGCAGCGGTACGGAACACATGCGCGTCCTCAAGCGCGCCCGTAATGTCGGTCGGCGGGACAAGCGCAAAATTCCCCTGCCGCGCTAGAAAGGCGCGCACCTGATCGCCGTTCTCCTCGGCGAGCAGCGAGCAGGTGATATAGGCGATGCGGCCGCCCGGTTTGACCAGCGCTGCCGCGCGGTCGAGTACCTCGACTTGTTCCTCGAGGCGCTGCTCAAGCGCCCCGGGGCGCACCCGCCACTTGGCGTCAGGATTGCGCCGCCAAGTGCCGATCCCGGTGCAAGGCGCATCGATGAGGACGAGATCGGCGCGATTTTTGAGATCAGTGAGCAGGTCTTCCTGCGCGCGGGGCGTTCTGATTTGCACATTGTGAACGCCGGCGCGCTCAAGCCGCTCATGAATCGGAGCAAGCCGTCGCTTATCCGAATCCGTTGCGTACACTTGCCCGCGATTTTCCATGATGGCGGCGAGCGCGAGGGTCTTGCCGCCCGCGCCAGCACACATGTCGATCACCTGCTGGCCGGCCTTGGCCCCCGGGAGCAGCGCGGCGAGTTGTGAGCCTTCGTCCTGCACCTCCACCAAGCCCTTGATAAAAGCCGGCTCGGCATGGATCGCGGGACTCTTGGCGTCGGCGTCGAGCGCGAGACGCAGGCCCACCGGCGACCAGCGCGTGGGTACGGGATTGAGATGAGCCAGCGCAGCGCAGGCGGTCTCCCGTTCGGCTTTGAGTCCATTGACCCGCAGGTCGAGCGGGGCGCGGCTGGCCAGCGCCACGCCTTCGGCGACGCGCTCCTCGCCAAAGACACGCGCCAGATGGGCATCGAGCCATTGCGGATAATCACCGGCGACCCAGGGCGGAGCGCCGGCGAGATCGGCCGTGCCGAGGCGCGCGCGTTCGTCGGCAGTCAGTGGCGGCGGCGCAAAGCGTCCGCCGTCGGCACGCGCGGCAATCGCCTCGCAGTCGAGCTTGCGCTCGAGGCGCAGCATGCCGAGCATGACGGCGCGCGGGCGCTGGTCGCCCATGATGTGGGCACTCGAGGCGCGCCGGCGCAGCGCATCGTAAACCAGGCCGGCGATCGCCGCACGGTCGGCCGAACCAGCGAAGCGGTGCACCAGCCCCCAATCCTTGAGCGCATCGCCCGCCGGACGTCGCCGCGCTTCGACGTCGGCGATGACCTCGATGGCCGCGGAAAGGCGGGCGCCGGGCGTCATCAGATGCCGAGCAGGATACGGATCATGAAAATCAGCCACATGATCGTCAGCACGAGCGCGCCCAGCCCGAACGCCGGGCCGCGCCGGTTCACGTTGTTGTCGGTCACGTGGATGTAGGCGTGAACGAGGCGCGATGCGACGAAAAGCCATGCCAGCAGCACGAACAAGAGGTCAGCGTGGCGCGTGACCAAGGCGAGGACCGTCAGCACATAGAAGAGAACGGGCAGCTCGAGCTGGTTGTGATAGGCATTACCGATCTGAGCGATCGGCGGCGGCCAATTCGGCTCGCGCAACGCGATGTCTCGCGCCTTCACCTCGCCAATCCTCACCGCCCGGGTGCGCAGATGCGCCATCCAATAGAGCAGCACGAAGGTCAGGATGACCTCGACGAACAGCGGCAGCAAGACGGCCTGGATCGACATGGCGGCGGCTCCTGGGGGTTGGCGCACCTACCTTGGCGAGCGGCGGCGGCGAAAGCAACCGCCGACCGTTCAAGCGTTCACAGCCGCACACTCAGTGCGGTGTCGCCGTCGGCAATGGCGGCCGTGAGCCAGGCGCCACCTGAAAACAGCAAATTGCGATAGCTCCGCGTCTCGGCATCACGGAAATGCAAGTTCGAGCTGATCAGCACGCCGCGCGGACGAATGAGCTTATGGAAAATCCGCAGATGGTCCGGCGTTGGCGAGAAACCATCGAAGAAAGCGAGATCGTATCCCGGCGACAGCGTCGGCAGCACGTCGGCGAAGTCGCCCTGATGCACGCGAATGCGATCAGCGACACCGCGCGCCGCGAAATTCGAGCGCGCGAGCCGCACATGCACGGGATCGAATTCAATGGTGTCGATCCTCGCCTGCTTGGCGCCGCGGGCAAACCATAGCGCCGTGTAGCCAAGCGCACAGCCGAGTTCGAGTACGCGCCTGGCCGCGACAGCGGCGGCGATCACGCCGAGAATCGCGCCGTCCTCGAAGGGATAAGCGCCGCAGCCGTGCTGAGCGCGGTGCCGTAAGGTCTGCGTTCGCACCTCGGCGAATGGGTCACTCGATTTCGCGGGCATGCATTCCCCGCGCTGCCGGGAGGAATCAGGTGCGCGATGGATAATTCGGGCTCTCGCGCGTGATGGTCACATCGTGCACGTGGCTCTCGCGCATGCCGGCGGCAGAAACGCGCACGAATTCAGCCTTCTCGTGCAGCTCCTTCAAGTTTTTCGCGCCCACATAGCCCATCGCTGCGCGCAGGCCCCCGCTCAATTGGTGCAGCACCGTCGCCACCGCGCCCTTATACGGCACCTGGCCTTCGACCCCCTCGGGCACGAGCTTGAGCGTGTCCTTGATGTCCTGCTGGAAGTAGCGGTCCGCAGACCCGCGCGCCATGGCCCCGACCGATCCCATGCCGCGATAGGTCTTGTACGAGCGGCCCTGATAGAGAAATACCTCCCCCGGCGTCTCGTCGGTACCGGCGAGCAGCGACCCCACCATGGCGCAGTCGGCGCCGGCCGCGAGAGCCTTCGCGAGATCGCCGGAATATTTGATGCCGCCGTCGGCGATCACCGGCGTGTCGGTCCTGGATGCGACCTCGACCGCATCCATGATGGCGGTGAGCTGCGGCACGCCCACTCCGGCCACGATGCGGGTGGTGCAGATCGAGCCTGGACCGATCCCGACCTTGATGGCGTCCGCGCCGGAATCGATGAGTGCCTTGGCACCTTCACTGGTGGCGACATTGCCGGCAACAACCTGCACCGCATTGGACTGCCGCTTGATGCGGGTGACGGCCTCGAGCACCGCGCGCGAATGGCCGTGCGCAGTGTCGACGATCACGAGATCGACCCCCGCTGCGATCAGCCGCGAGGTCCGCTCGAAGCCCTTGTCGCCGACCGTGGTGGCGGCGGCGACCCGCAAACGGCCCTGCTCGTCTTTACAGGCGTGCGGATTGGCCACTGCCTTCTCGATGTCCTTGACCGTGATCAACCCAACACAGCGGTATTGCTCGTCGACGACGAGCAGCTTCTCGATGCGGTGCTGATGCAGGAGCCGCTTGGCGTCGGCCTGTCCAACCCCCTCGCGCACGGTCACGAGCCGGTCCTTGGTCATCAGCTCGGCTACTTTCTGGCGGGGATCGGTCGCAAACCGCACATCGCGGTTGGTGAGGATTCCGACAAGCTTGCCCGCGCGCCCGTTGCCGCCGCCCTCCACCACCGGGATCCCGGAAATGCGATGGTCCTGCATCAAAGCGAGCGCATCGGCGAGCGTGGCATCGGGACTGATCGTGACCGGATTGACCACCATCCCGGACTCGAACTTCTTGACCTGGCGCACCTGCGCGGCCTGCTCGTCCGGTTCGAGATTACGGTGGATGACGCCCAACCCCCCGGCTTGCGCCATGGCGATCGCCATCTTGGCTTCGGTCACGGTGTCCATGGCCGAGGCGACAATGGGGATGTTCAGGCGAATGTCGCGGGTGATTTGCGAGCGGATGTCGACGTCGGACGGCAGCAGTTCCGACAGTCCGGGCTTCAGCAGGACGTCATCGAAGGTGAGCGCTTCGCGCAGCGTTCCGTTGGATTTTTGCTCCATCGCCAACTCCAGAGGCCGGGCTCACGGCTTGCTCGACTGCACCATCGCAACGGGATGATGCTTCAGGCGCCGAACCGGCCCGCATGCGGCGTGACGGCCGCTTTGGGTTGGCGCCGGTCGATAGCACGGCTCGGGCGCGAATCCTAGCAATTTGGCGGCAATTCACCGAAAGAAACGGTGTCTCGCCGCCTTGCTTTAGTTGTCGCCGCCCTTCCCGCCCGGAATCACGGCCGCCAACCCGGCGGTGGCCCGTGCCGCTCGATGGCGTTCACCAGCTCGCGATGCTTGCGATCCTCGCGCTTCATATGGACCGCAATGACCGCATGCAACGACGGAACTAGAAAGGCGCCGGGGAAGATGAACCCGAGCAGGATGCAGGGCACGATCAGGACCAGGTTGAAAATCGCCGCGAACGGTTGGCCGTTCAGCAGGAGGCCGAGCGGCGGCAGCAGGACCGCAAGCAGGTAGATCATCGCCTAACCTCCTCAGCCGAGCATCATCCCGTATGTGGGGCATCGCTCGCCGCGGCACAATGGGCTCTGGTCCGAGGCCGCACCGATTCTGTTAACGTGCGGGCATGACCGACCCGCCCACCACACCATCCGATTCTGCGACCGCGGTCTGCCGCCGCGCGTGCCGTTGCCCCCCTCTCGCGTGCACCCAGCAGTGCGGCAGCCCTAGCCCAATGCTGGCAACACGCATCGTCCCCCTGATCGTGGCGGTCGCCCTGTTCATGGAGAACATGGACTCGACCGTCATCGCGACCTCGCTGCCGGCGATCGCCGCCGATATCGGCACGAGCCCCCTGACGCTCAAGCTTGCGGTCACCTCCTATTTGCTGTCGCTCGCGGTCTTCATCCCGGTCAGCGGTTGGACCGCCGATCGTTTCGGCGCGCGCACGGTGTTTCGCGGGGCGATCGCCGTATTCATGCTCGGCTCGATCGGCTGCGCACTCTCGGATTCACTCTATCAGTTCGTGGCGGCGCGGATCGTCCAGGGCGTGGGGGGCGCAATGATGACACCTGTCGCGCGCCTCATTCTCGTGCGCAGCGTCGACCGGCGCGAGCTGATCAATGCCATGGTGTGGGTCACCCTGCCGGCGTTGATCGGGCCGCTGATCGGCCCCGCGCTCGGCGGCTTCATTACGACGTATATTTCCTGGCACTGGATTTTCCTGATCAACATCCCGATCGGGCTTGCCGGCATCGCGCTGGCGACGATTTTCATCGAAGACGTGCGGGCCGAGAGCCCGGATCCGTTCGATCCGGTCGGCGCAGTGCTTGCCGGACTGGGCATCGGCGGACTCGCGTTCGGCGGCTCCTTGCTCGGCCTCAATTTCCTTCCGACCGCCGCAGTCATTGCATTGATTTTGCTCGGCGCGGTCGCGGCCTATGCCTATGTGGTGCATGCGCGACGCACTCCCGCTCCAGTGCTCGATCTTTCCCTGCTCGCCATTCCGACCATGCGCGCCGCGGTAGTCGGCGGCTTCATCTATCGCTCCGGTATCGGCGCCATGCCGTTCCTGCTTCCGCTTCTGCTCCAGCTCGGCTTCAATCTGACGCCGTTCGAGTCGGGGCTGATCACGCTGTCGAACGTGGTCGGTGCCATGGGCATGAAAACGGTCGTCCCGATCATTCTCCGGAGGTTCGGATTCCGCCGCGTCCTCGTGGTGAATGCGCTGATCAGCGCGACGCTGGTCGCGACGTGCGCCACTTTCACGCCGGGCGTTTCATTCGCGTGGATCGTCGGTGTGCTGATCGTGGGCGGCTTCTTTCGCGCGCTCGAATTCACCAGCCTCAACACGATTGCTTACGCCGACGTCGACAACCGGCGCATGAGCCGCGCCACCTCGCTGGTGGCGGTCGCCCAGCAGGTGTCGATCTCGGTCGGCATCGCCATCGGGGCGCTCGCCGTCGACCTGACCCTGTGGGCACGCGGACGCGACACGATCACGGCCGTCGACTTTCAGCCCGCCTATCTCGCGATTGCCGTGATCGCGGGCAGCGCGTCATTGATTTTTGCGCGGATGCCGGCCGAGGCCGGCGCGGAACTCGCGCGCCGCACTACCGCGCCCGCGGCCGGGCCGACCGAGGCGACCGACCAGCGAATGGGATGAGCGGTCGGTCTAGTGCGGTGGATTTTGAAGTTCCTACGCGACACTAGCCGCGAAATCCAGTCGCCAGCAGATAGAGCTCAGCCGAATCCGGCCGACTCGCCGTCGGCTTGATGTGCTTGACATGGGAGAAATCGCGCTTGAGTGCAGCGAGCAGGGCAGCCTCGGTACCGCCTTGCAGTACCTTGCAGAGGAACGCGCCGCCGGGGACGAGCACCTGGCGCGCAAAATCGGCCGCAGATTCGGCGAGCGCCATGACTTTGAGATGGTCGGTCGGGCGGTGACCTGTGGCATTCGCCGCCATGTCTGAGAGCACGACATCGGCTCGGTCGCCGAGCAGGGCCGTAATGTCATCGCCCGCCTGCGGCTCGAGAAAGTCGCACCGGATCACGTCGACGCCGGCGATCGGCGCCATGTCCAGGCGATCGACGGCCACGACTTTCCCCCTGCCGTGCGCGCTGCCGACGCGTTGTGCCGCGACCTGGCTCCAGCCGCCAGGCGCGGCGCCGAGATCGACGACACGCGCGCCCGGCTTGAGCAGACGGTGCTTATCGTCAATCTCGATCAGCTTGAAGGCGGCACGAGCGCGGAAACCCTCGCGCTTGGCGCGCGCGACGTAAGGATCCTTGAGCTGCCGCTCGAGCCACAGCTTGGACGACAGCGATCGCCTCTTGCCCGATTTGATCCGGACCTTGAGCGGGCGCTTGCTTGGGGCCGCGTTCATTTGAAGCCGACTTCGCTTGAAAGAAGAGGCGACGTGCTCAGGTCTCGGCAACTCTCGCCCGACCGTCCCACACACCGTCCTCGCGCATCATCTGCACCAGCATCCCCTCGCGTAAGCCGCGGTCCGCGACCCGCAGCCGTTGGCAGGGAAAGGCACGGCGGATTGCGTCAAGAATCGCGCATCCGGCGAGCACGAGATCGGCGCGCTCGGCGCCGATGCAGGCATTGGCGACGCGATCTTCATAGCTCCAGCCCAGCAAGCGTTCGATCACCCGCGTCACCTGATCGTCGACCATCCAGCAGCCGTCGACGCGGCGACGCTCGTAACGTCTGAGCTCGAGGTGAACGCCGGCAATCGTCGTGACCGTTCCCGACGTGCCGAGCAGGTGCACATCATCGCCGCGGAGCCCGCCATACTCGGCTACGAAACCGTCGATCAGTGCGGCAACCTCCGCAATCATCGCCGCGTAGATTTCGCGCGTGACCTGATGTCCACCGTGGCGCTCCGCCAGCGTGACCACCCCGACCGGTAGTGATGCCCAAGCTTTAATCTTCGGCAGCGGCGGTCCCCGTCGGCTCGGGGGCGACCGATCGAGCCAGACGAGTTCGGAGGAGCCGCCGCCGATGTCGAACAGGACTACATTGTCGGCGCACGGATCGATCAACGGCGTGCAGCCGGTGGCCGCCAGGACGGCCTCGGTTTCACGGTCGATGATTTCAAGCTCAAGCCCGACTTCACCCGCAATGCGGGCGCGGAACTCAGCGCCATTGGCCGCTGCGCGACAGGCCTCGGTGGCGATCAGCCGCGCCCGCGTGACGCCGCGGTTGTGCATCTTGTCGCGGCAGATCGCGAGCGCTGCGACCGCACGATCGATCGCGGCCTCGCTGATGCGGCCGGAGGTGGACAGGCCCTCTCCCAGTCGAATGATACGGGAGAAGGCATCGACGACACGGAAGCTATCGGCGGTGGGACGAGCAACCAGAAGCCGGCAATTGTTGGTGCCGAGATCGAGAGCGGCATAGGTCGGAGCGGAGCGACCGCCATCATGATGCGGATAGCCGTAGGGCGAACGCCGACCCCACCGGGACCGCTGCCGCGGCACCCGATCATGGACAGGGTCGAGGCCGCCGGCTGCCCGGCCCTCGTCCTTCATCAAATTCCTTCCTGCCGCGCCGAAACCTGGCGGGCTCAACGGCCGCGGCCGTTATCCGAACCAAAATCAGAGCAAGTGTAACACGCGGACGGCTTGCGCAACAGATGCGCGCCGAGCGCATGGCGCAGCTCGACATCCTTGTCGACAGGGCTCGCGTCCTTTATCTCAAGCCACGCACCGACCGGCTTAA
>Ga0306926_10001847_pt1 | contig 21206 bp, 28 predicted proteins | sample flu12Cox44000178_FD_203759 | JGI IMG/M metagenome (GOLD analysis project Ga0306926, IMG submission 203759) | Lab enrichment of tropical soil microbial communities from Luquillo Experimental Forest, Puerto Rico - flux8day.12C.oxic.44.000.178 (v2)... | ecosystem: Environmental > Terrestrial >...
TATTGCCTCGATCCGGTGCTCGGCGATCGCGACCGCGGCCTGTTCGTGCCTACCGATATCCCGCCACTGGTCCTAGATCATCTCTGCCCGCTCGCCGATATCGTCACGCCCAATCATTTCGAGTTCGAATGGTTGTGCGGAGCAGAGGCGAGGACGACCGGTGAGGTAATCGCGCAGGCGCGCGCGCTGCATGCGCGCGGGGCGTCGACCATCGTCGTCACCTCCGCCGAGCTCGTTAACACGCCGCAGAACCAGATCGAGACGCTTGCCATCGAACCCTCACGCGCCTGGCGCGTGTGCACGCCAAGGCTCACGATCAGCCCGAACGGCACCGGCGATCTCTTTGCCGCGCTTTACGTGGCGGCGCGCCTCCAGGGGGGCGACACGCCGGATGCGCTGAGCCACGCGGCGTCTGCGATATCAGCGGTGCTCGAGGTGACCGCCGCGCGCGGCACGGAAGAAATGCGCATCGTTGAAAGCGCCGCGCTGCTGGTCCATCCCGCGCGACGATTCGATGCGACTGCGGTCAGCACCGATGGATCGCTGTGGTAGAGCCGTTCGCACCAACATTTTCCGCCGCCAGGGCCGGGTCAAAGCCCGGGCATGACGAGCGGCGCGATCACGCGCTGCTCGCGCCGATGTGATCGATAGGGTGCAGAAGCGTGAATGCGGCCAGTCCGCAACACTCTCACGCAATTCATCGGGGAACCCGCCAAATGCCATTATCTGCCGCATTCTGAACCCATTCCGGCGTTCATTTGCGGCCGCGTTCGGCAAGGGAACCAGGGTCCCGCCAGTGTTTGTAAGGAGAAGTCGCGTGCTGAAAATTCTGACCGCAACAGGTGCAATCGCAATCGGCGCAACGCTGGCCATGGCCAACATCGCCGCCGCTGCGGACCTCCCGCACCCGCAGCCCGTTTATCAAACGGCGTCCGTCGGCAAGATGCCGATTGGCAAGAGCCCGATCGGCAAGTCGCCCATCGGCAAGACTCCTATCGCCGGGCGGTACTGAGCCAGGTTCTCGCTGAATCTCAACCTCGATACTGAGGGGCGACGCGTGTCAAACATTGCGAAGCGATCGAGCCTGTGGTTGGCGGGGCTGGCACTTGCCCTCCTGCTCCCCTGCAGCATGGCGTCCGCCAGCGAGAGTGACACGCGCGCCGCCTCGGTATCGTCGCCGAGACGAGCGGAATCCACCAAGGGCCCCTACTACGTCGACTTCCGTGCCAGGACGGCCGCGAGCTGGGGCCATGTCTTCGTCTGGTACGGCAAGACCAGCGAGCGCGCGGTCGAGGTCGCAGGGCTCACCCCGAAGGGCGACACCCTCTCCTATATGCTGGGTTATATCACCTGGGTCCCGTCCGACACCGGCGCGAGCTATGGCGATCTTGATCCACAATACCTCACCGCACACTACAAGGTTTACCTGAACGAAGCTGATGCGAAGATGGTCTTCGCTTATATCAAGCAGTTGCAGGCGAACTCGCCGGTCTGGAGCGCCGAAATCTCCAACTGCACCTCTTTTGTCGGCAGCATCGCCGAGTTCATGGGGCTGAAGACGCCCAACCGCTGGACGCGGCCCGAGGAGTACGTCAATGCGCTCAAGGCCATGAACGACGGGCGGCAAACGGTGCGTTTGTCAGAGCGGTAACCTGTCCGCCAAAGGTCGACGAGCGAAGGCGGGCTCATACGCACCTCGCATCAATGTGATTTAAATCGTTCAAAACCCCCGGAATCACCCGGATATTTCGTTCGTAGCTGCACTGGTATTTGTGTGTTTAACGAAGATTCGTTCACCAGGGCATGCGGACATGACGAACGTCTATTTCCATTGCGCCAACGAGGAACACGAATTCGCGGCCAAGCGCGGGGTTGCCATCGACAACCTGGTCGAGGCCTGCGAGCACGCCCATCGCATCGTCCGCTCCTATGTGATGATGGCGAGCGCGGAGGACTGGCGCGGCTGGGTGCTCTACGCTACCGACGAGCTCGGCGAAGAGATCTTCACTGTCCCGTTTGCCTCCGTCCTCGGCAAAGTGCACTAGTGGGTTCGCGCGATGGTTCGCAAGCAACGATCTTCGACTGTTGGCCGGCGCGCGCGCGACATCGTCGCGCAATTCCGCGCGCTCTTCAGCGGCATCTTCAATCCTTATCGGCCCGAACTGCATTACATGCGCGGACCAGGACCGAAATGGCACGCCGCGCGTAATCGGCGCTAAACACGGCTTGTCCGCCGCAGCTCAACCTTTTCGCCGAAGCTGGAAGAGCACAGGCGGAAGCGCGAGGGTGGCGACGAAAATCCGAAGGCCGGCTACACCATTCCGCCCACGATCTTCTCGTAGTCGGCGTCGGAGAACAGCCTGAGCGTGGTCGTGCGCAGGTTTCCCATCGCGGCCAGCGACAGCACGTATTTTGCGACGGTCTCCTCGTCGCGCGCTTCCATCTGCAGGATGAAATCATAGGCGCCAAGCGCGAGCCATGCATCCTTGACTTCGACGCCGAGTTTTTTGGCCTTCTCGCGCGCGGCCGCACGGCGGCTTGGCATCTCCTTGATGGTGCGCACGCCCTGGTCGGTGTAGTTGCACAGGAGCATATACATGGACATGACAGAGTCTCCCTTGCTTACAGGGCCGTCTACCGGTCCAACAAAGGAAAGCATGCCACAAGTCCGTCAGTGCGCCGAGCCAATTTCAGCGCCGTGAGGCCCATCCGCACTGCCCCAAAGCTGCCGCACATGTGAATTCGGAACCCCGCAAAATAGGTTGTCCTCACTATCAACTGTTAATGACTTTGTCCTTTAACGGCGGCCATAATTTGCACTCCTGTCTCGTAGATTCTTACTCAAGTTTGATTCCAAGCGCGGGCAACGTCAGCGGCGGCTGTGTTGAGCTAGACGGAACGGCCTATGCGTGTTGCGGTCATCGTTATCGGCATCGCGATGGTGTCCTCGCCATCCTATGCATCGAAGTCGTGCATGACGCTGGCGGAAGCGCGCCAGCAGTTCGGTCAAGTGCATCTTTGGTGGCATGGATCGGGTCATTGCTGGGACGCGCGTGCGGGCCGGCACGGCTACATCCATCAGGCCAAACGTAGCGATGTCAGGCAAGCTCAGCGCGATGACCGCGACGAGGACGAGCTAGACGCGGCGGCGGCCAAGCCGGACGTCAAACCAGGCGCCAAGCCGACGGAGCCGAAATGGCGCGAGGCGCGAGACGCCATGCCGGACATGTTGTTGCCAGCCTACACGCCGGCGTTCCGGTCCGCTGCACCGGGGTTCCGTTCGGCGGCGGCCGTTCTCCTGCCGGCCGCACCGACCCAGGAGCAAGGCGACGTGCCGCTACCCGAGCCGAACTGGCTCGACCGCTGGGTCGATATCGCCCAGATCTTCCCGCGGATCAACGTCAGCAATGCAGCCGCGCCGGCTCGGCCCTCACCGTCCACAAAATTCGATCCGCTGGTCACGCCGGTGCGCGTCATCCTTGCTTTCCTTGCGATTGCCCTGATACTGGCCGTGATCGAGATCCTGTTCCGAAGCACGATCCACGAATACCGGAAATAGCGCGCATCGCAGGAGCAATGCGTTCCGCCCGCACTTGCGTGCGAGGCAGTCTCGGCGCTAGCTTCGCCAAAAGAGGGAGGCGCCGACGATGCGGCTTGTTGCACTCACCGCCTTGATGGCAGGGCTGATCGCCCTTGCGTCACCGGCGCAAGCCGAGCCACGGTCGCAATATGTAGCGATGGTCTTGCAGGCTCTCGCCGCCAAAGTGAATTGCCCCGGCACCGACGTTGTCTATGAGGACCTCGAGCAAAAAGCCAAGGATATGCAGCAGCCGGACGGAACCACGGAAGCAGTGCGAAAGGCCATCGCATTCATGCTCACCGGCGGCAAGATGGGCGAACGCGGGGATGACACGTTGATGGGCGAAGTGGCACTGGCGACGCGGATAACGGATGTCGATCAGAAGCACCTCGGCATGGCAGCGTGGTGCGCGACGCAGAAGACCCGGCTTGCCGGCTTCATTCGCGAGAAGAACTAGCCGGCATATCCGCAGGCAGCCGCATCGGTTCAGCTCTGTCGCGATCGCAGGAAACGCGGAGCTAACCTTCGGCTGCTACCATTGCATCTACATTCGATATTTAACGCGCCATTTACCATTGGGGCCGCCATGCTCAGATTTGCGATGATTGCCGCAGCCGTCTTGCTTTGGGCGAGCCCCGTGCTCGCGCATGAAAGCGAGTCCGCGCCACCGCCGCCCAAGAAGGAGGCTCAGGGCGCGCCCGCCCAGGTCATCTCCACCGCGCGCGGCATCATGCTGGTCGACCCCAACGGCATGACGCTCTACTATTTCGATCGCGACGATACCGGCAACAAGTCGAACTGCGACGCCGCCTGCACCCAGCGCTGGAAGCCGCTGGCGGCTCCCGCCGATGCCCAGGCGACCGGCGATTTCACGGTGATCGTCCGCAACGACGGCAGCAAGATGTGGGCCTATCGCTACCGGCCGCTCTATACGTCGGCGACCGACAAGGCCCCCGGCGACGCCAACGGCGCGGATGCGACCACGCTCTGGCACATCGCTCGGCCGACCTATTGAGCCGTCCGCGTGAAATCACTGGCCGTCGATCTGACGGCCCATGATCGCAATCGCCTTTTGATAGACCTGCGCGGCGTTCCAGGCCTCGATCGCTGCAAAATTCGGCTCACCCGGCTGATAGCCCGCGCCGGCGCGCCAGCCGTGGGCTTTCAGAAAATTCGCCGTCGATGCGAGTGCGTTGGCGGCGACGTCGAGATTGCCGCTGCCATATTCCAGGAGGGTCTTGGGCAGAAACTGCGTCTGGCCAACCTCGCCATGCATGGAGCCGCGCGTCGACGCCGACAGCACGCCGCGGTCGATGAGCTTCAAGGCGGCATAGAGCTGGTCCGTAAAATATTCCGGTCGCCGGCAGTCGTAAGCGAGTGTTGCGATGGAGGAGAGCATGTTCTGATTGCCGCGCTGGCTGCCGAAGCCCGACTCCATGCCCCAGATCGCAATCAGCGGCCCCGGCGGCACGCCGTAGCGCTGCTGGATCGAGGCGAACATCGCCGCCTGGGACTGCTTTAGCGAGCGCCCGCGCGCGACGATCGCTGCCGAGCCACGCTTGACCATGAACTGATCCAGCGAGAGCTTGAAGCTGTGGAGGCTGCGGTCGGCAGCAATGGTCGCGCTAGCGTAGCTCGCTCCCATCAGCGCATTGATGCCGTTGGCGCCGATGCCATTCGCTCTCGCCTCGCCCGCTATCTGCTGCTTCCAGGCCTCGAAGCCGCCAGGGCCGTTGCCGCATTGCGCGGCGCCCGCGGCCGCGCTTGAGACCACAACCAATCCGACGGCGACTGCCGCCGCCAAAAACTCCCTGCCCCCGGTCATGCAAACTCCTCAAAACGCAAGCGCGATCAAAGCCGGCACAGTTGATCATCTCTTTGGCGGATTGGCGATAGCATTGGTGAGGCGCGCAAGCGTCAGCGACATGCGAAATTGTCGAGGAGATTCAACTCGATTGTTATGTGGTCTGGAGCGAAGCGCGAAGGTAACGCGGCGCTCGGAGCTATTTCTGCCGATCGATCTTGGTGATCGTCTTCGCTCCGCCCGTCTTGGACACGGAATAGGTCACGCGGTCCTCGACATGCACGTTCTCAAGCGACACGCCGTCCTGCATCTTGAATTCTTCGGCCCCGCCGCTGTTCGCGCCGACGGTCCCGTCCTGGATTTGTTGAATCGAAATGGTGTTGGTGAGCCGGTTGATTCCCGTCACCCGCCCCGTTTCAGCTGATGCAATCGAGGTAAGGATACAGAGCGCCGATGCGCTGGCCAGAATCAATTTTGCGATTGGCATGGCCACCTCCGGACTGACGGTTTGATCGAGCATCTCGGGTAACTCGCGGACGGCCGGAATCGTTCCGGCCTGCACAGCCAGCTATAGCGCTACCGCGCGCAAAAGCAAAAGCCCCGCCCGGCGAAACGAGCGGAGCTCTTGGGTCACTAACGCTGTCCTAGTGTCGATCGTTGACCAGCACCACCGGCGCCGAGGGCTCGGTCGATTGGCGAACGCCCTGATCGGAGGCAACTGCTGTTGCCGGAGGCTGGCTCGGCGCGGCCTGTTGCGTCGCCTGGGTCGGTTCAGAAGGCGTGGCAGCCGTCGCGACAGTCTGCTCCTGGGAAGAGGCCTCACGGTTCCAGTCGCAGGCGACAGCCGATTGGGCGGCGAAGGCGAAAACAGCGAAGGTGGCAGCGAGAAGCTTCTTCATGGCGAGGCTCCCTATTGGCTCCTTGATGCAGGCAGCTCACTTTATCACAGCCGACATCGGCTCGAACGTGGCAACGCCATCACGAAACCGTCACTCGAGCTGCAGCTCGTCGGGGACGCTGCCAAATTGTCTCAGCAGCGTGGCCCGGCTGTCCGGATAGCCGCTGCGCACGAAAGCCACCGCGCCGGCATGGCCAAAGACCTGCCAAAATCCCTTTGCGCGTTCGATGGCAGAGGCGGGACCGGCGCATTTGAAGGGCTCGCCAGCAACGAGGCCGTGATCCGTCCGATCGAACGGCATGGCGATGAACTGAGCGTGGTCTCCCATCGGCTTCCTCCGTTCGCTTTTTCTGCCATTCCAGCGCCGATTTCAGACGGAGCGTTTGACCGAGATCAATCCTTTTGCGCTGCACGCGGAAGTAAATGCGGCACACGATCTGCTTGAAAGGGAACACAGATGATGCGCATGATCCGCGCGCAAGGTGGCGCAGACAGCTACCGGCGGAGGAACCACGATGCTCGAGCGCACGCTCCCGATACCGCGGATTGCCCTTGGCGAGGATCTCAGCACACGCGAGCCCTTGAACGCGCGCGAGTTGATGCGCGAGCTGTGGGGGCGCGTCAAGCAGCTGTTGCGTGCTCTACTCGATTTCTTCGCCGGCGGCGGCCCGCTGTCGTAAGTTGCTTTATCTGAAAGGAAGGCGCGCGTGACCGACTACAGTTTCCTTTCCGACCCCGAGCTCGCCAACCGGATTGCGATTGTCCGCGGCAACATCCGCCAGATCACCGAGCAGGCCGCAGCGCAATCGGGCGCCGCGGACGAAGAGCGCAACGCCGATCGTCTTTCGCGTCAGAACGATGAGCTCGATGAGCTTCTGAAAGAACAGGCACGCCGCACGCGCAAATGAGCGTGCGGCACCATTCCCCTCACCTCTTGTGAAACACCAGCGTACGCAGCTCGATGCTCTCGCGCGGAGCCGCATCCTTCGGTGTCGTCGGATCGACGAAGGCGGTGTGCGGCCCGAACCGCGTGCGACCGTCGGTCGCCGAGTCGTAGCATTTGAGCAGGATCGCTTCATCCACCGTCATCTCGGGAAAATAGAACCAGCGATGGTTCGAATTGTATTTGACCGAATAGGTTTCGCCGTTGCGGTTGGGATAGATCAGATCGGAGGCGACGAGATCATCCGCCGCCACTGTCGAGCCGTCGGCCATCGCAAGCGGCGCATCGCGCACCGGCCCGCGGATCGGCCGCCACAAGTTGATCACCTGCACGCGGCCCTTCAAGAGCTCATCGGCCTCATCGGGAAGATGCTCGTGCACGCGGTTCGCGCCTGAGGTAACGGTTTGGTCGACATGGACGCGAGTGGCCGGCTGTCTTGGACCCGCGCCGCGAATGTCGGCCGCGCCCTCAACACGCCGGCGCACGGTGTGGTCGAAGATGAGGACGCGGTCCGCCTTCAGCGTGGCGCGGAGAAAAGCTTCCACGGCGGGATAGTAGATCCGCTTAATCTGGGCCTCGTCATAGAAATCCTTCACCGCGGTCGGATGACGCACCAGCTGAAATCCTTCGCGGTCCAGCGAAAAGGTGTTGGCGATCGCTCTGCCGTCAAAGATCGGCACGCGGTGCGGCTCGGGCAGGTTGGTCGATTTCGGCTCGCCCGGCGGAGGATCGAAGGCATAGGTGCGCGGCTTGCCGGAGGTCGGCGCCAGATAGTTCAGCTCGGCGGTGACGAAGGGAAGCGACTCGATCTTGGTTTCCTGCAGGCCCATGGCGCAAATTCTCCTGGCGAAGAGGCTGTTTCACCGGAAATGTTTGGCTTACGTGACGTGGCGGCAAGCCGCTGGCGCAAATAGCAATGTTGCTGTCGCCGCATGGCGGAACCGGGGAAAACTCGTCTAGCCGGCCGCCACTTTTCGAAATGGCGGGCTTCCGGTCAGGAGAGCGCGCGGCTCGCCCCGCGTCAACGCCATCCAACCCGCCCGCAGTGCCTTGGCCTTGCCGGCAAAGCCGGCCTCCAGCACGCGCGCGCTCTTGATCCTGTCGGTGCGGAAATGCCGGTAGTCCTGGCGCAGCTCGCACCATGAGCAGACCAGCGTGGCCTCGACATAATACTCCATCGCGATCGGGCAGACGGTTCGCGCGGTCGCCTCGCCCTTTCCGTTGACATAATCGAGCAGCAGTTTTCGCGATTGGCGGATGGCCCGCCGCACCGGCGCAAGATCGGCGATGGCGGGCGGTGGCGCTCCGCGCGGCGAGACGCGGAACGAGGAGCCGGCGAACTGGTTACGCAACGCCTCCGGCATCGCCGAGGCCAATTTGCCCGCGACGCCGACCGCCGCATTCATCAAGCCGGGATCGCCGGTCCGGTGCAGGAGCCGCAGCGCAACCGCAATCGCCTCGACCTCGTCCTCGCTGAACATCAGTGCGGGCAGGTCGAACCCGGGACGCAACATATAGCCGAGGCCCACCGCGCCCTCGATCGGAACACGGCGCGCCTGGAGGATCGCGATGTCGCGATAGACCGTTCGCGGCGTCACCTCGAGTTCCGCCGCCATCGCCGTCGCGGTGACGGGTCTGCGGGAGAGCCGCAGGATCTGAATGATGTCGAACAGCCGGTCGCTACGGGCCATCGGGAACCTTCACTACTGACAGAGCCTGTCAGTAGGCCCATGCTACCACCGCGCCAGCACGTGACCACCCCAACCCGGCAGACGATTTCAGGGAGCAGCCATGTTGCTCGCACCGCCCGTCGCGCCGCGCCGCGGCCTCATCCTCCTCACTCTGTGCCTGGGCGTCCTGATCGCGCAGGTCGATACGTCGGTCGTCAATCTCGCGCTGCGCCGGATCGGCGAAGAGCTCGACGCCGGCGTTGCGCCGCTGCAATGGGTCGTCGACGGCTATAACCTCAGCTACGCCCTGTTCCTCCTGACCGGAGGCCTGCTCGCGGATTTGTACGGCCGTTGCAAGATCTTTGTCGGCGGCGTTCTGGTGTTTTCGGCCGGTTGTCTGATCTGCGGGCTTTCGGCCGACGCAGGCGTTCTGATCTTTGGCCGTATCGTGGCGGGGCTTGGCGCCGCCATGCTGCAACCGGCTTCGCTTGCCATTCTCAGGGTAGTCTGGACCGACGTCCGCGAGCGCGGACATGCGCTTGGTATCTGGGCAAGCTGCAACGGCCTCGCCTTCGCGATCGGCCCAACCATCGGTGGTCTCTTGATCGAGGGTTTTGGCTGGCGCAGCGTCTTCCTGGTGGTGCTGCCGCTCGGAATTGGCGCCGTCTTGCTCGCGCGGCGCTACGTACCGGAATCCTTCGATCCATCCGGCCGCCACGGCGACTTGCTCGGCCAGACCCTGGCGGCAATCGCGCTCGGCGGGCTCGCGCTCGCCACCATCGAAGGGCGTGAACACCCGCTCGTCTGCGCGGTAGCGCTGCCAATCGCGATCATGGCTGCTGCCTTGTTCGTCGTAGCCGAACGTCTCCACGGCGGGGGCGCGCTCGTCCCCTCCGGATTGTTTCGCAAGCCAGCGTTCACCGGCGCGATTGCGGCAACGGCCGCGATGACGTTCGGCATGTACGGCCTGCTCTTCCTCGTGCCGCTGTCGTGGCAGGGGTCGGACACCGCGCCGCTCTCGGCCGTAGCTGCCGGGCTTGCGCTGATGCCGATGGCGCTGGCCTTTGTCGGTGTATCCCAATATTCGGGAATGCTGGCCGAACGGGTCGGCGCCCGCATTGCAACCGCCGGCGGTACCGGGATCGTGGGCCTCGGCTTGATGATCGTGGCGCTGACCACGAGCGGACGGCCGATCTGGCTTGCAGAAGCCGGCCTGGTGCTGGCCGGAATCGGCATGGGCATCAACACCGGCCCGCTGATGGGGGTCGGCGTTGCCGCAGTTCCGGCCGCGCGCTCGGGCACCGCATCATCGTTGATCAATGTCGCGCGCATGGTAGGGGCAACAATAGGGGTTGCCATGCTTGGCGCGCTCTATGCGCTGCTCGGCGGAGGTCCCACCGGTTTCACCGCCGCCCTGGCCATCGGAGGATCGGTGCAGCTGACGGGGGCAGCCATTGCCTGGGCGACGGTGCCGGAAACCGCCCTTCGCTGAACAAAAAAGAAATCAGCGCAAAACCTTGCTTCTCGCCAAGCCGCAATCTGATCCAAGTTTCAGCCTACCCCTGTTGCACATTACACTTGAGATGATTCGGCGGACAAATTGCGATCCAGTAAGGATTTTGGGATGGCCTTTTTCAAGCGGGAGCCGAGCCCGGTCGAACGGTTTGAGACTGCCCTGAAACTCAAGCAGGCCGAGCGGCAAAGGCTCGCCACGCGCTTGGTCGCAGCCGACAAGCTGCTCTCCGAGCAACGCACCGCCGCCGAGAAGCTCGCGGTCGCCGGTGCCGCGAATGCAAAGCTCGCGCGCGCCGAAGCCAAAATGCGCAGCGTCGATGATGAGGCGCGGACGCTGCGCACCGCGCTTGCCGAGCTCGATGAGCAGATTGTGGCGACCGAGCGCGCGCTGGCCGACGCCCAGATGCAGCGCGATCGCGAGCTTCTGGCTGACCAGATCGAGGCGTTGGCCGGTTCCATCGAACGCGGCGTTCCCGGATTTGGCGCCAGCGCAGCCGCGCTCGTCGAGTCGATCACCAGGAATCCGGCGCAGGTGGTCGAGGCGACGCGGTTTGCAACGAGCGTGGAAGCGGTGCGCCGCGAGGTGCTCTCCGCCGCCGACCTGCTGTGCTGGGAACTGCGGGCGCTCGCCGTGCGCACCCGCGCGGGCAATGCCAACCGCGCGCTGCCGGCGCCCATGGAGGCCGAGCAGCCGCCGTCGGTCGAGATCGAGCGGCATATGATCTATACCCTCAACCCGCTGCTCTGGCGCGAAGGCAGCGAGGTGAAGAGAGCCCCGGCTTTTGCCATGGTGGGATTACCCAAGGCGCTGCTCGACGTGGCGCTGGCCCATCAGCATGTCGATTATCTCAATGCGCGGCGCGTGCAAACGCTGATGCACGTCCACGGCTCCGGTGAATCCAAGGGGGCGCCTGCCGAGGACGATCCAAATCTCGTCGATCTCGATCTGCTCGCCGCGGATGAGAACCAGGGCAAGGCCAACGTCGCCTAACGGAGCGAATCAGCGTGGCGGCACCGCCGCGGGCGGACGTGGCGGCGCTCCTCGGTTCCAATTCACCTGAGGTGAAGGTTGCGCGGCCCTTTCCGTCGTCTTTTTCGAGTGACCACGCGGCGTGCCATCGACAGATTCCAGATAGGACGTCAACGCCCAGGCCGAGGTCGAATCGGTGACGTAATGATCTTTCAGGAAAAAATAGAGCGTGAGATAGCCGCGCTTGGTCAGGCCTTTGGCGCTCTTGTGGCACGTTGCACACGTGTCAGCGAACAGCTTTTGGCCCGATTTGCCCTGATCAAGATTTTCGGCGCGCGCGTCCCCCCACGCCAATGCCGCCAACAGGCCCGCCACGAGCCAAATACGTCCTGACAAATTCCCTTTCGCCAACTGCCTGCCCCACCCCTTGCGTGCCCCACGCGGGCTTATGGTCAGCAACACTGTCAAAAAGACGGCAAGATTTGAAAACGCTGCGTCTTGCGGGCCGCAAACGGCAGATGGCATCGTTTGCCCATGCGAGATGCCTACGACCTCCAGCGCTTTGTCGATGCCCAGCGCATGGTCTACGCCAATGTCGTCGCCGAGCTGAGGCAGGGCGAGAAGCGAAGCCACTGGATGTGGTTCATTTTTCCGCAAGTGACAGGGCTCGGCTTCAGCTCGATGGCCGAGCGCTTTGCGATCGCCTCGCCGGAGGAAGCCACCGCCTATCTCGAACACGAGGTTTTGGGCTTGAGGCTTCGCGAATGCACACGCCTCGTGCTCGACGTCAGGAACAAGACGGCTCGCGACATCTTCGGATCACCCGACGACCTGAAATTCCGCTCGTCGATGACGCTGTTCGGCGCGGTGTCTGATAATCCGATGTTTGGCGAGGCGATTACAAAATACTACGCCGGCGACAAGGATCAGGCTACGCTCGACATCTTGGCTCGCATCGTGCACTAATTTAATTTAGTGCGGCGGATTTGACATTCGCTTCAGCTTCTCCGCGAGTCTTCACAGCGAACGTCAAATCCTGAACCGCACTAGAATCAATATTTTGCGAGTGTCCCTTTGGTGCTGACATTCGTAAATGAGGTCGCTGCAGCAAGACGCCAATGTCAGAACCGGGACACTAGCGCCGTCAGCTCTGATGCGGCCCCCGCATCGCCTTCATGGCATTTTCGATGTGGCGCCATTCATTCGCCTCTTCGGCGTCACCCTGGGCCTCGGCAGCCACAGCCTTCTGCGCGGCTTGCGCAATTGCCGCCAAACCGTGCTTCTCGAGCATCTGCCGCGCGATGGCATGAACCTGTGTCTCGGGCATCATGTCAGCCTCCTCGTGTGCGGGCGAAAAACGCCACTAGCCGCCCAAAGGCGGCATTCGCCCCTCACCAACGGCGCAAGGAGTGTCCGGTTCCCGATTCAGCCGCGGTCCGTCAGATATCGCCGAGATCGGGCGGATCGAACCAGTTGGTCAGCGCAATGCCGCCATCGACCGCGATCGCCGCACCGGTGACATAGGCCGAGATCTTGTTGGAGAGCACGGCGAGCGCCATCGGCGCGAGGTCCTCGCCACGACCGAGGCGGCCGAGCGGAATATAACGGGCGAGCGTTGGATCGGCGACAAAGCCGCCCGCCGCGATCGCGCCTGGCACCAGCGCGTTGACGCGGATGTTGTAGCGCCCGAGCGTCTTGGCGAGTTCCTTCACCAGCATCGCCATGGCGGCCTTGGCGGAACTGTAATGCGGCAGGTTGCGCGGCGTGTCGGCGTGAAGCGAGGTCAGGAACAGGAACGAGCCGGGCGTTTTTGACGCAATCAGCTTTCGCGCCAGTTCGCGGCCGAGATGAAAACCGGCATCGAGATTGACCGCATGCATGCGGGCCCAAGTCTCGCGGCTGACGCCAAAGGCGTGATCGGCCTCGCGGCGCGGCGGCGAAGCGCTGTGGACGAACAGTGTCACGCGGCCTAGCGCCGCCTCGGCGTGCGCGAGCAGCGCTTCGCATGCGGCCGGATCGGCGAGATCGCCGACAAAGGATACCGCAAGCTCGGGCCGCGGCGATGTCTTGATCGCATCCGCGACGCGTTCCTCGCTGATGTCAGCAAAGACAGTGCGTACGCCCTCGCCAACCAGCGCCTGCGCGATCGCCTTGCCAATGCCGTTGCCCGCACCGCTGACAAGCGCGGTCTCGTGCGCGGGATCAAATGGATTTTCGAAGAGGCTCATTGCGCTCGCGCTCCAAGAGTTGACGACAAGAGTTTGCGACCTCAAAAAAAGCCGAACGCGGTGCGAAAGGCCGTTCCGCACCGCGTTCGCTCGATGAGTTTAGCAGAATGAGCTTAGCTGAAAATCTCGAACAGGCCGGCGCCGCCCTGCCCGCCGCCGATGCACATCGTGACCACGCCCCACTTGGCCTTGCGGCGACGGCCTTCCTGGAGGATGTGGCCCGTCAGCCGCGCGCCGGTCATGCCGAAGGGATGGCCGATCGCGATCGAGCCGCCATTGACGTTGTACTTGGCGGGGTCGATGCCGAGCCGGTCGCGGCAGTACAGGCACTGGCTGGCGAACGCCTCGTTCAGCTCCCAGATGTCGATGTCGTCGATCTTCAGACCATGACGCTTGAGCAGCTTTGGCACAGCGAACACCGGACCAATTCCCATCTCGTCCGGCTCGCAGCCGGCCGTCGCCCAGGCCACGAAGCGGCCCATCGGCTCGAGCCCGCGCTTCTCGGCGTCCTTGGCTTCCATCAGCACGACGGCGGCGGCGCCGTCGGAGAGTTGGCTGGCATTGCCGGCGGTGATGAATTTTCCGGGGCCCTTCACCGGCTCGAGCTTTGACAGGCCTTCCATGGTCGTGTCCGGCCGGTTGCACTCGTCGCGCGTGACGGTGTAGTCGACGATGCTCTCGGCCTTCGTCACCTTGTCGACGACCTTCATCTTGGTCTTCATCGGGACGATCTCGTCCTTGAACTTGTTGGCCTGCTGGGCGGCCGCCATGCGGCACTGCGACTCCAGCGAAAATTCGTCCTGATACTCGCGGCTGACCTTGTAGCGTTCGGCGACGATGTCGGCGGTGTCGATCATGGCCATGTAGATGTCGGGCGCATTTTTCAGCAGATCAGAATCCAGGGCCTCTTTCGGATTGCCAAGAGCGGGAACGGAAATGCTCTCGACTCCACCGGCCACGATGCAATCGGCGCCGTCGGCGCGGATGCTGTTCGCCGCCATCGCGATGGTCTGCAGGCCCGAGGAGCAGAAGCGATTGACGGACACGCCGGCGGTCGTCTTCGGCATGCCCGCGAGCAGCGCCGCCTCGCGGCCGATATTGCGGGAGCCATGGGCGCAATTGCCGAGATAGCAATCCTCCACATAATCCTTGTCAACGCCGGCGCGTTCCACCGCGTGCTTGATGGCGTGCGCCGCCATGCTCATCGGCGCCGTGATGTTGAATCCGCCGCGGACGGATTTTGCGAGCCCTGTACGCGCGTAGGATACGACGACAGCTTCACGCATTTTGTTTCTCTCCCTGACAAGAGGTGCTTTCTGGTCTCTCCCTAGCATGGGCAACAGCGCCGGTCGATTGCTTTCCGCCCATGAGATGACAGGCGCCATTCAAGCTTTCACGGCCGCTCGGAAGCAAAACCGCAAAGCGGAATATTGCGCCCAAAGGCTAGTGGCGCTGATCCTCGCGCGGCCCAAAATCACCACATTCCCTTTTACGAAAGTGGTGGGTCAGGAGAACGGGAGAACCTCTCATGCGCATTGCACCGGTGATCTTCGCATGTTCGCTTGCCGCCCTGTTGGGCACGGCGCCCGCATCGGCGAAGAAGGCCGACGCTCGGAAGTCCACCGAGGAGAAATTCACCCCCTCGTCCTGCCACACCTATCAGCGGGCCGCCGACGGAACATGGACCGAGCACCCCTGCGAGGAAGTCGGCGGATCGGCCCTCCACAGGCCGTCGCCGAAGAGCCAGGAGGAGGAGCCGCGCTAGCAGAGCTTTGGATGTGACGTTCGCACACGAACTCGCGGCAGGCAGGAGCGAACGTCAAATCCGCTCACTCGACCGCGGACCTGCAGGAAATGCGGGGCCGGCGGATCGGGCCATTCCGCAAAACCCACTGGTTGGGCCTTCGCCGGCGCGCTAAGCTTGGCGCATGACAGTCACGGACATCGCGAACAGGACCTACAACCATCGTTGGCGGTTGGACCCGATCGTCCGCAGCCTGCTCGACACCGACTTCTACAAGCTTTTGATGCTGCAAATGATTCGGGAGTGCTACCCGAACCAGCGCGTCACCTTTTCGGTCATCAACCGCTCCCGCCATGTGCGACTTGCCGAGATCATCGACGAGAGCGAGTTGCGCGCGCAACTGGACCATGCGCGCACCGTCCGCTTCACCAAGAAGGAGCTGATCTGGCTCGCCGGCAACACGTTTTACGGCAAGACCCACATGTTCTCGGCAGCCTTCATCGACTGGCTCGCCTCGTTTCAACTGCCTGAATACGAGTTGCGCAAGGTCGACGGCCAGTATGAGCTGCACTTCCATGGGCCATGGACCCACACCACGATGTGGGAGATCCCGGCACTTGCCATCGTCAACGAGCTGCGCGCGCGGCAGGTGATGAAGCGTTACGGGCGATTTGCCCTCGACGTGCTCTATGCCCGCGCCAAGGAAAAGCTCTGGAGCAAGGTCGAGAAGTTGCGCAAGCTCGACGGGCTGCGGCTCTCCGACTTCGGTACGCGGCGGCGGCATGGCTTTCTGTGGCAGCGCTGGTGCGTCGAGGCCGTCAAGGAAGGCCTGGGCGAATGCTTTGTCGGCACATCGAACGTGCTGCTCGCGATGGACAACGATCTCGAGGCGATCGGCACCAATGCCCATGAATTGCCGATGGTCGCAGCTGCCTTGGCGAACAATGACGACGAGCTGCGCTGGGCGCCCTATCGCATTCTCGACGAGTGGCGGCGCACCTATGGCGGCAATCTCCTGATCGCGCTGCCCGACGCCTTCGGCACCAAGGCGTTCTTGCGCGACGCGCCGGAATGGGTGGCCGACTGGACCGGCTTTCGCCCGGACAGCGCGCCACCGATCGAGGCCGGCGAGGAGATCATCAGGTGGTGGAAACAGAAGGGCCGTAACCCCACTGACAAGCTCCTGGTGTTTTCCGATGCCATGGACGTCGGCTCGATCGAGGAAACCTATCGCCGCTTCTCCGGCCGCGTACGCCTGAGCTTCGGCTGGGGCACCAACCTGACCAATGATTTTGCTGGCTGCCCTCCGGATGGATCGGTCGACCTCGATCCGATCTCCATAGTCTGCAAGGTGACGTCAGTCGACGGCCGGCCGGCGGTGAAACTGTCCGACAATCCCGAAAAAGCCACGGGTGACCCCGCGGAGATCCAACGCTACCTGCGGGTGTTCGGCGATGCCGGACGGGTCCGCTCCGCGGTCTACGTCTGACGCGACCGCTCTCATTGCCTCACACCCGTGCGTGCCTTCGCCATCGTCTGCGAGGGGCTCTCGCCAAAATGCGAGCGGTAGGTCTGGGAGAAGTCTCCCATGTGCCAAAAGCCAAAGGCAAGCGCGCACGCCTTGACGCTGTCGGCGCCGGCAAGAAGCTGGCGCCGCACCAGCCACAGGCGTCGCAAGCGCAGATAGCGGTGCAGGCTCATGCCCGTGTAGCGAAGGACGGTATCGTGGACGGTGCGCACCGACACACCAAGCTGCGTCGCAATATCGGCGCTATAAATCGGTCTTGCGATGTTGACAGCGAGAATGTCACGGATGCTCCGGAAGATCTTGAATTGACGCGGCGCGTTCGAAAAGCTCGCCCACTTTGCTTCGACAATCTCCGCAAACGCGGCATCAATCGCTCCAAGAAACGATTCCCTGATGGCGAGCCATGCTGTGTTCGCATCGGTCGGATCAGGAAACTCCTGATGAGCCGTCAGGCTGTGCCTCGTGAGTTGGCGCAACCGCTCCCGCGCATCGAAACTGGTTTCGAACACCTTGAAATACCGCGTGGCCTCTGGCCAGCCACGGTCGTTGATCGCCGGCGTGAAGATGATCGAGACATATTGCCGACCGACACGTTCGAGCGATGTAAGTTCAGCGCCGTGGCTTCCGATCGTGATTGAGGGATGTTCGCTTTCGGCGCCATTGAGGCGCATCGGAACACCTTCATCCATCAGGAATCCGATGTTGGTGGCATCCGGTGCCAACCTCGCATTGATGATCCGCGGGAACGAATTGATGACATTGATGTCGAAACCGGGCAGGTTCAGGATGACCTGCCCGGCGTCGATCGTCCGCGCAAGCGGCGTAAAATCCACATCGACGGTTCGGATCGTACTTCGAAACTGATCGATATCGGTAAAGCGAAATACCTTTGGCGCCAAAATCGTTGCTTGAGCACCGCCGCTCATCCGAACTCCCCAAAATGACCGTAGCAGCATTCAAGCGGCATGCTGGCCGGTTCCCGCTTTTTACGCCTGCTAAAAGAGACGCACGAATTTTGGAATCACTGCGGCTTGCGCGCCCTTGCCGCCGTTTCCGATGGGGTTTCTCCAAACTGGAGGCGGTAACTGTGGGAGAAATCTCCCATGTGCCAGAAGCCGAAGGCGAGCGCGGTGGCCTTGATACTGTCGGCGCCAGCCAGAAGCTGGCGGCGCACCAGCCACAGGCGTCTCAGCCGCAAATACCGATGCAGGCTCATTCCCCTGTATCGCAGCACGGCGTCGTGGATGGTGCGCACCGATACGCCCAACCGCTTTGCGAGCTCGCCGCTATAGATCGGACTTGCGATATTGGCGGCGAGCAACTCGCGGATGTCCTCAAAGATCTTGAATTGCCTGACCGAGTTCGCGCGTGCGGTCCATTTCGCGGCGACCACCTGGGCAAAGGCGGCGTCAATGGCGGAGAGCACGGATTCCCTGATCGCCGCCGAAACTCCGGACAGATGAGAGGGATCGATCACGGTCGGAGACACGGACATGATCTCATGCACCAGGATCCGCAGCCGCTGCTGCGCCACCGGACTTGTTTCATGCATCGTGAAATTCGGACCCGTCTCGGGCCAGCCGCGATTGTCGACGGCGGGCTTGAAGACGATCGATGCGTATTGCCGAACGACCCGCTCGACCGCGTTATAGGCGGCCCCGTTGTTTCCGATGACGATGACCGCGTGGTCTCTCTCAAATCCGTTGAAGCGGATCGGAATTCCGTCATCCGTCGAAAATCCGACGGCCGTTGAGTTCGGCGCCAGCGCCGCATCGACGATGCGCGGGAACGACTTCGTCAGATTGATATCGAAGCCTTCGAGATTGAGGATGGTCTGCTCAGCCGTGATCTTCCGCGCAAGGGGCGTGAAGTCCACGTCGATATGGCGCACCGAACTTCGAAATTCGTCAGCGTCGGTAAAGCGAAATATCTTTGGCGCAAGAATCGGTGTCAGAGCACCATTGTCCATCAAAATCTCTGAAACATCCCGGCGCCGCACAACTGCGACACCGATCGCGTCGTCTCGAATCCCAACCTTAGTTCGCGTCCGAGCCTCGGCAATCCCCATCTGGGGTCAGCAAGCGGTCTGCCGATTTTCGATATTAATTTAGGCTGAGAATTACGGTATCAAAGCACCAATGTAAATCGGAAGTACGAACAATCTTAATTCCTTGAGGGCGAGATAACGTTTGAGACAGGATGTTTCACCGCGGAATTGCGCCGGCCATGACTACTTTTGCCTCTTCCGACGTTATCGTCGAACTGGAGACGGCCGTACGAGATGGATCGCCCGAGCGTCGCAATCGAATATTGCGGTGCGTTGCTGACCTATTTGCATCGGACGCCGACAGACTTAATCCGTCGCAGACCAGCGTTTTTGACGACGTGCTGCTTCGACTGATCGAGCACGCCGATCCACCGGAACTCTGCCACCTCTCGACCACACTCGCCGAGCTGACCTCGGCGCCGGCGCGGACCGTACGCCGCCTTGCCCGCCACGAAAACGCGTCGGTCGCGGTTCCCATCCTGCTCAAATCGAAGGTTCTCGCCGAGACCGACCTGCTCGAGCTCGCAAGCCAGGGCAACCAGCAACGCGTCCTGGCCGTCGCCAGCCGAGCGGCGCTCAGCGAAGCGGTGACGGACGTCGTCCTGAAGCACGCCGGCAGGGAAATCTCGCGCGTGCTGGCAAAACATCCAGGAGCGCGCTTCTCGGATCAGGGTCTTGCGCGGCTTGCCGCCGCGGCCGAACGCGACGATGTGATCGCCGAATCCCTGTGCTTGCGCCCAGACCTGTCAAGCGCGATGCTCAATCACCTGCTGACGAAGGCGACGGAAGGGGTCCGGCTAAGGCTCGTCAAGTTCGCCCCTCCGCAGTTGCGCCAGAAGATACAGGCCGCAATCGACATCATTGCGGCTCAACCGGGCGCAGCGGCATCGGGGCCGATCGACTACGCCGCGGCGCTGCCAATGGTCGACGGCCTCAACCGCTCCGGCAAGCTCAACGACTCGACGGTGAACCGCTTTGCCATCCAGCGCGATTACGCCAAGCTCGGCGCCGCACTGTCTGTCCTGTCGGGGGCCCCGACCGAGACCATCGAACTCCTGATGCCGGACAAGGACCCCACGGGCCTGATCGTCGCGGTTCGCGCCTCGCGGCTGAGCTGGCAGACGGCCCTGGCGATCGTGAACAACCGGGGCTTCCCGCCGCTCGCGAAGGATCGGGTCGAGCAGTACAAGTCATATTTTGACACGCTCTACGTCTCCACGGCTCAATATACGATCCGCTTCGAGCCGCCCATCAGCCAAAACGCCGACCGTGCTCCCGCCGCCGCGAGGGCCGGCTGATGAAAGGAGAAAGTCGAAGAGCGCTCCGCGTCCGGTTCGAGCACCGCCATCCCGTCAACCTGATGGGCGTCGATGGCACGTGGCGACGCCAGTGCTATCTGCTCGATGCATCCCAATCGGGCGCCAAGCTCGAGGTGGAGGGACCCGTGGACGTGCTGCGGGCCCGGGAATTCTTTTTGCTTCTCTCCTCCACCGGGCTCGCGTTCCGACGCTGCGAGTTGGTGTGGGTTGACGGCACGCAAGTCGGCGTGAAATTCACTTCCGAAAAGGGTGGAAAGCATAAAACTTCCACCAAATCGGACTAGGGCATGCCGATTCACGTCGTGGCCGACAGTTCTGCCAAGCTGGCTGGCGTACGCGCCGTGCTGGAGCGAAAATTCACGGTCACGTCCGAGCTGCTCGGTGGAATCAGCGTGCAGCGCAGCGACGTTTCCGCGCTCGTCGTTAAGGCCGATTTGCGCACCGTCGAAAACATCTGCGCGCTCAAAAAGCTGTTCGGCTCCCTCGCTCACGTGCGCAAGCGCATCTTTCTGGTCGACGACACAGCCCATTTGTCCGTCTCGCAGGCTTATGCCTTGGGCGCAACAAGCGTGCTCGTCGGCGCCCTCAGCCAGGCCAAGCTGCTGGCGGAACTGGCCGACCAGGTCTCCACGGATACCTCATCGCCCGTGGATGCCCGCGATACGCAGGCAACGGCCTCGGCGGGAGAAATTGCGCTTGCGTCGATGTTCACCGCAGTTGCCAGCGGCACCCAGATCGACGTCGCAGGCGCCAAGAACGCCGGCAGCAGGATCGCAGCCTGCATCGACGAGCACGGCCTGTCGAAATGGCTCGCGACGGTGCGCAGCCATCACGAGGGGACGTATCAGCATTGCCTGCTGGTGACGGGAGTAGCGATCGATTTCGGCTTGAGCCTCGGTGTTCCCAAGCGCGACGTCGAGCGGCTGTACACGGCCGCGATGTTTCACGACATCGGCAAAG
>Ga0306926_10001852_pt1 | contig 21183 bp, 17 predicted proteins | sample flu12Cox44000178_FD_203759 | JGI IMG/M metagenome (GOLD analysis project Ga0306926, IMG submission 203759) | Lab enrichment of tropical soil microbial communities from Luquillo Experimental Forest, Puerto Rico - flux8day.12C.oxic.44.000.178 (v2)... | ecosystem: Environmental > Terrestrial >...
GCGGTCGTGGTCGGGCGCGATGCGGCTGCCGCATCACGCATAACGCCGGACACAGTGCTGTATGCCACCACCCAGGCGGACTTCGCCGCTGGTGTCCAAGCCTCTTTCAATCCCTGTTCCAGTGTCCATAGCAAGGCTAAGCCAACCGTCTCGTAATGCCGATCCTCTACACCATACCGAACATGGTTCCGCCCGAGGATCTCTAGCGTCGGTATTAACGACGGCATGTTATCGACACTGTTGATCACGGCATTCAATGCCTGGACCAGCTTTCGGCGCTGCTCTTTCATATCTGCATTCTTGAACAATCGCTGCAGCGACGGATCGAGCGTAAACAGTCTCTCATAGAACAGACCAGCTGCGACATCGCCGATCGGAATGACCTTTGCCCAGGTCGTCTTGAGAAGTTCTTTGGTTTCAGGAGACACGACAACGCCTTCCTATCTGCTTAAATAATCTGGTCCGAACGCTGCAAGTATTCGCGGGCTAACGCGCCAAGATTCGACAGCGCACAATGATTTGCCGAGATCAGTGCGTTCTCTTGTCGAGAACGATCCCCAGAAGGCCTCGCAACGCGCCGGTGATGATGGCAACCTTCCGTTCGGATTTCATATTCGCTCCTTCACGCGATCAGTGCGGACGAGCGAACAGTTATCATCGTCGAGGAAATGCGGCTTTGCATTACCTGCTCAGTTGTTGTCATTTCTTGCGGTGAAACCAGAGGCAGATCGTTAGATCAACAACGACGTCAGGATGTCAGGCTGCGCCGATATTGTGCAGGTGTCTGACCTGTGGCTTGCCGGAATGCACGGGTGAAATTGGCCTGACACGAAAACCTGAGCGCGAGGGCGATATCGGCCAAGGCCCGATCCGCATCGGAGAGCAGGTCCTTGGCGCGCTCCAAACGCCTTGCGCTGACATGCCGATGCGGCGATTGGCCGACGGCGGCCTTGAAGGCACGCGCGAAATGGAATTGGCTCAGGCAGGCAACTGACGCCAGCCGCGACACCGTCAGATCGCCCTCTAAATTGGCTTCGATAAAGTCAAGCACTCGCGCCAGTCTGCGCGGCTCAAGCCCTTCCCGTGCAGCCGGGATGACGACGCCGGACGCATCAGCATGGTTCTGGACGAGCCTTGCCATCAAGCTCAGCGCAAGGGTTTCGGCGAGCAGCCTGCCCGCGGAAGTCTCGTGCTCCAGTTCGGACATGATGGCATAGGCGATCTCGGCCAGCAGCGGATCGTGGAAGCCGCCCTCGTGGCGGAGCGACCTGATCGCAGTCGTGTCGAAACCTTTACCCAAATTGTCACGCGAGAATCGATTGGGCGAAAGGTAAAGATGCAGGATCGCCGGCATCGGCTCGGACATGTCGATCAGGCCTTCCTGCACGCCGGCCGGCCGGAGCCAGATTGTTCCGCGTTCGGAGACGGTCGAGTCGGTGACCCCGTCTAGCCTTCGCGTGACGACGGACCGACTGCCGCGGACATCAACGCAGATCTCAGCATCAGGCTGCGGGTTGTTCCAAGTGACCGTACCGCCGTGGCTACGAAGCTCTGCCGAAAGATTCGACCAACCCCGCGCAGCGGATGAAGCCAGCAGCCCGGCACCGCCGTATTTATTCAAGCTGCAGTCGCTTGACGGGGTTGGGCGAGATGCTGATTCCTGATTACCACCAGATGGATTCACGGGAACGTTACCGTTGTTGACATGCCTGGCAATAGCCGCCAGCTCGATACGTTGATGTGGTTGGCCTCGAGGCGGAACGCAATTCTCGCCGACGCCCTATCACGCATCTGCGATCAAACGAGCGTAGTGATAAGCCACGCCACGCAATAGACCCACCCGTAAAAAGCCGAATTTATCGTGGAGCGCCAGTGAAGCCGCATTGTCGGCATCGATGTGACCTATCATCTGCCGAAAGCCGGCTGCCGCGCACGCGTCGATCAATTCCTGCAGCAGAATCCCTCCGACCCCGCGCCCCTGGTGTTCGTGGTGGATGTAAACCGAATGCTTTGCCGCGCAACGATACGCAGGTCGCGGCGGGCAAGAGAATCTTCGGAGGCGGGGATCTTTAGAAATCATTGCGCATGCACGTTGGTGCTGACTTGAACCTGCCGACTTCGAATCAACCGATTATAGAATGGTCATTTCATAATCAGCTTCGACGGCGGCTCTGATCAAGTGGCCCCGCTCCCCCTCCGCTCCCCACCCGAGCTGCTGAGCGATAAAACCGCTCAGGGACAACAGCAATTCTTGCCCGGCCCTAACTTTCAGAAGCGTAGCCGGGTTAGCGTCGAGCATCTTCTCGATGTCGGCGAAGCGGATCACGGTGCGGCGGCCAATCTTCGTTGCGCGCAGCTTCTTGGATTTGATCATGCGCGCGATCGTCTGGCTGGACACTTCCAGCATCGCGGCGGCGGTGTTGATCGAAACGGTAAGGCGTTGAGCAGTCATTGGCGTCTATCCCTCATTGGCGACGCTCAGAAACATGATGCTCGTTTCAACCACAACCGGCGAAAAGGCCGCCGACAAGGTTTTACCGTGTTTGACAGCCGGCTAGTTTCGTGCAGCGGCCGCCTTGATCGTTCCTGATAGACCTTGATATTCCCGCGGGACGTCCGCGGAAAAAGACGTGGAAACGAAATGAAAAATCCACAAAACTCGGCCGGGAATCGCATTTTTGAAAGGACATGTAGTCCTCGCAAGGGAAGATAGACGCTAGATGTTGTGTGGCGGATGCGCCGACTCACTATGATATATCAAAGACTTGCTAAAGTGTTCTTAATTTGTTCGACGCGCGCTTTGGATGTAACCCCAACCAAAATAGCCGATAGAGATCGCAAGAAGGATTGGCAGAGCGGAACTACGCGGAGCAAAAGCAGTCCCTCAGTCACTTCCGACTGCCAACCGTGCCTAACCAAATCCAAAATGGGCTCCCAACCATCTCTCACCCAAGCCGATCGCGGCAGGGGCCAGTGTCAACACTTCAGCCGCAATGCAGTTAACCAAAAGGGCCGGCAGGCGACGGTTAACTCGCTTCAAACGCGCACCCGCAAGAGTACCTGGGACCAGCACGAGAGCGAGCGCACGCGACCGGTCGGCGATAAGTTGTTTCATCGCATGCAACTTCCTATTGCCAACATCCAGTCGGACCCGAGTTCAGATTACCCTGAGCGACCCCACCGTATCCGGCATATTCCCGCCAAAATCGGCCCAGTCTTTGCATAAAAAGCCGTGCATGCATGGCACCCGATACCACGGCGTGTTTCGATCGTGGCGTAAGGCGCGTATGATTCGTTTCAATCAGCCGCAGGATCGAGAAGTTTGCCAGACCCCTCATTCCCCGTGAATTTTCCAGCGCCGGGTCAGCCCGTCGACGAGCTGGCGCTGGCGGAGATCAAGAGCGCCATTCTCGCCAAGCTCAGGCTTGCGATCGGCAAGGACGCCGGGATGGCCACCCGGCAGGACTGGTATCATGCCGCAGCGCTCGCCCTGCGAGACCGCATCGTGCACCGCTGGCTCACCGCAGAAAAGCAGAGCTACGACACCGGCAGCAAACGCGTCTATTACCTCTCGCTCGAATTCATGATCGGTCGTCTCTTCACCGACGCGCTGAACAATATGGGGCTGCTTGCGGTGTTCGAGGCCGCGCTTGGCGATCTCGGCGAAAGCCTCTCCGAGTTGCGCAAATGCGAGCCGGATGCGGCACTCGGCAATGGTGGTCTCGGACGGCTTGCGGCCTGCTTCATGGAAAGCATGGCAACACTTGGCATCCCGGCGATCGGCTATGGCATCCGCTACGATTTCGGCCTGTTCCGCCAGATCATCAACAATGGCTGGCAGCAGGAATATCCGGACGAATGGCTGAGCTTCGGTAACCCCTGGGAATTCCAGCGGCCGGAAGTTGTCTATCACGTGCATTTCGGCGGCGGCGTCGAGCATGTCGAGCAAAGGGGACGCGACCGCGCGATCTGGCATCCGGCGGAAACCGTGCGGGCCATAGCCTATGACACCCCGATCGTCGGCTGGCGCGGTCAGCACGTCAACGCGCTGCGGCTGTGGTCGGCGCGTTCGCCCGACCCGCTCAAGCTCGATGTCTTCAACACCGGTGATTATATCGGTGCGGTGGCCGAAGAAGCGCGCGCCGAATCGATCTGCAAGTTCCTTTATCCGAACGACGAAAGCCCGGCGGGGCGCGAGCTCCGGCTGCGACAGGAATATTTCTTCGTCTCCGCCTCATTGCAGGACCTGGTCAAGCGCCACCTCGTTTCCGACGGGCCGCTGCGCGGACTCACACAGAAAGCGGCGGTGCAGCTCAACGACACCCATCCGAGCCTCGCCATCACCGAGCTGATGCGCATTCTGGTCGATCTGCACAACTTCCCCTGGGAATCCGCCTGGCAGATCACGGTCGCGACGCTCTCCTACACCAATCACACACTGTTGCCGGAAGCACTCGAGAGCTGGCCGGTGGAGCTGTTCCAGCGCATGTTGCCGCGCCACCTGGAGATCATCTACCGCATCAATGACGGCCATCTTGCGCTCGCCGAGCAGCGCTGTCCCGGCGACGTCGATTTCCGCGCCTCGGTCTCGCTGATCGACGAGAAATCCGGCCGACGGGTGCGGATGGGACAATTGGCTTTCGTCGGATCACACCGCATCAACGGCGTCTCTGCGATGCATTCCGACCTGATGAAGGAGACCGTGTTTCACGATCTCAACTATCTCTATCCAGGGCGCATCACCAACAAGACCAACGGCATCACCTTCCGCCGCTGGCTGATGCTCGCCAATCCGAAGCTGACCGAACTGCTGCGCGAAGCCTGCGGCGAGGCCGTGCTCGACGATCCGACAAGACTTGCACATCTCGAGGCGCGCGCCGGCGACAGCGCGTTCCAGGAAAGATTCCGCAGCGTCAAGCACCACAACAAAATCGCGCTGGCGCGGCTGATCGGCGAGCGGTTGAGCGTCAAGGTCGATCCGGCCGCGCTGTTCGACGTGCAGATCAAGCGCATCCACGAGTACAAGCGGCAACTGCTCAACATCCTGGAGGCCATCGCGCTCTACCACGCGATCAAGGACGATCCGCAAGCCAACTGGGTTCCGCGCGTGAAAATCTTCGCCGGCAAGGCGGCCGCCAGCTATCGCTACGCCAAGCTGATCATCAAGTTGATCAACGACGTCGCCGAAATCGTCAACAACGACCCCATCGTCGCCGGCCGCCTGAAGATCGCTTTCCTCCCCGACTACAATGTCAGTCTTGCGGAAGCGATCATTCCCGCTGCCGATCTCTCCGAGCAGATTTCGACCGCGGGCATGGAGGCTTCCGGCACCGGCAACATGAAGCTTGCGCTCAATGGTGCGGTCACCATCGGCACGCTGGACGGCGCCAATATCGAAATCCGCGAGCAGGTGGGCGCGGAGAACGTCGCGATCTTCGGCATGGAAGCGATGGACGTGGTGGTGCGGCGCAAGCAGGGGCTGGACGCCACCGACGTGATCCGGCGCTCGCCAAAACTTTTGCGCGCGGTCAACGCGATCGGCAGCGGCGAATTCTCTACCAGCGACCCCGGCCGATTCGAATCGATCGCGCATGCCCTGCGCTATCTCGATCATTACATGGTGAGCGCCGATTTCGATTCCTACTACCAGGCCCAGCGCGGCATCGATGCCCGCTGGCAGGTCGTTCCGGCCTGGACACGCGCCTCGATTCTCAACGTGGCGCGAATGGCGTGGTTCTCGTCCGACCGCACCATCCGCGAATATGCCGAAGATATCTGGAACGTGCCGGTGCACGGGCCGCTGCCGCAAACCTCCGCGCAGCGCGGCGCAAGGGGTTGAGCGAGGCTGCAATCGTCGGCGTCAGCTAGTTTTTATCGAAGTTGCAGGTGGTGTCGTCCCGGCCAAGCGAGCAGAGTGAGCGCGAGCTAGGACCCATAACCACCGGCGTTTGCGGTTACGGAAGGTGTCGACTTAAGTGCTTTAACCGAGAGGCTGCGGCTTATGGGTCCCAGCGTTCGCAGGGACGACGCCTATTGCTTCGCTTCGCTCGCAATGACGCCAAGGTTAAAAAGGGGCGGCATCGCTACCGCCCTTTTATTCAGTCTCCGAGGAAACTCCATCTTCGGAGCGATCCGCAATTCAGAGGTCATCAATTCGAAATTCCGGGTTCGCGTTTTCAACGCGTCCCGGAATGATCTCACTCCGCCGCGAGCTTCACATCGGGCGCGGCGGCGCGCACATCCGCATCGACCTGGGCCTCGAACTTGGCAAAATTCTTCTGGAACATGCCGACCAGCGCACGGGCGGTCTTGTCGAACTCGTCCTTGTCCTTCCAGGTGTTGACCGGATTGAGGATTTCGCTCGGCACGCCCGGCAGCGCGGTCGGGACGGCGAAGCCGAAATATTTGTCGGTACGGAACTGGACGTTGCGCAGGCTGCCGTCGAGCGCGGCGGTGAGCAGAGCGCGGGTCACCTTGATCGGCATACGGCTGCCGGAGCCGAATTTGCCGCCGGTCCAGCCGGTATTGACCAGCCAGCAATCGACGTCGTGGCGAGCAATCAGCTCGCGCAACATGTTGCCGTAGACCGAGGGATCGAGCGGCAGGAACGGCGAGCCGAAGCAGGTCGAGAATTCCGGCTGCGGCTCGGAGCCCAGCCCACGCTCGGTGCCGGCAACCTTCGCGGTATAGCCGGACAGGAAATGATACATCGCCTGCGCGGGGCTCAGTTTCGCGATCGGCGGCAACACGCCGAACGCGTCGGCGGCGAGCATCACCACATTCTTCGGATGCCCGGCGCGGCCGCTCCGCGAGGCATTGGGGATGAAGTCGAGCGGGTAGGCCGAGCGGGTGTTCTCAGTCTTCGAGCCGTCGTCGAAATCAGGCTCTCTGGTGTCCTCATCGAGCACCACGTTCTCGAGCACCGCACCGAAACGCTTGCTGGCAGCGTAGATCTCGGGCTCCGCCTCCTTCGACAGCTTGATGCATTTGGCGTAGCAGCCGCCCTCGAAATTGAAGATGCCGTCGCTGCCCCAGCCGTGCTCGTCGTCACCGATCAGCGTGCGCTGCGGATCGGCAGAGAGCGTGGTTTTTCCGGTGCCGGACAAGCCGAAGAAGATCGCGGCGTCGCCCTTGGGCCCGACATTGGCCGAACAATGCATCGGCATCACGCCCCTTGCGGGCAGATAATAGTTCAGCGTCGTGAAGACCGACTTCTTCATCTCGCCGGCATAATAAGACCCGCCGATCAGGACGATCTTGCGGGCGAAATCGATCGCGACCACGTTCTCCGAACGCACGCCGTGGCGTTTGGGATCGGCGCGGAAGCTCGGCATGTCGATGATGGTCAGTTCGGGAACGAAGTCCCTGAGCTCGGAGTGCTGCGGGCGGATCAACAGCGTGCGGATGAAAAGCGAATGCCAGGCGAGCTCGGTGAAGACGCGCGTCTTGATCTGGAAATTCGGATCGGCGCCGCCGTAGAGATCCTGCGCGAATAGCGTCTTGCCTTCGGCGTGCTTGAGGAAATCGGCATAAAGCGCCTCGAACTGGTCCGGGGTGATGGACTGGTTGCCGGCCCACCACATCTTCCTGTCGGTAGTGGCATCGCGCACCGTGAACTTGTCCTTGGGACTGCGGCCGGTGAAATCGCCGGTATCTGCGCACAAGGCGCCATCGGCGGACACCACCGCCTCGCCGGCCGAAAGGGAGTGCTGGTAAAGCTGTGGGGCTCCAAGATTCCAGTGCACGCACCTGAGATTTCTTAAGCCGAACTTGTCGGTGCCGAACGCGCCGTTGCGAATACCAGTCTCTTGCACGGAAACAATCCTCCTCGAACCCGCGTATATCCAAGCGCGAAGGCCGCCGCACGCGCCTTTGTCGCGGTTACCATCAAAACGAATATAGCCTTGCGGCCAAGGTTCGGCGACCTATTAGTCAGGAACGCCGTGCTTGCCAAGCCGATCCCTCGCTATTGGTTTATTCCCGAGGGGGCTAATTAAAGGCGTCATTTTGATCCGGCTCAACTTCATATGATCAGGGAAGGATCCTTCCCCGTGGCGCTTTTGGAAGCGACATTCAGCCGCGAGCCGGCCAAACCACCCGTGGCCCCTATTGCGATGCACAATCAATCGACCCGATAAGTCACTGCGCGTTCAAACAAAATCCGCGACAAGGCGGTAAACCGGCCTCGGTTATGTTTTGAACATCAGTGATCTCGGCAAGGAATCCGGCATTCCGGAGTTGGCGGGATCGCCGAACGCGGCTGCGAATCGAGGCACGCTGCAGTTGTGGGCGCGCTGCCGCTGAAATAGACGTGCATCTATTGTGGATAGCCTACTGCTTCGTCCGCGCCTCGTCCGCCAGGCTGACCAGCACCTTGCGCAACTCGCCCGGGTTGGTAACTCGCTGCGCAAAGTCGAGCCGCAAGGTTTGAGCTCCGGCCTGCAGGTCCAACCCATCGGGATCGCAGCCCGTGCAGCGCCAATCGGCCGGTTCCGCGCCCAACAGCCTCGTGGCGTAGAGGTTGATCGCGTCACGATGATCCGCATTCATGTGGTCGATGGCGCTTTGCTCGGCTTCCAGCAGCGCGGGCGCATCGGAAATCTCGGTCAAAAATTGTTGCGGTTTTAGGTCCACGATCCGTCCGAAACCGGCGACCAGATGGGTTCCACTCGCGCGAATTCGGAAGGGGGAAAAATCCTTAAAATCTACAAAGGCTTCCGCGGACGGATGAGCGTTGAGATAGCGCCGGCGCACCCCTTCAAGCTCGGGCGCGGCGACTTCCTCGGCCCGCCCTTGCAGCATGATCCGCGCCCCCTCCAGCGGATCGCCCTTGCCGCGTTCGTCCAGCATCAATGAGACCCGCGGGTCAGAAAGGATATTTTTCGTGTGTACGGCCAGGCGAGAGATCAAGAGGATCGGCGAGCCGTCCGCGTGGCTGGCGACATTCACCAGCGAACAATATGGATCGCCACTGCCTGCCATCAGGGTCGCCAATGCCCCCTCGCGGCGACGCCGCAGCAGCGAACGGGCCAACCTTGCTGGGTCGAAATCGGGGGTCAATTGCATCGATATTACCTCGTCAAGCTATTGCACTGAGGCCCTTTTTTCGGGTAAACGGACCTTCATATGGGTCGGGGCGCTTCGCCCGATGAGGCGCTTTTAAGGAACTCGGTCACACTTCAGCCCAGCTTGCATTGCTCGCTGACCATGTTCGAAGCCCAATTTATGCGGCGCTCACCGAATTATTCGCCGTTTCAGCAACCTAAGTAGCAGTATCTGAAAGCAGGCTCATGCCCACAATCGCCTTGGTCGATGACGACCGTAACATTTTGACATCCGTTTCGATTGCACTCGAGGCCGAAGGCTATCGCATCATGACCTATACGGATGGTGCGTCCGCCCTCGACGGCTTTCGCACCAGTCCGCCGGACCTTGCGATCCTCGATATCAAGATGCCACGCATGGACGGCATGGAAACTCTGCGCCGGCTGCGTCAGAAGTCCGACCTGCCGGTGATCTTCCTGACCTCCAAGGATGAGGAAATCGACGAATTGTTCGGCCTCAAAATGGGCGCCGACGATTTCATCCGCAAGCCGTTCTCACAGCGCTTGCTGGTCGAGCGCGTCAAGGCCGTGCTCCGTCGCGCGGCGCCGAAAGATCCCACCGCCGTGCCGAAGGAAACCGACGCCAAGGCGCTGGACCGCGGACTGTTGCGCATGGATCCGGAACGCCACACCTGCACCTGGAAGAACGAGCCGGTGACGCTCACCGTGACCGAATTTCTCATCCTGCAGGCGCTGGCCACACGCCCCGGCGTCGTGAAAAGCCGCAACGCGCTGATGGATGCGGCCTATGACGACCAGGTCTATGTGGACGATCGCACCATCGACAGCCACATCAAGCGACTGCGCAAGAAATTCAAGGTCGTGGACGACGAGTTCGAGATGATCGAAACCCTTTATGGCGTCGGATATCGCTTCAAGGAAACCTGACGGGCAGGCGGTTTTGGATTTACATTCGCCATGGGGACTCGCGGCGATATTGGGGCGAATGTCAAATCCGCCGCACTAGGGTAGGATGCGACTGAACCGCATCGCGGGACCTTTGGAAACTGGCGGTTTTGGCCATTGCTTGATCGAACGCAAACTGATGCAGGCCTGAGTGCCGACGACGCCTCAACGCCCGTCGTTCTCGACACCGTTGCAACCGAAAGCCCGCCGTTGTCGGGGCGCGAGCGGCTGCTCGACTGGCTGCGCCGGGTCGGCCAATTCTTTTTCACGCTCAGCTTCTCCAGCCTCACCCGGCGCATCGTTTCGCTCAACATCGCTGGCCTCGTCGCCCTGGTGGCGAGCATTCTCTATCTCTCGCAATTCCGCGCAGGGCTGATCGATGCGCGCGCGCAAAGCCTCCTGGTACAGGCCGAGATCATTGCTGGCGCCATTGCGGCCTCGGCGACGGTGGAGACCAACACCATTACCATCGACCCCGACCGCCTGCAGGATCTCAAACCGGGCGAAACCTACGGCGTGCCGGACGAATCTTCCGGACTCGATTTTCCGATCAATCCAGAGCGCGTCGCGCCTGTGCTGCGCCGGCTAATTTCGCCAACCAAGACCCGCGCCCGCATTTACGACCGCGACGGCGGCCTCATCCTCGACAGCCGCAGCCTGTACGGCCGCGGCGACGTGTTGCGTTTCGAATTGCCGCCGCCCTCGGTCGAGAAGCCCGGCGTCGCCGAGCGGACGATGATCGCGATCCGGACCTGGCTCAATCGCGGCGACCTGCCGCTCTATCGCGACCTCGGACCGGAAAACGGCAACGGCTACCAGGAAGTCGCGCACTCGCTGAAAGGCCAGAAGAGCAGTGTGGTGCGCGTCAACGACCGCGGCGAGGTGATCGTGTCGGTCGCCGTTCCGGTGCAGCGCTTCCGCGCCATCCACGGCGGGCTGATGCTTTCGACCCAGGGCGACGACATCGACCAGATGGTGACCGCCGAGCGCCTTGCGATCCTGAAGGTCGGCGGCGTGGCCTCCGCGGTCATGATCGTGTTGTCGCTCTTGCTGGCGAGCACCATCGCAGGGCCGGTGCGCCGACTTGCGGACAGTGCCGAACGCGTCCGTCGCCGCATCCGGACCCGCGTCGAGATTCCGGATTTTACCCGCCGCCGCGACGAGATCGGGCATTTATCCGGCGCGCTGCGCGACATGACGGATGCGCTCTACAATCGTATCGAGGCGATCGAGATGTTCGCCGCCGACGTTGCTCACGAGCTCAAGAACCCGCTGACCTCGCTGCGCTCGGCAGTCGAGACCTTGCCGCTGGCACGCAGCGACAACAGCCGGGCGCGGTTGCTCGCGGTGATCGAACACGACGTCAAGCGGCTCGATCGCCTGATTTCCGACATATCCGATGCAAGCCGTCTCGATGCCGAATTGCAGCGCCAGGACATGACCTCGGTCGATCTTCGCCGCCTGCTCACCGCGCTGGCGTCGGTCGCGAACGAAACCCGGCGCGGCAACAATATCGCGGTCGAACTTCGTTTCGAAGGACGAGGTGCCAACGATACCTTCTCGGTGCCAGGCCACGACTCGCGGCTCGGCCAGGTGATCTCGAACCTTCTGTCCAACGCCCAGTCTTTCTCGCGGGTCGGCAGCAAGGTCCGAATCACCTGCCGGCGGATTCGATCGGATATCGACATCGTCGTCGACGATGACGGTCCGGGAATTCGCGAAGATGCGCTGGAGCGGATCTTCGAGCGCTTCTACACCGACCGACCCCATCAGGGGTTCGGGCAAAATTCGGGCCTGGGACTGTCGATCTCGAAACAGATCGTGGAGGCCCATGGCGGCCGGATATGGGCCGAGAACCGCGCCGGCCCACCAGGTGCCGAAGGCACACCGCGCGTGACCGGCGCTCGCTTCGTGGTCAGGCTGCCCGCGCCATGACAACGGCCCCCGGCGCCAGCATCCACGCCTCCGCGGTGCTGGTGGGGAAACGCGCCGTGCTGATCCGCGGACCATCGGGCTCCGGCAAATCGCGTCTTGCGTTCGACCTCATCCTGGCCGGCCGCGCCGGGCAGATCGCCCCGACCGTTCTGGTTGGCGACGACCGCGTCCACGTTGCGGCGAGGGAGGGCGTGGTTACGGTGCGGCCGGCGCCGGCGCTCGCGGGGCTGATCGAAATCCGCGGGCTCGGGATCCGCCGCTGCGAGTTCGCCGAGGAGGCCATCATCGGGCTCGTGGTCGATCTCGACGCCGCGGATGCCGAGCGACTGCCGGCGCCCGACGCCTTGTCGCTACGGCTTGATGGTATTATAACACCACGAATCCCCGTGGCTCACGGCTTTGATGGACTCCCGCTCGTCGTTGCCGCCCTTACCCTGTCAGCGAATTCATCTTCGGCTCAACCTTCGGCGGATTGTTGGAAGGGAATTGGTAACCATATCAACCCCACTATCGCGACCGAATAAACCGGCGCGAAGCTCCCTCCCCACCCAACTAATTTCCGGGAGAATCGCGACGATCCCCTCTTGCGCGGGGGCTCTGGATGGTCAAAGTGGCGCGTTCGTGCGGTGCACCAAAAGCACCCGCGAGGAGTTCTCGATGATTGGTCTAGTACTTGTGACCCATGGCCGGCTTGCCGACGAGTTCAAGGCCGCGCTCGAACATGTAATGGGTCCACAAAAGCAAATCGAAGCCGTCACGATCGGGGCAGAGGACGATTCCGATTTGTGTCGAAGTGACATCATCGAAGCGGTCAATCGCGTCGACAGCGGCGATGGTGTCGCCATCCTCACCGACATGTTTGGCGGCACGCCATCGAATCTCGCGATCTCCTGCATGAGCCGCCCGAAGGTCGAAGTGCTTGCAGGCATCAATCTTCCCATGCTGGTCAAACTCGCCAAGGTTCGCGAAGAGCGGTCGCTTCCCGACGCCATCGCCATGGCCCAGGAGGCCGGCCGTAAATACGTGACCATTGCCAGCCGTGTGCTCGCCGGCAAATGAGCGACGAGGATTCGTCGCCCGAAAACCTTTCCGGCCCCAGCATCCCGCCGGGTGCAATTTCCCGCGAACTTCCGATCATCAACAAACGAGGTCTCCACGCACGCGCTTCCGCGAAGTTCGTGCAGATGGTCGAGCGCTTCGAGGCCGACGTGTGGGTGACGAAGGGCGGCGAAACCGTCGGCGGCACGTCGATCATGGGCCTGATGATGCTCTCTGCGGGCCCCGGCACGTCGATCATCGTCTCGGCAAGCGGACCGCAGGCGCAGGCTGCGCTGGACGCCATTTCCGAGCTTGTCGCAGGCAAGTTCAACGAAGAAGGCACGTGAGCTCGCAGAGCTCACGTGGGTTCGCAGCGCGTTAAGCCATCTAACCAGCCGGCGGCACGATGTAGACCTTCCAGACCGTTGAAGGACCGGGGCGGCCGTGGAAGAAGCGTTGCGTGGTGATGGCGAGCTGCTCGGCATTCTTGGCGTTCTCCGCCATCCAGGCTTCGCACATCGGCAGCCGGTTGTCCGACGTATCGCAGATTCCGATAAAGCCGAGTCGCCTGGCTTCGTCCAGGGAGGTCAGCCCTGAGGACCAGACTTCGCCGGGCGTAAACGGCGCCGGATGGTCCGGACTGTAAAACGTCATCGGCTCGCCGATTTCCGTGGTGCCGGCGACCACGGGCCAGCGGCTGTGGAATCGTTCGTGCCAAATTTCGGTCAGCTCGCGCGCGAGCTGGGAACGCGCGGTGTAACTCGCGGATGTCGTGCGATGATCCGTCACCTCGCGCAGCGCGATGGTGGGTGAAGCCGCGAGCGTGGCGAGCGTCAATAAAAGCCATATCGCCGTAAGACGGAACAACGCGATTGCGGGAAGACGCAGCGCGGGAATGGCGACCAGCGCCAACGGGGTCAGAAAGAACAGCGAGATGCCCCAATCGGTCTTCATGTAGACCTTGAACACCAAAGCGCCGAGCGGTGGGCCGATCGCGACCACGAGCTGAATGATCCAGACATTGAGTGCCTGCGATACATTCACGCCGGCGTTGGGGCCCGGCGACCAGACGCGCGAAACCGCAAGCGAGGGATGACGCAGCGAGCCTGTCCAGAAAATCGCGAGCGCCGCGAGCGCCACCGGCAAGGCGAGCAGCGCCAGATTGTGACCGATATACCCGCGAACGAGGGCTGCGCTTTGCGCGAAGTCCGAAAGTCCATAGACGTCGCCGGCATAGGTCAGCGGCACGAAATCCACATCCTTGAGCCAGATCAGATGCGGAATCAGCGCCACGACAGCAACTGCCATCGCGACCCACGGCGCCGGCGAGCGCAGGAATTTCAGCCGGTCCGGATGAACCAGCGCAGCAAGCCCGATCGCGCCGATCATGGTGAGCACCCAGTACTTCGTCATCAGCGCCAGCGCGCCGGCAAGCCCGAGCCAAACGCCCGCGCGCACGTTGCGCTTCTCGAAGGCGTTCAGATAGGCGAGCACCAGCAGCGGCAGGGTGACGAGTTGCAGGAGATCGGGGTTGTACTTGAAACCCTTGAAATTGAAGATCGGATAGATCGCGAGCATCACCACGACAAAGAACGCGCGGCGGTAATCCACGACGCGCAACGCAATCAGCCAAGAGATCACCATGCCGACGGCAACCGTCGTCATCGCCAGCGCATAGGTGGACCAATCGGCAATCGGGAACAATTTGAACCAGATTCCCGCGACCCAACCCGACAGCGGCGGGTGCTTGCCATAACCGAGCTGGAATTTCTGACCCCAGGCGAAGGCTTCGGCAACATCCATGTGGACGTCCTGCGCCGCCTTCAGATTGATCAGGATGAAGGTCCATAGCACCGCATGGGCTGTTGCAAAGCCGATCACCAGCGCCGGAGCCTCGTAGCGGTCTGTTGCTGATGACACCAGCCACGCCGCCATCCGGCGCAGGCTCAGCCAGCGGCTCGAACGGCGGCGCGCGCGTTGAGCGGGGGGCGAAAATGATGCCGTTGACATGCCGTCGTGCCCTTTGGTTTAAGCGGCGCCCCGCGCGATCGGAGAGTGCCGCTTTTTCGACAGTAAGTTCCTCCGGCCGAGCCTGCGCTTCTGGGTAGCCTGTTTTTTACGTAAGTGGAATCAGCTTGGCGTGAAGAGGCCGCGCCAGGACGGTTTAATATGGTTGCCGCACGGGAACGCGAATGCTATCCCGCGCCCATGACTTCCACCCCCATCTCGAACGTCCGCAACTTCGCCATTGTTGCGCATATCGACCATGGCAAATCGACATTGGCCGACCGTCTGATCCAGACAACCGGGGCGCTGCAGGCGCGCGAGATGAAGGAACAGGTGCTCGATTCCATGGATATCGAGCGCGAGCGCGGCATCACCATCAAGGCGCAAACCGTGCGCCTCACCTATGCGGCCAAAGACGGCAAAACCTATATCCTCAACCTGATCGACACGCCCGGCCATGTCGACTTCGCCTATGAGGTGTCGCGGTCGCTTGCCGCGTGCGAAGGCTCGCTGCTGGTGGTCGACGCCAGCCAGGGTGTCGAGGCGCAAACGCTCGCCAATGTCTACCACGCCATCGATGCCGGCCATGAGATCGTACCGGTGCTCAACAAGATCGATCTGCCCGCCGCCGAACCGGATCAGGTCAAGCAGCAGATCGAGGACGTGATCGGCATCGATGCATCCGACGCGGTGATGATTTCGGCCAAGACCGGACTTGGCATCGACGAGGTGCTGGAAGCAATCGTCCACCGGCTGCCGCCCCCGAAAGGTGACCGCGAAGCTTCATTGAAGGCGCTTCTGGTCGACAGCTGGTATGACGTCTATCTCGGCGTGGTGGTGCTGGTTCGCATCGTCGACGGCGTGCTGAAGAAAGGTCAGCGCATCCGGATGATGGGCACCAACGCGGCTTACGAGGTCGAGCGCGTCGGCTTTTTTTCCCCGAAGATGCAACAGATCGAGGAGTTGGGCCCCGGCGAGATCGGTTTCATTACCGCCGCGATCAAGGAAGTGGCCGACACCCGCGTCGGCGATACCATTACCGACGACCGCAAGCCGGTGACCGAGATGTTGCCGGGATTCAAGCCGGCGATTCCCGTCGTGTTCTGCGGCCTGTTCCCGGTCGATGCCGACGATTTTGAAAGCCTGCGCGCGGCGATGGGAAAATTGCGGCTCAACGATGCGAGCTTTTCCTTCGAGATGGAAACCTCCGCCGCCCTCGGTTTCGGCTTCCGCTGCGGCTTCCTCGGGCTGTTGCATCTCGAAATCATCCAGGAGCGGCTGCAACGCGAATTCGATCTCAATCTGATCGCGACAGCCCCTTCCGTGATCTACAAGATGCACCTCACCGACGGGCAGGTGATCGAGATCCACAACCCCGTCGACATGCCCGACGTGGTCAAGATCGCCGAGATCGAGGAGCCCTGGATCGAGGCCACGATTTTGACGCCGGACGAATACCTCGGCAGCGTGCTGAAGCTGTGCCAGGACCGGCGCGGCGCGCAGAAGGAGCTCACTTACGTCGGCAACCGCGCCATGGTGAAATACGAATTGCCGCTCAACGAGGTGGTGTTCGATTTCTATGACCGCCTCAAGTCGGTTTCCAAGGGCTACGCTTCGTTCGACTATCATCTCACCGACTACAAGCCGGCCGATCTCGTCAAGATGCAGATCCTCGTCAACGGCGAGCCGGTGGACGCGCTCTCGATGCTGGTTCACCGCACCCGCGCGGAAGGCCGCGGCCGCGCCATGGTCGAGAAGATGAAGGAGCTGATCCCGCCGCACATGTTCCAGATTCCGATCCAGGCCGCGATCGGAGGCAAGATCATTGCGCGCGAAACCGTGCGCGCGCTGCGCAAGGATGTCACCGCCAAATGCTACGGCGGCGACATCACGCGCAAACGCAAGCTTCTGGAGAAGCAGAAGGAAGGCAAGAAGAAGATGCGTCAGTTCGGCAAGGTCGACATCCCGCAGGAAGCCTTCATCGCCGCGCTCAAGGTGGATAGCTAAAATTTTTCGAGCGGCGCGCGCTTTCGACAAGACCCGCGAGAAACCTACCAAATCACCGCCAATCGCGGCCAAGGCTTCTTCTCCGCTATGCAGAAAGTTGCCGGGCTGGCAGCGAAAGCGCTCACGCCACCCATCTTGATCCGCGCCGCCAGATGGACCAACATGCCCCTTAATTAATCACTCGATAAAGGGCAAGGAAACCTCATGAACAAGCCCGAAGCCCTGCCCTTATCGTTGGGCCTCGTGGACCGTGCCAGGGCGCTGGCACCTCTGATCGCGCAAGAGGCCGACGAGATCGAGCGGACACGCCGCCTGACGCAACCGGTGATTTCCGCCCTGATTGAAAACGGGCTTTATCGGGCGCTGCTGCCTCAGAGCCTCGGTGGCGCCGAGGCGCCTCCGGAAGCGTTCATGCAGATGCTGGAGGAGATCGCCAAAGCCGATGCCTCCACCGCCTGGTGCCTCGGCCAATGCTCGGTCTGCGCAATGACGGCGGCCTATCTCGATGCCGACGTGGCGCGCGAGATTTTCGGCAAGCCCAACGACATTCTGGCCTGGGGCGCGATTGCCAACGAGGTGCATGTCGTCCCCGGCGGTTATCGCATCACCGCGCGCTGGGATTTCGCCAGCGGCTCGCGCCAGGCGAACTGGCTCGGCGCCCATGTTCAGGTCGTGGAAGCCGACGGCAGCAGGCGGATGAAGCCCAACGGCACCCCGGAAATCCGCACCATCGTGTTTCCGGCGACAAAAGCCACCATGCACGACGTCTGGGACGTCATCGGACTGCTCGGCACCGGCACCGACTCCTATTCGGTCGAGAATTTGTTCATCCCGGAAAACTTCGCTGCGCTACGCGACGATTTCACGGCGCTGCGCGAGAACGGGCTGCTCTACCGCATCACCACCTACACCATGTTCGGACTGGGTTTCGGCGCGATTTCGCTCGGCGTCGCCCGCGCCACGCTCGATGCAGCCGTCGCTCTCGCCCGCGGCAAGCACTCGGTCGGGATCACGGCGATGCGCGAGAACAGTGCCGTTCAGGGGTTGATCGGCCGCACCGAAGGCAATTTACGGGCGGCACGCGCCTATCTCTATTCGACAGCCGCCGCGGCCTGGCAGGATTTGACCCGCACGGGAAATCTCTCGGAAGAACACCGGGCGGCGATCCGCCTTGCTTCGACCTGGACGATACATCAGGCGGCGTCGGTGGTTGACGCGGCCTATCACATGGCCGGCGCCACCGCCGTGTTCAAGGCCAACAAGTTCGAGCGGCGCTTCCGCGACATGCATGCGATCGCGCAGCAGATCCAGGCCCGCGACACCCATTACGAAGACATCGGCAGGAACATCCTGACCAACCGAGCATTGCCGCGCGGGCCGACCATTTAGCCTTTCACTTGGCAGGGCAAGCTGGTCGAGCACACAAATTTGGAAACTTGCGAATGACCGGCAGATCGAAGAAGCCTGCCGGGAGAGCAGCGAAAAGCATTCCGGCCAAGTCCACGAATTCCGCAATCGAGGCCATTTTCGCAGCCTATCCGAAACCGGTGAGGACGAAATTGCTGGCGCTTCGGCGCCTCATCTTCGACACCGCGAAGACAACCGGCGGTGTCGGACCGCTTGAAGAGGCTCTGAAATGGGGCCAGCCGAGCTATCTGACGTCGAAGACCAGGAGCGGTAGCACCATCCGGATCGATCAGGTCAAATCCGTCGCCAATCAATATGCGGTGTACTTTCATTGTCAGACCGATCTGGTCGCTACCTTCCGGGAGCTATATCCGCGCGAATTCCGCTATGGCGGCAACCGTAGCATCCTGTTCAGCACCGACGATGTGATTGACGAACCTGCGTTGCGCCACTGCCTGGCCTTGGCACTGACCTATCATCTGAACAGGCGCAAAGGTTTGCGTCGCAGATAAGCCGTCGGCGGTACAACCGATAGCTCCTTTCGGGCAGCGCCTGATTCGAAATTTCAATCGGCGCATTTCATACCTTTTCCATGATCGCCGGATTCCATGCCGCGCGTGCGCAATGTAGGATGCAGACATGAATCGCCGACTCGTTCTTATCCCGCTCCTTCTGGCTTTCACCACCGGTCTCGGGGCAAGAAGCGCCTTGGCGCAGGACAAGGGAAGCGTCAATCCCAAGCCGCTGCCACCGCTCGCCAACCCGAAAGATCCCAAGATCGGCGCCAGGGAGCTGTTTGCCCGCAAGGTGCTCCCGGCCGCGATGCCGCCGCGGGTGATCGGCTTCTATGCGCATGGCTGCATCGCGGGCGCGCAGCCTTTGCCGATCAATGGCAAGACCTGGCAGGTGATGCGGCTTTCGCGCAATCGAAACTGGGGGCATCCGGATCTCGTCGCGCTGGTCGAACGCCTGTCGGCCAAGGTGCACAAGGAGGCCGGCTGGCCGGGCATCCTGGTCGGCGACATATCACAGCCACGTGGCGGCCCGATGCTCAGCGGACACAACAGCCATCAGGTCGGTCTCGACGCCGACATCTGGCTGACGCCGATGCCGGACCGGCAATTGTCGCGTGAGGAACGAGAGGAGATGCCGGCGGTGATGGTGGTCCGTTCCGACCGGCTCGACATTGATCCGAGCGTCTGGAGGCCGGGCCATCTGATCATGATCCGGGATGCGGCACAGGAAGCGAGCGTGCAGCGCATTTTCGTCAATGCCGCGATCAAGAAGGCACTGTGTCGCGAGGCCAGGGGCGACCGCAGCTGGCTTTCCAAGATACGGCCGATGTACGGCCACGACTATCATTTCCATATCCGCATCAAATGCCCGCCGGGCGCCACCGAATGCGAGAGCCAGCCGGAACCGCCCGATGGCGAAGGTTGCGCCGAGGCCGATCTCGCTTACTGGTTCAGGGACGAGGTGATCCATCCGAAGCCGCAAGCGGAGCCGCCAAAGCCGAAGCCGCTGACCATGGCGGATCTGCCCGCTGCATGCCGAAAGGTGTTAGCCGCGCCGGACGCAACGCACTAATCCCGGCGAGGACTATCGCTGCAGGTCCAAAATACGTTAATGTCCGCCGCCGTCAGCGCCGCAAGCGCGCGGCCCCCCGGGACGATGGTCCCTTCCCCGTTCGACCAGAGAGCCGTCATGCCCGCGCTATCCGCGCACGGCTCGAAATTGCGAGAGCCACCATGCGCATCAGTGCACGCAACCAGATCAAGGGAACCGTTGTCGAAGTCAAGAAGGGCGCAACCACCTCCCATGTGCGCGTCGATATCGGAAACGGGCAGATCATCACCTCGGCGATCACCAACGAGGCCGTCGACGATCTCAGTATCAAGGTCAAGGACCAGGTGACCGTGGTCGTGAAGGCCTCCGACGTCATGATCGCGGTGCACTGATCATGCGTGCACCGCTCGTCATGACGTTGATCCTGCTTGCAGTCGCCCCTGCGAGGGCGGCCGAAGAGCCTAGCGGCTGCGACAAGTTCAAATGGAACATCGACCGCGAGAAGACCGCATTGACTGCGCCGGATCGCCAAAAACTTGCTTCCGGCAATGCGGTTGCAAGCTTGCCGCCGACCGGCGTGACGCTTGCTCTTGGCGCGGTGGACGCGGCGAAGCTCCCTTCGCCGCCGGAGCGCGCACCGAAAGAAGGCACCTTCGCCGGTTTTCTGAACTTCAACGCACCAAAACCGGGTGTCTATACCGTCAGTCTGTCCGCCGGCGCCTGGGTCGACCTGGTGCAGGACGGGCACGCGTTGAAGCCGAAGGCGTTCAGCGGCGCCACCGATTGCGACGGCATCCGCAAGACCATGAAATATGAACTTTCAGCAAGCCCGTTCGTGCTTCAGGTCAGCGGCATCAGGGACAATTCGGTTTCGATTGCCATCCTGCCCTCCGAATGATCCGTCCTTGACGGCCAGGGCTTGTCGTCCGTAAGCCGTCCGGCGCAGTGGAACGGCGCTACCGCCTGTCGCATTTCACTCGAGCAACGCCTGATTTCGCGCGCGAGCGAGCGCGGGGCCGGGCACGGAGCGCCCCCATGGTTCGGCTTGCCGCAGCTTTTGTCGCTATCGCGATCCTGTGCGGACTGATTTCCTCCCCTGCCTCAGCGCAGGACAAAAACATCACGATTTTTGCCGCGGCATCGATGAAGAACGCGCTCGACGAGATAGACAATTCCTTCACGGCAAAGACCGGCATCAAGGCGGTCGCGAGCT